>Ga0105239_10004136_pt1 | contig 17418 bp, 16 predicted proteins | sample KBSC44metaG_FD_92761 | JGI IMG/M metagenome (GOLD analysis project Ga0105239, IMG submission 92761) | Corn rhizosphere microbial communities from Kellogg Biological Station, Michigan, USA - KBS C4-4 metaG | ecosystem: Host-associated > Plants > Roots > Rhizosphere > Soil | place: Michigan, USA...
AGGGCAAGTCCCGTCGCTCGTGCTCGATACCGACGTGATCCGCGATCTCGTCGAAGTGATGGGCGGCGAATTCACCGATCTCGTGCGCGTCTACCTCGAAGACACGCCGAAGGCGATCGCGGCGCTCGAACAGGCCGCGTCGAACGGCAACGTCGAGGGATTGATCGCGCCGTCGCATTCGCTGAAATCGACCAGCGCGAATCTCGGTGCGACGAGTCTGTCGGAGCTCGCTAAGCGCGTGGAACACGGCGCGCGCGCGGGTACGCTCAATGCGAACGAAGCGCCGATCCTGGTCGCGGAAATCAAGCGCGGATTCCAGCGCGTCACGCACGAACTCAACGCGCTGCTCACGCGCAGTTCGCTGTAACTCTTATTTGTTTTCGGATTATTTTTCGAGCTTGGTGAGCAGGTAATTCTCGATGCCGATTTCACCGATCACGCCGATCTGCGTTTCGAGCCAGTCGATGTGTTCTTCCTCGGACTCGAGGATTTCCACGAACAGTTCGCGGCTCACGTAATCCTTGACGGATTCGCAATAGGTGATCGCGTCTTTCAGATCCGGATGCGCGATCAGTTCGAGTTTCAGATCGCACTCGATCGCTTCCTTCGGATTCTCGCCGACCAGCAATTTGCCGAGCGCCTGCAGGTTCGGCAGCCCTTCGAGGAAAAGAATGCGCTCGATGAGCTTGTCGGCATGCTTCATCTCGTCGATCGATTCCTTGTACTCGTGTTCGGCGAGTTCCTTGTAGCCCCAGTGCCGATACATCTTCGAATGCAGGAAATACTGATTGATCGCGGTGAGTTCGTTGAACAGCACCTTGTTGAGATGACGGATGACTTCGTTGTCGCCTTTCATGCGCGTTCGTCCGATGAAGAGTGGCCGCGACTATATCGCGCGCGTTTGCGCGGCGACGAAATGAGAATCGTTGTTAGACGCCCGCGGATCAGGCCGCAACGAGCAGAGGCAGCGGAAACGCGACGCGTCCGTGTTCTTCGTCGAGGATCTGCTGGGCGAAATCCGCGCAGCCGCCGCACGTGCCGGCGCAGCCGGTGCGGCGCGTCAGTTCCGAAAGGGTGTAAACGCCGTCGGCCGCCGCCTGGCGGACGGCGCGTTCGGTGACACCGTTGCAGATGCAAACGTACATGGTGACCTCTAGCTCAGGTTTCCATTCAATCGCAAATGCGAATGATTGTCAACAACATTAAGAATACGGCGGTTAAGACGCGCGAGCGTTGGTTTACGATGCGGAGCAACGGGTCAATCGACCTCGGTAGTGGGAAATTGCGATGAGATTGCGATCGCTGCTCGCGGCCTCGGCCATGCTGTTGGGCGCCACGTCGGCGCTCGCCGATCCACCTCGCATCGCCAAGGCATTTTTCGAGGGTAACCAGGCGGTGCTCACCTTCGACCAGCCGATGCTGACGTGGGTCGGATCGTCGGCAACCACGATCACGTCCGATCCCGCACTGGCCTGCCAATGGTTCTGGCAGAATGACGCGCAACTGATTTGCGGCACGGGTTATTCGGGCGAGCCGCCGCACGGAGCGACGCTATATACGCTGCGCATCGGCGGCGGCTTGTGGTCACAACAGGAGGAGGAACTCGCGCCGACCACACAAACCGTGGAATCGAGCCGGCCGACGCTTTACAGCGCATCGGTGATGCGCTGGAACGACGACATGCCTCTCATCGAACTCAACGCGAACGTCGACGTCACGGCCGATGCGTTGCGCGAGGCATTGCGCGTGCAATCAGACGGCAGCCCGCTCGGCTACACGCTCACGCTGCAGAAAGGTCGGTACACGCGCGATAACCACATATGGGAACTGACGCCGTCGCGTCCAACCACGCCTGACCATCTGCTTACGGTGCAGCTCGCCCCGGGGCTCGCTTCGACGGAAGGTCCGCTGCGCGGACTGGGCACACCGATACTGCTTACCGCGAGCATCGCCGAATCGTTTCATGCGCGCCGGGCTGCGTGCCGTTCACCGTTCGACAGACAGCCGCTACCGATCGATCTGGACCGGGACAACGCACCGAACGCCAAACTGAGCTGCCCCACCGGACACGATATCGTGCTGGAATTCTCGCAGCCGTTGTCGGACGCGTCACTGCAACAGCTGCAGCACGACCTGCCGAAGGGTTGGCGATTGAATAAAGAAAATGCCATGGTCTACCTCGCTGCGCGAAATGAGAACCCGCCGCAGCGCAATCAGGGTTACTGGCTGTCGCTGATGGCCGATCACCCGGACCAGACGTTCGAGTGGATCCTGCCCTCGTCGCTGGCGAACGATCACGGCGCGCCGCTGCAGCGCGAAGTGCGATTGCAGGTTCGGTCTGACGACTATCTGCCGGATCTCTCGACCAGCACCGGCGCAAAGCTGATGCCGCTCGGCGAAGCACCGCCGAAACTGATTTCTACGGTCAACCTCGCCAAGCTGAAATTCGAGCAGCACGTGCTTGCCGATGGCGCACCGTCGACATCCACCGACACCGAGCGCAACGGCGGACGCAACGACATCCGCAAACTCGCGCCGCCTTCGCCGCCGCGCGATGCGCGCGACAATGGCGGACTCGTCGAAGGAACTGTCGGTAGCGATCGCGGCGAGCGGCCCAGTCGCCGCGTCGACTACGCATTGAACTATGCCGCCTTCGACATCACGGCGAACTACGCGGACACGCAGTTCCTGGTCTGGGTCACCGATTGGAACGGCGCGGCGCCGATTGCCGGCGCCAAGGTCGAACTGTTGTCGGCGACGTCGCAGAAAGACCTCGAAACCTTCGCCACCGCGACCACCGGCGCCGACGGCACAGCGCTGTTCGATGCCGATACGTTCGATCGCCAACGCAGCTTCTACGCGTTGGTGCGCGTCAGCCACGGCGGCAAGCGCGCCATCCTGCCGCTGAACGCACTGCTGATCGTCAAGCAATCCTCGCGCGAGAACTCGGTGTCCTCACCGATCAAGGAAGGCGATGTCGCGGTTTGGGGTATCTCCGACAAACCGTTGTATCGCCCCGGCGAAACCGTGCACTACCGGGTCTGGGTACGCGAGCGGCGAGCCAATCATCTGCGACGCATCGCTGGCCATGACTTCGCGCTGACATTCAAGCAACGCTACAACCGCGCGGCGGTTTCCGAGATCCAGGCGCATCTGGACGACTTCGGTAGTTTCGCAGGGGAACTGAAGCTACCTGCCGCGATGCACGACAGCGACTACTGCATCGACCACGACGAACGCTGGGGCGATGAACGCGGCGTCTGCTTTCGCGTCACCGGCTACCACGTCAACGATCTGTGGGCGGACGTGAAAGCCGACCGTACGCTGGTGCGCGAAGGCGAATCTTTCAGCGTTGACGCGACTGCCGGCTACTACTCCGGCGGCCCGGTGGTCGGTGCGCAGGCGGAATTGTCATCGTTGCTGACGGCGCAACCGGTCGAGTCCGCGTATCCCGCTTTCCGCGCGTATACCTTCGTCGATGTGTTCGATCGTACCAACGGCTACGGCGGCGAATCGCTACCCTCGTTGCGCGAGAAAAAATTGTCGACCGACGCGCACGGCGCGGTGCATCAGAAGATAGACACGCAGCGCGTGCCGGTGGATCCCAGCTTCGGACAGCGGCCGATTCCGTTCGGCAAGCTCGAAATCGGCTTCGCCGCGTCGACGTCCGGCGGAAGCTCTGCCGTCAGCGCGCCGGCGACGCTGACGTTCAGCCAGTATGCGCGTTATGTCGGTTTGAAAATCGATGCCTGGGTATTGCCCGCCGATGCCGATCCGACGGTCGACACCATCGTCATTTCCGACGACGGCAAACAGCAACCGCCTGCGGATATCCACATCGAAATCGAGGATTTGTCAAAACAGGATGGGAGCGACGAAAACGCCAAACCCGTCATCGTCGCCTCGTGCACGGTGCGCAGCGGATCGCCTTCGCCGTGTCCGTTCCATGCGCCGCATGCCGGTTCGTATCGGTTCCGCGCGACGAGCGGCGATGCTGCGCCGGCGCAGTTGACGCGCTACGTGCTCGGCGATTCACTGCAGGTGCGCGAGAAAGACAAACTGCAATCGCAACTGTTCGCCGAAACGACGAGCGTGCCGGTCGGCACCGACGCGCACTTGGTGCTGCAGCAGCCGTTCAAGCATGCGCAGGTGCTGTTCACCATCGAGCACGGGCGTGTATTGAAACGTTGGATCGAACGCGTCGACACGCCGATGGCGAAATTTGACGTGCCGATGCCGGCTGAATGGTCGCCCGGCGTTGCGGTGAAAGCGGTCGCACTCGACGCGGCCAGCGCGGCGTTCGGTGCGCAGGCGTCGAAAGACGATCTGGTTTCGTCCGCCAGCATCGACATCGACATCACCGGGGCGCCGAAGCCGCAGCCACTGCTGCTGACCAGCGATCGTGCGACGGCCAAACCCGGCGACGACATTGTGCTCACACTGCACAATCCGTCCAGCCGCGCATCGCAAGTCACGCTCGCCGTCGTCGACGACGCGGCACGCGCGCTCGCTTCCGAATTCAGTGCGCAGAGCGATCCGGCCGGCGAACGCTGGCTCGGCGGAATGTCCAGCTGGCAGACCACCTCGACCGCCGCGCTCGGACACTGGTCGCGCGACGGACATCCGGGATCGGCGCGATACCACCCGATTTTTCCCTCGCAACCCACAACCGCTCCCCTTTACTCGGCCGCGGTTGCGACACAGGGCCAGTCGCTGGAAACCATCGTCGTGACGGGATCGAACATTCCGGCCTCGTCGGTGTTCGTGCGCGGCGCTCCCAAATTGAACGCGGATATCGAAACGGCAAGTCCCGTTATCACGGTCGACCGGGCGGCGCTGAAAGGCGCGCTGCGCAATGTGTTCGTCGAGAGTGCGTTCTGGAAAACCGATCTCACGCTTGATGCGAACGCCGGCACGACCACGCGCGTGCATCTGCCCGACAATCTCACGCGCTGGCGCGTGCTGGCGTGGTCGGCCGACGCCGACGATGCGTTCGCGCTGGCGCAAACCACCGTCGAAGCGTCGCTGCCGATCGAGGTGCGAGCCGACGTACCGACGCGATTGTTCCCCGGCGACCTGAGCGACATCCGCGCCAGCGTGCGTAACCACGATGCGACAACACGCGCGGTCGGAGCGACATTGCACGTGGCCGGCACAGGCGTGAACGCCAATGCCACCGCGAACAAAACCCTCTCCGCCAATGCGCATGAACTCATCACCGTGACAGCGCATCCAGACAGCACGGGCGAGATGCGCGTCGAAGCGCGGGCGAAAAGCGACGTCGCGTCCGACGGCGTGTCGGCCGCGGTCGAGGTCGCCTCGCCGCAACTGCGGCAGCGCTTGCCGGTGGCGGGATGGCTGCCCGATGCCGGCGTCCAGCTGGCGCTGCCGCCGCTCGCCGCCGGTGCGACGGACGCGCATCTGGTCGTGCGTGTCGGCCGCGGCCTGCTCGCGATGGCACACGCCTGGTCGGACGCGTTGCGCGACTATCCGCACCGCTGCTGGGAACAGGTGCTCAGCCGCGCCGTCGGCGCCGCCGCCGTGAAAAAACTCGGCATCACGGCGGACTGGAAAGATACCGACACGACCGTCGAGGAAGCACTGCGCATGTCCGCGCAATTCCAGGACGACTCAGGCTTCATGCATTTCTTCCCGAGCAACAACGGAACCTTCGAATCGCACCACAGCCTGTATCTCACCGCGTACACGCTGCGCCAGTTCGCGTTTCTGAAGTCGCTCGGTTATGCCATTCCGGAACAGATCGGCCGGCGCGCGCGCGAAGCGCTCGGTGCCGGCAACCATTTGCCCGTCGGTTCGATGCTCGATCCACGGCCTAACGACATTGAAACCATCGCACTGCTCGCCGCCGGCATCGGCACGGCGCCGACGCAGGATTTCTGGGAAGACCTTTGGCAACGCAGAAGCAGGCTACCGTGGTCCAGCCGCGCCGATTTGGCCGTCCTGTTGAAGACACGTTCGAAGGACGACACGCTGCAACGCCAGGCCGTCGCGGAACTGCGCGAGGCGGGTCGCCAGCTCGGTCTCGCGCGCGTGATCGCCTCCGACGACCGCGGCCATTTCGCACTCGGCTCCCATGCGCTGGATCAGTGCGCGGTGATCCGCGCGCTGCAGCGATTGGATGTTTCACCCGACGCGACCGGCGTGCGTGACGCGTATCTGCGTGGATTGATGGACCTCTACGAGAGTGGCAACGGTTCGCTCGACACGCAGGCTTCCGCGATGTGCCTGTCGATGCTGATAAAGCAGCCGCAAACGCCGGGCGACAGTGCGATCGCTGTCGTTGCGCGCGCGGATGCAGCGTCGAATACGATCGCACTGGCACCGCACGCCGATTCGGCGGAATGGATCGCGCCTTCACTGCCGTCGCATCTGGAACTTCGCGCGCAACCGGCCGAGAACGAGATCGTCAGCTTTGTCGCCAACATCGACTACGCGATCGACGGGCGGCACGCGCAACGCGCCGCAGTCGGCTTCGCGATCGACCGCGAATATCGCGTACTGCGCAACAATGACTGGAAACCGGTGGCGAAGTCGGCGATCCGCGAAGGCGACTGGGTGCGCGTCGGATTGCGCTTCACGACGACATCGCCGCGGCACATGGTGGCGATCACCGACATCGTGCCGGGCGGATTACGGCCGACCGATCTGGAATTGGCCGGCGTCGCCGACCTCGATGTAAAGCGCCTGTCGTTCACGGGCAGCGCGTATTTCTACGAGCATCAGATCGACGACCGACTCGCGCGCTTCTATTGTGAGGAATTGCCGCCGGGCGAGCACGAGATCTTCTATTACACGCGCGCTACGCACCGCGGCCATTTCGCGGCGTTGCCGGCGACGGCGGAATTGATGTACGGCAAAACGTCAGTGGCGCGCACCGCGGCGGGCGCGATCGATATCGGAGCGGCTCAGCCGGCAGATTCGGCTGCGCGCAAGGCCTCAGCCAGCGGCGCCAAATGACGCAGCGCCCGTTCGTACACTTCCCGCTTGAAAGAAACGACATGCGTCATCGGATACCAGAAATCGACCCAGCGCCATAGATCGAATTCGGGGGTGTCGTGTGCGTCGAGGCGAACGTGCGATTCATTGCCCAAAAATCGCAGCAGGAACCATACCTGCTTCTGGCCGATGCACAGCGGCTTCTCGCGCTGGCGCAGGTAGCGTTTGGGGAGTTTGTAGCGCAGCCAGCCCGGCGTCGCGCCGAGCACTTCGACGTGTTCGGGCCGCAGACCGGTTTCTTCGTGCAGCTCACGATACATCGCCTCGATGGGCGTTTCGTCGCTGCGCATGCCGCCCTGCGGGAACTGCCAGCCGTCGCGATAGGCCCGGCGCGCCCAGAAGACGCTGCCGTCGGGCCGCATCAGGATGATGCCGACATTAGGCCGATAGCCATCCGGATCGATCACGGTGTTGCTCCAAAACTCTAGTCCGATTCAACCATAGCGCGCTTGGGCGGATCAATATGAAATTGTGCGATGCGCCATTGTCGGAACATCGCGCAGCCGGTAGACTAACCGGCCCGGTTTTTTCCGCAGTTTGGCTATGTAGCTCAGCCGGTTAGAGCACAGCACTCATAATGCTGGGGTCGGTGGTTCGAGTCCACCCATAGCCACCACGGGGTCCGCTTACACCCCGTAGTCCTTGAATATATGGACATTTTCAAAGTATTCCAGATCGAAGCGGCGCACCGCCTTCCCAACGTGCCGGCCGGCCATAAATGCGCGCGGCTGCACGGGCATTCGTTTCGCATCGAGATTCACGTGTCGGGCGAGCCGCAGCCACATACGGGCTGGGTAATGGATTTCGCCGATATCAAAGCCGCCTTCGCGCCGGTATTCGATGAAATCGACCACCACTGTCTCAATGATGTGCCGGGATTGGAAAATCCGACCAGCGAGCAGCTGGCGATCTGGATCTGGCGCCGGTTGAAGCCGTCGCTCGGGGCGCTCAGCAAGGTCGTCATCCACGAGACGTGCACATCCGGATGTGCATATACAGGGCCTGGAAGCACCGCCGCATAATCGGCCGAAGTCTGACGTTCAGTCGTAGCTACACGCTTCGAAATTGATAACGAAATCTTAGCTTTACAGCTGATCGTCAACTTTTACACGTCTATTGTTGCATTGCACCAAAAGATGTGTATAATGGCCCTCACACTCCTAACACCACCTTCTGAGGGTAAGACCATGTACGAACAACTCAACACGCAGTTCCTCGCGTTCGGCAAGAGCTTCGCCGAGAACGCGTTCCGCGCGCAGAGCCTGGCCGCCGAAGGCCTGGAGCGCATCGCCGACCTGCAGCTCAAGACGCTGGAAAACCGCGTCAACGCGACGGTCGAATTCTGGTCGGAAGCCGCCGAAGTGCGCGATTTCGACGCGCTGAAGTCGTTCTGGCCCAAGAGCGTGAATCTCGTCAAGGAAACCACCGAGAAGTTCTACGCGAACGGTCAGGAAGTGTTCGGCATCGGCCTCAAGACCGCCGAAGCGCTGGGCCAGCTCGCCAAGGGCAACTTCGAAATCGCCAGCGACAACTTCAACAAGCAGGTTGCCAACGTCAAGAAGGCCGCCGCCGCGAAGTAAGACACCTCGAGTAAGCCGGCGCGGCCCCTCCGCCGCGCCAGCCGACGCGCTGCGACATCCCCCTCCCCTTCGTCGCAGCGCATATCTAGCCGGATGATCTTCATCCGGCTTTTTTTTACCTGAAACTTTCAGCATCTGCCGTTCGAGACTGCGGATGAACCCGTGTTCGGTGTACATTCCCGTCATGTCGAAAACGTTTTCGGGGGCGGCTGCGCAGCCATGCCCAGTCTGATCGTCACGTCCGGCGTGCTGGCCGGACAGGTTTTCAGTTTTTCCGATATGGCCGTCATCGGCCGCGGGCAATTTTCCGAAGTGCGGCTCAACGATCCGACCGTATCGCGCCGCCACGCGCTGATCCGCCGCGAAGGCAACGCCTATGAGCTGCGCGATCAAGAGAGCGCCAACGGCACGTTCTATCGCGGCGAGAAGCTGACGCAGTCGACGCCGATCGAAGACGGCGACGAATTGCAGTTCGGCGAGATCAAGGCGGTGTTCCGCGTCGCCTCGAGCGAACTGCCCTCGCTCGCGCCGCTGACCGTGCCGAGCATGAACGCGACCGGCTCGCGACCGGCGTTCGATGCAGAAGCCGTCAAGTCGCTGCAACGCAAACTGCAGCCCAGCGGCATGCAGGAAATGCTGGCGCGCCTGAAACTGTTCCACGACATCGGCGCGCAGGCGCGGCAGAAAATCGATCTGCGCAAGCAGTTCGACAACATTCTCGCCGCGATCAAGACGGCGTTTCCGCAGCTCACGCGCGCTTCGGTGTTCACGCCGACGCCGGGTTCGGAACATCTTGCGATGCTGGCCGATCGGACGTCGAAATCCGACTCGGTGCCGTTCACCGAGATCGAAGCATTCCTGCTCGAATCGATCCGACGCGAGCAGGGTTTGATGGTCAACGATGCTGAAGCGCGTGAAGCCATCGCGACGCGACTGCGCGCCGACATCGTGCCGGCCGCTCTCGCGGGTATTCCGTTGCGTCTGGGCGATGATGTGCTCGGTGTGTTGTATCTGGAAAGCGCGCTGATCGAAAACGCATGGCGCACGGGCGATCAGGAATTGTTCGTCGGCATCGCCGGACAGCTGACGTGGCTGCTCGCGAGCGCGCAGGGCCAGTCGAGCGAACGTGCGGTGGAAACACACGATCTCGCACTGGCGCGCCGCATCCAGCAACGCTTCCTGCCGCAGTCCGCGCCGAAGATACCAGGCTATCGCTTCGCCGACAGCTACGCGGCAGCGCGTGTGGTCGGCGGCGACTACTACGACTTTTTCCAATTCCGCGACGGCAAGCAGGGCTTCGTCATCGCCGACGTTTCCGGCAAGGCCGTCTCCGGCGCGCTGTACATGGCGCGCATCAGCGTGCAGGTGCGTTCGATGGCCAGGCACCTCGACGGACCAGCGGAACTTTTGGCCGGCCTCAATCACAAGCTCTATCACGACCTCGAGCCCGGCATGTTCGTGACGATGCTGGCCGGGCACATCGATCCGGATTCCGGATTGCTCACGCTGGCCAACGCGGGACATCCGCAGCCGCTGATGCGCGGGCCGGACAACAAGGTGACCGAGATCGGCGAACCGGGCGCGCTGCCGCTCGGCGCGATGGGCGATACGGTTTTTCGCGACACGCAGGCGACGCTCGCGCCGGGCAGCTGCGTACTGTTCTACACCGACGGTCTGGACGAAGCGCACAACGCGCAAAAGGAATTGTTCGGCAAGGAACGCGTGATCCAGACCATGATCGACGGCGGCACCGGCGCGCAGGCCGTGCTCGATTCGCTGCTAGCGGAACTGGCGCGATTTACGTCGGGTGAGCCACAGAGCGACGATCTGACCCTGGTGACGCTCAGCCGCGGCTGATTATTTTTTCCCGCCGAACAGCCCGCGCAACTTGCCGACGACGCCGCTCTTCGGCGCATCGTTATCGGACGGCGCAGGTTTCGGCGCCGGCGCGGCGACCGGAGCACGCGGCGCCTTCGGCAAAATGCCGCCGTTCGCCACTGCCGCTTTTACGCCGAGGAGTTCCGCGGCCAGTTGCGCGAGTTCGACCGCTTTCGGATGCGGCACGTCGTTGATCAGTTTCAGTCCCCACAGACTCGCGATCTTTTGCGCGAGCACGACGTCTATCGGAACGACGTCCGCCTTCGGCGGCTCAGGTTTCGGCGGGGACGGTTTCGGCGGCGCGGGTTTGGGTGCTTCCACTTTCGGTGGCGGCGCGGCTTCGACTTTCGGGGTCGGCAGTGCTTCCACTTTCGCAGCAGGCTTCGCAGGTTCGGGCTTCGGCTTGTCCGCCTTCTTCACTTTCGGCGCGCCGGCGAGCGCGGCATCGCGGTTCGCGAAAATCGAAAACAGTTTGCTGAAACCGGCGACGTCGAACACCTGCTTCACGCTCGCGTTGAGCGAACACAGACGCAGACTGCCCTTGCCGCCTTCAAGTTGCTTGGCCGTCGCGAGCAATACGCGCAGACCCGCGCTGCTCACGTAGCCGATGCCAGTCATGTCGATGAGGAAATTGCGCTCACCGGCGCCCATCAGATCTTGCAACGTCAGCTCGACGTCGGCTGAGGTTTCCGTATCCAGGCGTCCGGTCAGCGCAAGGATGCGCATGCCGTCGACGTCTTCCTGCTGGATGTCGATCGCCACGGATCAGCCTTCGCGGAAAACGAAACGCGCCGCGCCGATCTGGATCACGTCCTCGTTGGCAAGCGGACGTTCCTTGATCTTCTCGGCGTTCACGCGCGTGCCGTGTTTGGTGTTCATGTCGGTGATGGTGAAACCGGACATGCTCACCGTGATCTGCGCGTGCTTGGGCTCCACGCCGGGTCCTGCGATGCGGATGTCGTTCGCCGTATCCGCGCCAATGATCATCGGCTTCAACGTGAGCGTGTACGACTGTTTGCCCGCTTCGGGATTCTGCGGGACCAGCCGCGCCGCGCGGAAAATCTGCGTCGCGCCGCCGCCGGGCATCGGCGCGGGAGCGGGCGCCGGCACCGGCGCGACCGGCATCGGATGGCGGCCGGTCACGTTCACCGCCGACATGATCTGCGTCTTGTTCGGCGTGAGGTCCGGGCGCACGCCGGGCATGTCGGTGGTGCGCGCTTCGGCGGTGTCGTCGGTCGGCGCCACGGTGAACCGTCCGGTGACGGGGCTCGGCGGCGACGCCGCTTCGAGATCGCTCTCGGCGTGGAATGCTTCGAGGAAACGCGCTTTCATTTCCAGTCCGCGGGCGCGCGCTTCGGCTTTGTCTTTTACCGACGCTTCGATCGCCTTGATGCGTCTCTGGAATTCCTTGTCGTCGAATTCGCCGAGCTTGTGGCGCAGTTCCAGTTCCTGCTGATCGAGCTTGATCGCTTCGTGATCGGCCTCGAAGCGTTCGATGAGTTGCCGCAAATTCGAATACTGTTCGCGCGCGGCTTGCTTGAGCGGCGCAGCTTGCTGGTCCAGATCTTCCAGCCGTTTCGAATAATCGGCGCGCACGCGCTCGAACACCGGCGGCGCGAAATTCGCCTTGAGTTCGTCCATCGATTTCAGGCGTTCGTCGAGCTGATCCTGCTCGGCCTTGAGTTTCTTCAGCGACTCGATCGCCGACAGATCGATCGCGGCCAGCGGCTGTTGCCATTCGTTGGGTTGATCTGCCATGGGCTTTCCCTGTTCAGACGCTGATGACATCGACATCGATCAGACCGAAGCGCAATTTGTCGCCCGGTTTGATCGGCATTTTCTGGCCCGCCTGCAGACGCTCGCCGTTGACGAACGTGCCGTTGGCGACGCCGGTTTCCTCACGCAAAAAGTATAGGCTGCCCTCGCGCGACATGCGGGCGTGGCGGCGGCTCAGCGTGCCGTTCGCGTTGAACGGTCCGAGATCGATTTCCGGATTGATGCCGGCCGCGGGATCCGGACGACCGATCAGGAACTCGCTGAGCGTGGCGTCGAGTACGATCGGCTGATCGCTGCCCGCGGCGCGGAATGCGAGTGAACGCGATTGCACCGGCGCAGCCGGCGGCGGCGCGGGGGCGGACACCGGAGCTGGCGCGGGTTCCGGAGCCTTCGGTTTCGCGGCTTCGGGTTTCGGCGCTTCTTTTACCGGCGCTGCGACGATGCCGGCTCGAACGCGTCCAATGACCTGCTTGAGGATGCGCAGCGCGATTTCCGGATTCTGCTTGATCACATCGCCGATCGCAGCGCGCTCGATGCGCAGCAATCGTGATTTCGCGCTCGCGCGCGCACCCATCACGTAAGGCTTGCCATCGATGGCGGCTTCGCCGAAAAAATCGCCGGCGTTGAGCGTGAACGTCACCGTGCCGCCGTGGACGAGTTCGATCTGCCCGGATTCGATGATGTACGACTCGTTGCCCGCGTCGCCTTCCATGAAGACATCGGCGCCGGCGGGAACATCGAGATAAAAATCTTTGTTGCTCATGATCCAAACGCAGCTCGCACGCGGCAACGGAAGCGGACAGCGATTATGCCGACGCCAAAGCGCGCGCCGCAAGGCAACGAAGGTCATTGTTTACGTTTAGTAATGCGAGCGAGGCTTATATTCAACCGATGTTTCGGCGACTTCCGCTCATTGTTTTGGCTGGATCGATTGCGCATCTGGCGCTCGCGGCGCAGACCGTTTCGCTGCCGGCCTGGGTCTGCGCACATCCGGACGCGATCTTCGTCAGCGAGTTCGATACCGCAGAATTACCCGTTCCGCACGATCCGACGCACGGCAGCGGCGGCGCGACCGGCACGACCACGCACACGCTGCACATCGTTGGCCTCGGCACCGGAACGCAAACCTATTACGTGTACGTGCCCGCGAACTACTCGCCTTCGCAGCCATACCCGTTCGTGCTGGCGCTGCACGGCACAGCGCCGTATGCGATGCGAAATTCGTATGCGAGCAATGTCCTTGCCGCATGGAGCAGCATCGCCGCCAGCGCGCGCGTGATCGTCGCCGCGCCGGTGGCCAATGATGCGGTCGACGTAGGCGGCCAGATGGGCGCATCGTGGTCCGTGCCGCCCGAATCGCCGAGCGACTACGACGTGTTCGCCGCCGTGCTGTCGCAGGTCGAAAGCAGCTACAACATCGACCGGACGCGTATCTACAGCTGGGGATTTTCGGCCGGCGGCAGCGTCATGCACGCGCTCGGCCTGACCGGCGACAGCGATGCGTTCAACAATGCCTCGATGGCGGCGTATGCGTCGCAGTCCGGTCCGCTGGCCGGCGATCTGTGCGCGGGGCTGTCCGGCACCCAATGCAACGCAAATCTCCATGCTGCGCCGCGCAAGATTCCCGTCGCGATGGTCGTCGCCACTGGTGAGGGCGCCTATAGCTACGTGGTCGACGACGACAACCGCTTCCTCGCGCAGGGCTGGACGGCGAACAGCAACGTTTTCCTGAACACCTTCAATAGCAGCGTCCACGACTATTCGACCGCGACGATCCAGCTGGCCTGGAACCACGTCTGCCCCATCGCCGTGACGCCTTGAGCCCGCATTTCCGCGCCACCGGTTTGGTTGCAGCGGTCTCGCCGCGACCGCTATAATAGTGGGCCTTGTTCCCCAGTCCGATCCGGCGTGTTTTCGAAGCCGGAACCGAGCCTGGATTTGCTTTCCCTATGCAAAATTCGATCGCTGCCGGCAGGCGGCTCGCCCTACGTGTCGTCGGCGCGCAACTCGTCGCCACGATACTGGTCGCAGCGGGTTTTTTGCTTCAGGGTTGGCAATCGAGTCTCGGCGTGCTGTGCGGCGGTTCGACCGTCGTGATAGGAACCGGAATTTTGGCGCTGCGCGTTTTCGCAGCGGCGCCGGCGGCGGCGGGAGTGGTGCTGGCACGGTTCATCGTCGGCAATCTGCTCAAGTGGGGCGTCATCGCGTTGGGTCTGTATGTGGCGATGGTGAAGTTGGCCTTGCCCGCATTCCCCGTGATGGCAGGACTCATCGCCGCGCTATTGCCGCAGCTGCTCGGTCTGCACGACGCGTGGACGCGCTGAACATATTCAAAAACATTGACCGGAATTCGATAGACCATGGCCGCTGAAGCCGAACACGCCACGCATGACGCGGGCAGTTACATCGTCCATCACCTGACCTTCCTTCAGCTCGATCTGAAGACCTGGAAGATCGTCGAGAACTCCCAGAGTTTCTGGGTGATCAATCTCGATTCCGTGTTTTTCTCGCTGCTGCTGGCGCTGGTTTACGTGATCATCTTCCGCGGCGCCGCGCGCAAGGCGCACGCGGGCGTGCCGAGCAAGTTTTTGAACTTCATCGAGATGGCGATCGATTTCATCGATAGCCAGGTAAAAGACGCGTTCCACCACACATCGAAGTTCGTCGCACCGATGGCATTGACCGTCGGCTTGTGGATTTTTTTGATGAACTTCATGGATATGTTGCCGATCGACCTGCTGCCGACCATCGCCGGCCATGCGGGCCTCGGACATCTGCGCGTGGTGCCGTCGGCGGATCCGAATATCGCGCTCGCCATGTCGATCACGGTGTTCCTCACCGCCTTCACGTACAGCTTCGTCATGAAGGGTTTCAAAGGCGTCGGCGCTGAATTCTTCTTTCATCCGTTCGGCAAATGGCTGCTGCCGGTCAACTTCCTGCTGAAGTGTGTGGAAGAACTGGCCAAGCCGATCAGCCAGGGCCTGCGACTGTTCGGCAACATGTACGCCGGCGAGATTATCTTCATCCTGCTCGCATGCTTCACGCTGAGTCTCGGCATGCCGGATGCGGGCACGTCGGTAAACATCGTTTGGTTCTTTGTGTTTTCCGCCGTTGCGATCCTGACGGTGTGGGCGTTCATGTACGGCAAGCCGCTGCTCGGACTCGCGCTGTTGGTCGGCGTGCCGGTCTTGGGGCTCATCGGTCTGTTCCCGGCGAGCGGAACTTCCGCGTTCGCACAGATTCTTCTGGCGACAGGCTGGACGCTGTTCCACATCCTGATCATCGGTTTGCAGGCCTACATTTTCATGGTGCTGACCGTCGTCTACATGGCGATGTCGGCCGATCATCACTGAGTTTTTCATTCCGATTTTTCATCAACCCGATTTTATTCAACATCAAGTAATTGGAGATACGCATGGAACACTTAGCAGCACTCGCTTCCGTTGAAGGCATGACCGCCATCGCGGCCGGCCTCATTCTCGGTCTCGCCGGCATCGGCGCGGCCATCGGCATGGGCCTGATGGGCGGCAAGTTCCTCGAAGGCGCCTCGCGTCAGCCGGAACTGGTTCCGATGCTGCAGGGCAAGATGTTCCTGCTGGTCGGCCTGATCGACGCGATTCCGATCATCGGCGTGGGTATCGCGCTGTACCTGACGTTCGTCGATCCGTTCTCGGCGAAGATCGCCGCCGGTGCGGTCGCAGGTCACTAAGAAAGACGTCTCGAGTTTGGCTACGAGGGTTAACCCGTGAGCATCAACGCAACACTCATCGCCCAGATCATCGTCTTCGGGATCCTGGTCTGGTTCACGATGAAATTCATCTGGCCGCCGATCACCAAGGCGATGGAAGAGCGTTCCACGCGCATTTCGGATGGCCTGTCGGCCGCCGATCGCGCGAAAGCCGAGCTGAAGGAAGCCGACGCGCGCGTGGCCGAGGAAATCAAGAAGGCGCGTGCGCAGGCGGCCGAGATCATCGACAAGGCCCACGTGCAAGGCAACCAGATCATCGACAAGGCGAAAGCCGACGCGGTGCTCGAAGGCGCGCGCCAGAAAGCCACGGCGCAGGCGGAAATCGAGGGTATGGTCGGCAAGGCGCGCGAGCAGTTGCGTGGCCAGGTCGCTGCGCTCGCGGTGCAGGGTGCGGAGAAGATCATTCAGCGCGAGATCAACGCCGAGTCGCATAAAGCGTTGCTCGACCAGCTCGTCGCCGAGATCTGACGATGAGCGAAGCGCTGACTCTGGCTCGTCCCTACGCCCGCGCCGCGTTCGAAGCTGCGCAGGATGGACACGCGCTCGACGCGTGGTCGTCGAAGCTTTTGTTTACTGCGCAGTTGCTGGGCGACGAACGCGTGCGTTCGGCGGTGAACGATCCGCGCATCAGTGCGTCGGATCTGGAATCGCTGCTGCTGCCGGACGGTGAAACGGCCGATTCGGAATTCGGTCGTTTCGTCGCGCTGCTCATCGCCAATCAACGCGCCGATCTGCTCGTGGAAATCTCGAGCCTGTTCGAAGAGTTGAAACGCGAAGCGCAGCGCATATTGAAAGTAACAGTGCGCTCGGCGAGTGCGTTGCCGAGCGGCGAAGAACAGTCGATCCGCGCGGCGTTGAAGAAGCGGTTCAACCGCGACATCGAACTCGATCAGCAAATCGATCCGAGCCTCATCGGCGGCGCCATCATCGACGCCGGCGATGTGGTGATCGATGGTTCGGTTCGCGGACGCCTCGCGCGTCTCGAATCGGCGCTGATGCACTGACAGAAAAAACAGAAGCTGTCATCCCAGCGAAAGCTGGGATCCAGCTTTTCAGCGGCAAGAGCAAAGGCTGGATTCCAGCTTTCGCTGGAATGACGAGCCAAGAAGTGCGAGCAAGTGCGAGTGAGGTTTTAGGAATGCCGGCCATGCGCCGTTATTTCTAACCCCTTACATCCAAATCATCCGAAGCGCTTTCCACGCGCGTAGAAGGAATTCAGCATGGCATCGACCCTCAATCCGTCCGAAATCAGCGAACTGATCAAAACCCGTATCGAGAAGGTCAAGCTCGCCGCCGAAGCGCGCAACGAAGGCACGATCGTGTCGGTCTCCGACGGCATCGTCCGCGTGCACGGCCTGGCCGACGCGATGGCCGGCGAAATGATCGAACTGCCGGGCAACACGTTCGCGCTCGCACTCA
>Ga0105239_10004137_pt1 | contig 17418 bp, 11 predicted proteins | sample KBSC44metaG_FD_92761 | JGI IMG/M metagenome (GOLD analysis project Ga0105239, IMG submission 92761) | Corn rhizosphere microbial communities from Kellogg Biological Station, Michigan, USA - KBS C4-4 metaG | ecosystem: Host-associated > Plants > Roots > Rhizosphere > Soil | place: Michigan, USA...
CGGTCTTCTTGGCCTCGATCTTGTCGCCCATCAGGCGGATGTGTTCGGCCTTCGGCCCGATGAAATGCAAATTGTGATCGGCGAGGATTTCGGCAAAACGGGCGTTTTCGGAGAGAAAGCCGTAGCCGGGATGCACCGCATCCACGCCGGTGATCTCGCAAGCCGCAAGCAGCGCCGGCACGTTGAGATAGCTGTCCTTGGACGGCGGCGGGCCGATGCAGACGCTCTCGTCGGCAAGGCGCACATGCATGGCGTCGGCATCGGCGGTGGAATGCACCGCGACGGTCGCGATGCCGAGTTCCTTGCACGCGCGCAGAATGCGCAAGGCGATCTCGCCGCGATTGGCTATCAGGATCTTGTCGAACATGTTGTCCCAGGTAGCGAGTAGCAAAAGGGGGCGAATGGCGAATAGCGAATAGCGAGTGGAAAGAGTTTTGGGCGGCCGCCGGCTTTCTGCTTCCCCATTTGCTATTCGCCACTCTCTATTCGCCCCTTACTCAATAATCACCAGCGGTTCGCCGAATTCGACCGGCTGGCCGTCCTCGACAAGAATCTGCGTCACGGTGCCGGCGCGCGGCGAGGGAATCTGGTTCATCGTCTTCATGGCTTCGATGATCAGCAGCGTCTGTCCGACCGACACCTTGACGCCGACCTCGATGAACGGCTTGGCGCCGGGCTCGGAAGCCCAATAGGCGGTGCCGACCATCGGCGAGGGCACCACGCCCGGGTGCTTGGCGACATCGGCGACTTCGAGCGGCGCCGCCGCGGCCGGCGCGGAAGCGGCGGACTGAAGGCTCGGCGGCATCGATGCTGCGATGCTGATGTTGCGCGCGACCCGCACCCGCAAGCCTGCGCGTTCGATCTCGATCTCGGTGAGACTGGTCTCGTCGAGCAGCAATGCGAGTTCGCGGATAAGCGCGCTATCGTCGCTTTTGAGTTTTGCGGCTGCTTTGTCGTCAGGCTGGCGCGCCATAATCTGATCCGGAGCTTTCTATTAGTGACGAGCGGATGCGTCAGGCTTTGGCCTTGACGCCGATCCTGGCGGCAAGCCCATTGATCGCGAGCCTGTAACCGTCGATGCCGAAGCCGGAAAGCGTTGCGAATGCGGCCTTGGCGGTGAAGGAATGGTGACGGAAATTCTCGCGGGCGTGAATATTGCTGATATGCACTTCGACGGCGGGAATTTTCACCGCCACCAAGGCGTCGTGCAGCGCGATCGAGGTGTGCGAATAGGCCCCGGCATTGATGATAATTCCGGCCGCCTTGGTGGCATGGGCCTCGTGAATGAAATCGATCAGTTCGCCTTCGCGATTGGACTGCCTGCAATCGGCTTTCAGGCCGAATTGCGCTGACGTCTCCGCGCAAAGTTTCTCGACGTCGGCGAGTGTCGCATGGCCGTAGGTCTCGGGCTCGCGGGTCCCCAACAGATTGAGGTTGGGGCCGTTGAGCACGTAAATCGTCTCGGCAGCTGTCTTGGCCATCCAAATCCCGGAAAATGCGGCGGCAGGTGGCGCGGTTATAGGTAACAACAGGCCCAAGGGGAAGCCTTAGGCCGTTCCCGATAACCCTCAAATGCCTCATCCGGCTTGCAAAAAGGTGCGCAGAACCTGCGGAAACCATTCGTTAACCAATGTTAAGGAATGGCCGGGCAGCCGTCGGTGCATGAAAAAAGGGCGGGCATCTCTGCCCGCCCCGAACTTGCAAGCCAACCGTCAGAGGTTAGGCCTCAAGGATAGCCACGATCTCGAATGTCCGCGGATCGATCACGACGATCTGGTCGTTGACGAGGACAAATTCATATCCGCGCCACTCCGGATAAATCGTCACGACTTCCCGCGGAAGCGGGTGGAATCTCACGTCGCGCGGAACGCGGGTGCCAACCGCGATCGAGAAGTTCACGTTCGTGAGCGGCTGAACATGCTGGTTCCGGATCACCGTGGTGATCTGGGTGCGCTGCTCGGTTGAGAGCTTGGCGCTCGCGCCAGCCTGACCAGTCGTCTGGGACTGGACGGACGTTCCAGTCTGCGACTGCTTGGTCTGTCCGGTCTGACCGTTCGGGGACTGCGTGGTCTGGCCGGTCTGGGTCGTCGTCTGAGACTTGCTGTCCGCCGCGCCCTTCTGCTCGGCCTTCATGTTGTTGCGGTCCTCGCGGCCCTCAGCCTTCATGTCCTTGCCGGCCTTGGACTTGTCGTTCTCGGAGCTCATGCTCTTCGATTTTTCGCCCTTCATGTTGTTGTCCTGGGCGGATTTCTCACCCTTCATTCTGTTGTCCTGGGCGGATTTTTCACCCTTCGCGCCGGCCTTCATATCGTCCTGAGCACGCTGGCTCTTGGCGCCAGGCGCCGCCTTTTCATCGGACTGGCTCGACTTCATGCCGGACGGAGATTTCGTCTGCTCCGACGGTGCACTCTGCTGGGTAGAGGAACCGGCCGACGGTTCACGGCTGGTTCCGGTTCCTTGTGCGTTAGCGAAACCGGTTCCGGCGATCAGCGCCGCCGCAGCCACCGACATCAGAAAGCGATTAGTCATGGAATGTCTCCTCACGTGTTTTGCTTGCCCGCGCCGACAACGAAGCGGGATGCCCGATGTTCCGCGATCTCAGCGGTTCCATTGATTTTGTTTTGTGAATGCGCAGTGAACCGCTTTGCCTCAAAAATTTCTCAAATAAAAAGGCCGGCTCGAAAGCCGGCCCTTCAATTCGTCAGCGCCAACGCGTGAGCGCTGGAAGTGCCGCTCAGCAGGTCGCCTTGCCGCAACGGGCGACGCCGATTTTTTCCTTCAGATTGTCAAGGCCGACCGCGCCGATCACCACCTGCTTGCCGATCACATAGCTCGGCGTGCCGTTCATGCCCATCGCTTCCGCAAGCTTGAAGTTTTCCTCGATCGTGGCGCGCACTTCCGGGCTCGCCAGATCCTTCTCGATCCTGGCGGTATCGAGGCCGGCCTCCTTGGCGGCTGCCATCGCGCGCGCCTTGTCCGCCGCGCCGCGGCCGCCGAGCAGCTTCTGGTGAAAATCGAGATATTTTTTGCCACCAGGATCCTGCATGCGCACGGCGACGGCGACCTGCGCGGCTTCGACCGAACCCTGGCTCAGCACCGGAAATTCCTTCAGCACGACTTTCAGTTTGGGATCGGATTTCATCAGATCGAGCATGTCGGCCATCGCGCGCTTGCAGTAGCCGCAATTGTAGTCGAAGAATTCGACGAAGGTGACGTCGCCGTCCTTGTTGCCGAGCATGACGCCGCGCGGCGAGTTGAAAATCGTCTCCGCGTTTTTGGCGACGCTCGCTTCATGTTTCTCGGTCTCGGCGGCTGCCTGGCGCTTGCTCAGCTCGGTCATCGCCTCTTCCAGCACTTCGGGGTGCGCGAGCAGATAATTCCGGACGATGGTCTCGATGTCCCCGCGCTGGCCGTCGGAAAAACTCTGCGCCGATGCCAAAGGCGGCGCGCCGCAGAGTGTGAGCGCGAACAGTGCGGGAGCGAGCAGGCGGAACGGAGACATTTGCAAATCCTCTTGGTGAAAGCCGGTTGCCGAAGGACTTCGTAACCTGGCTCAATTGATTTCTAGTTGTTATTTCTAGTTGCTGTTTTGGCCGGGCAGCGGCTTTGCGACGACGATATCGTCGGCCTTGACCCATCCGGGCGTGCCGACGGCGAAACGGGTTTTGGCGCGGGAGGCGAGTTCGCGCGCGGTCTTGTTGTCGCCGCGAAGAAAGGCGGCCTGCGCCGACGCCAGATCGGCCTGTGCGAAATCTCCCTTTCGGCCATAAGCCATTGCGAGCTGGGTATAGCCGAGCGGCGCCTCGGTCTCGCGTGCCACCGCCGCTCGCAGAATCGCAATCGCTTCCTCGGTGTAGGCTTTATTATCAGTCCCCACGAGCGCCTGCCCAAGTAACATCTCGATGAGCGGTGCGTTATTCGAGAGCTGCACCGCCTTCCGCAACGGCGCGATGGCTTCGGCGGGCTTGCCGCCTTCCAGCAGCGCCTGGCCGCGCAATTCGTAAAAATACGGGTTGGTGGGCTGCAGCTGGATCAGCCCGTCGATCTGGACGAGCGCCGAGTGCAAATCGCCGTGCAGGTAGGTCACGATCGCCCGCGCATAGCGCGCGGGAAGGCTTTCGTTCGACAATGGATAGCGCCGATAGACGGTGTCCTGCCGCTCCATAAAGGCCGAGATCTTGGCGCGCACCATGTCGTGGCGCGATTGCAGGGCCGGATCGTCCTTCTTGTCCCAATAGGGACTTGAACGGGCGAGTTCCTCGAGCGCCGCGACGCGCTCGGCAGGCATCGGATGCGATTGGAGATAGGGATCGGCGCCGCGCGCGGCGAACAGGCTGTCCTCGGTAAACCGCTTGAAGGTTTCGTACATGCCCCTCGCGGATTGGCCGGTGGCGGTCAGGAACTTCACCCCGGCGCGGTCGGCGTTTTCCTCCTGCTGGCGCTGATAGGAGATCAGGGTGCGGCGAATCATTTCCTGCGGTCCGGCGACCGCCGCCGCGCCGGCGTTGGCCAGGCCGTTATTGCCGTTGCCGCTTCTTGCGCCAGCCACCATCGCACCTGCCCCGAGCAGCATGGCGATGATCATCTGGGTCTGCGCCCGCGCCAATTGCTCGCGAAGCTTGGCGAGGTGGCCGCCGGCCAAATGGCCGGTTTCATGCGCCAGCACCCCGATGATCTGGTTCGGAGTCTCGGATTGCATAATGGCGCCGTAGTTCACGAAGATGCGGCGGCCGTCGGCGACGAAGGCGTTAAAAACGCTCTCATTGAGAATCACAATCTGGATGTTCTGCTTTTCCAGGCCCGCGGCGCGCAGGATCGGCCGTGTGTAGTCGCGCAGCAGTTGCTCGGCCTCGGTATCGCGGATGACCGGCGGCCCCTTGTTCTCCTGCGCAAGCGCCGATGACATCGGCGCAATAGCGAGCGCGACCGCGGCGGTAACGGCGGTCAGTTTCGACGTTTTTTTGCGTAGCGCCATGCGCAGCAGCATTGAGCGGTCTTTAATGATTGGCGGCGGCCCGGATACGAGATATGCCCTAACAAACGGTGGAATGCGGCTAGTCTGGGGCCAAATAGCAGATATCGATGCTGGAAGCGACACTAACAGAGCGTGCCAGGGGCCTCCTGACGGCTTCGCTGCGAAGCGAGGTTCCGCCGTTCATGGTGATGGACGTGATGGCGGCGGCGGCGCGCATCGAAGCGGCCGGCGGCCACGTCATTCACATGGAGGTCGGCCAGCCCGCGGCTCCCGCGCCGAAAGCGGCGATATCGGCTGCTCACGCCGCGCTCGAGGACGGGCGCATCGACTATACCTCGGCGCTCGGGATTCCCTCGCTGCGTCAGCGCATCGCCAAACACTACCGGGAGACCTACGGCTGTGCCGTGGATGCCGAGCGGATCGTGGTCACCACGGGCTCGTCGGGCGCTTTCATCCTGGCGTTCCTTGCCATGTTCGAGCCGGGCGATCGGGTTGCGGTCACGGTGCCCGGCTATCCGCCATACCGTCACATTCTCACGGCGCTGGGTTGCGAGCCGGTGCTGATCGAGACCTCGAGCGAAACCCGTCATGCGCTGACCGGCGAGGCCTTGCTGTCAGCCCATCGCAGGACGCCCCTGAAGGGTGTCCTGGTCGGAAGCCCGGCCAATCCCACGGGCACGATGATGTCCCGCGAGGCGCTCACCAGCCTGATCGCAGCGGCCGAAGGCGCGGGCATCCGGTTTATCTCCGACGAAATCTATCATGGCCTCGACTATGCATTCCCGGCGGCGACGGCGGCGGAGCTTTCTCCGAATGCGCTCGTGATCAATTCGTTCTCGAAATATTTTTGCATGACCGGCTGGCGGGTCGGCTGGATGGTGGCGCCCGAACCGCTGGTGCGGCCGATCGAGCGGCTGCAGCAGAACCTCGCGATCTCGGTGCCGACGCTGTCGCAGATCGCCGCCGAAGCGGCGTTCGAGGGCCGCCAGGAAATGGAAGATGTGAAGCGCGGCTACCAGGAGAACCGCCGCATTCTGATCGCGGGCCTGCCGCAGGCCGGTCTTGACAAGTTCTTGCCGGCCGACGGCGCGTTTTACCTCTACGCTGATGTCTCGCAATTCACCTCGGACAGTTTCGAGTTTGCCAAACAGATGCTGGAACAGGCGCACGTCGCGGCGACCCCCGGCATCGACTTCGATCCGGTTCATGGCCATCAGTTCGTTCGCTTTTCCTATGCGCGTTCGGCCGAGGAAATGCGCGAGGCCGTGGCGCGTATCGCGCGATGGCTCGGATAGAGCGAGCCCTGCCGGGCCCGACCGGCAGTTCTGGCGCCGGAAAAGGCGCCGGCGCCATTGACTCCGCGGAGCCAATTGATCTTGGCTACAGTCTGGCGAGACCGCCGTCTGCACAAGCGCGATGGACAGATCCGCAAATTCTGATGGGGGAGCGAACGTCATGGCGCCTACGACCGTAACCAAAGCACAGCCCCGCGCGGCAAAACCCTGGTACAAGATACTTTATCTTCAGGTGCTGATCGCCATTCTGCTCGGTATCGTCGTCGGCTGGCTATGGCCCAATCTCGCGACCAACGACTGGATCAAGGCACTCGGCGACGGCTTCATCAAGCTGATCAAGATGGTGATCGCGCCGATCATCTTTTGTACGGTGGTTTCCGGCATCGCGCACATTCAGGATGCCAGGAAAGTAGGCCGCGTCGGCGTCAAGGCGCTGGTCTACTTCGAGGTCGTCTCCTCGTTCGCGCTGATCCTCGGCCTGGTGGTGGGCAATCTGGTCCAGGTAGGTCATGGGCTGGCCGCGAAGCCCGACGCCGCGGCGGTCGCCAATTACGTCAAGCAGGCGGAAGCGCAAAAGTCGGTCGATTTCGTCCTCAACATCATTCCGGACAGCGTGGTCGGCGCGCTCGCGCGTGGCGATATTTTGCAGGTGCTGCTGTTCGCCATCCTGTTCGGCTTTGCACTGATGGCAATGGGCGAACGCGCTCATCGCTTGCGCGACGTCATCGACGATGCCGCGCACGGGGTATTCGGCGTCATCGCCATCGTCATGAAGGCGGCGCCGATCGGCGCGTTTGGCGCGATGGCCTACACCATCGGAAAATTCGGCCCCGCCGCGCTCGGCAATCTTGTCGGGTTGATCGCGGTTTTCTATACGACCGCGGCGCTGTTCGTGTTCGGCGTGCTCGGCCTGATCGCCCGGTTCGTCGGCTTCAGCATTTTCAAGTTCATCGCCTATATCAAAGACGAACTGCTGATCGTGCTCGGCACCAGTTCATCCGAGAGCGCGCTGCCGCAACTGATGGAAAAGCTCGAGCGGCTCGGCTGTTCCAAACCGGTGGTCGGGCTGGTGGTGCCGACCGGCTACTCGTTCAATCTCGACGGCACCAACATCTATATGACGCTGGCGACGCTGTTCATCGCGCAGGCGCTCGGCGCCGAGCTGTCGTTCGGCCAGCAATTGACCATCCTGGTGGTCGCGATGCTGACATCGAAGGGCGCCAGCGGCGTCACCGGTGCCGGATTCATCACGCTGGCGGCCACGCTCTCGGTCGTCAATCCGGTGCTGGTGCCGGGCATGGCGATCGTGTTTTCGGTGGACAAGTTCATGAGCGAGGTCCGCGCGCTTACCAATATCACCGGCAACGGCATCGCCACGGTGTTTGTGTCGTGGTGGGAGGGCGAGCTCGACCACGAGAAGTTGCATGCCAATCTCAACAAGGCGATCGATCCGTCGGACGTCGAGACGGCCGTCACCACCGGTTAGCTTGGGCGTGAAACCATCAACGCGCAGTCAGTTCGCGGCTTGGCTGACCGGTGTCCGCTTTTGGACATATCCAAAGCGCACCCTGGAATGAAGCCCGGTCAACGCAGCGCAATCGAGATTTGTTCCCGCTCGCCGGAACCGTATCGAGCCTGATGGGTTAGCCCCGGTTGTGGCGGGGAATCCGATGGCTCGAGAAGGTATTTTGAAAAGCGGTCTGTTCGAGAGCGAGCGCAGATTTCGCCTGTTGGTGGAAGGGGTTGTCGATTACGCGATTTACATGCTCGACCCCAACGGCATCATCACGAACTGGAATGCCGGTGCCAAACGGATCAAGGGCTATAACGCAGAGGAAGTCGTAGGCCGGCACTTCGAAATGTTTTACCCGCCGGAGGATCGTGAAGCAGGAATGCCTGCCCGGTCCCTTGAAACCGCTCGCAACACAGGAAAGTTCGAGGCGGAGGGCTGGCGCTTACGCAAGGATGGTACAAAATTCCTCGCGTCCGTCGTCATTGATGCCCTCTACGAAGAAGGCCAGTTGATCGGCTTCGCCAAGATCACGCGCGACATTACCGAACGAGTCAAGGTCGCCGACGCCCTGAAGGAGAGTGAAAGGCATTTTCGCCTGCTGGTAAGCGGGGTCACTGACTACGCGCTTTACATGCTCGACCCCAACGGGATCGTCACCAACTGGAATGCCGGCGGGCAACGCATCAAGGGCTACTCGCCCGAGGAAATCATCGGTCAGCACTTTTCGCGCTTCTATTCCGACGCAGATCAGGCGGCAGGCCGACCGGCGCGGGCTTTGCGACTAGCACTAGAGAATGGCCGCTACGAAGAAGAGGGCTGGCGCGTCCGCAAAGACGGCACGTTCTTTTGGGCCAGCGTTATCATCGATCCGATTCGCGACGATGACAAAACACTTCTCGGCTTTGCCAAGATCACGCGGGATATTTCCGAACGTCGCGAAGCTCAGCAGAATATGGAAAAGGTACAGCGGCAATTGGCTGAGTCTCAGAAGCTCGATGCCCTGGGCCAACTCACGGGCGGGGTGGCACACGATTTCAATAATCTTCTGATGATCATCGCAGGCGGTCTCCAAACGCTGAAAAAGATCGCGGGTGATGATGCCAAAGGCTTGCAGGCCGTTCAGGCCATTGAAACGGCATCGCAACGAGGGGCCGCATTGACGCGTCAGCTGCTGACCTTTGCTCGCAGGCAGAGCGTCAATCCTCAAACCATCGATCTAGTGGATCGGATTTGTTCCATCCGGGAAATCCTGAACACCGGGCTGGGTAGCTCCGTAGAGCTTCACCTGGAGGTCGATCAGGATGTTTGGCAGGTTACGGTCGATGCCGCAGAATTTGAAACCGCGTTGGTGAACCTTGTTATCAATGCGCGCGATGCCATGCCCAAGGGCGGATCAGTCAAGGTTCGAGCAAACAACGTTCACATCGACGACGGTATCCGAAAGGGCGATTACGTTGCCATTGCGGTTCGGGATACCGGCGTGGGCATCCCTCCCGATCTGATTGCCAAGATATTCGATCCGTTTTTCACCACGAAACCCGTTGGAAAGGGTACCGGTCTGGGCCTCTCGCAGGTCCACGGCTTCGCGCATCAGGCAGGTGGCACGGTCGCCGTGACCAGTGAGCTGGGGCAAGGTACGACTTTCACGATCCATCTGCCGCGAAGTGAGCCCGTAGCCAAAGTTACCGAGGTCGAAGTAAACTCGAATGCGAGCGGTACGGTGTTGCTGGTCGAAGATAATCCCGAGGTGGCAACGGCGAGCATCGGCCTGCTTGAGCAACTTGGGTATTCCGTGCTGTGGGTTTCAGACGCCGAGGCTGCACTCAAAGCGATCGACCGCAACGGCATCGATCTTGTCGTCAGCGATATCGTGATGCCCGGCATCATGGACGGTCTGTGTCTTGCGCGATCGATAAAGCAAAGGCATCCCGGCTTGCCGATCCTGCTGGCCACCGGTTACAGCGAGGCCGCCCGAGGCGCCCGTTCGGATTTTGCGATCCTGAGGAAACCCTATCAGATACACGAGCTCAGCCGAGCGCTGTCAGGTTTGACTCGTTAAAAAGTCGATGCTCCCTTCACCGGGCCGCCGGTGACCCCAAAAACGGACATTGGCCCTAGCCCGAGAGATGGCCCCATGCTTTGATAGTGAGTTACCTCTTTTGGGGGGACTTTTGATCGACAGGCGGGTGGAAAGGCGCTTGGCGGCTGTGCTGGCGGCGGACGTCGCCGGTTATAGTCGGCTCATGGGCGCCGACGAAGAGGGCACGCTCACCAAGTTGAAGGCACTCAGAAAAGCTCTTTTCGATCCCAAGATCGTCGAGCATCGCGGCCGTATCGTCAAGACCACGGGCGACGGCATACTGGTCGAGTTCGCCAGTGCGGTCGACGCGGCAAGATGCGCGGTCGAGGTTCAGCGCGACATGGCTGCACAAAATGCCGACGTGCCGCAGGACAACAGGATCGAATTTCGTATTGGCGTTCACGTCGGCGACATCATCATCGATGACGACGACATTTTCGGCGATGGCGTCAACATCGCGGCTCGCCTCGAAGGAATCGCGGAGCCGGGGGGCGTCTGCATCTCCGATGACGCGCACCGGCAAATCCGCGGCAAGGTCGATTTCTCCTACAATGATATGGGCCTTCAGACGTTAAAAAATATCGCTGAACCGATGCGCGCCTGGCGTATGCGGCTTGGATGCGATGCTATTTCGCTGCTTCCATTAGATTCTTCGGCGGTACTGGTTCACGCTCTAGCCCTTCCCGACAAGCCGTCAATCGCAGTTCTTGCATTTCAGAACATGAGTGGTGATGCGGAACAGGAATACTTTGCCGACGGAATTGCCGAGGACATCATCACCGCGCTTTCCAAATCGCGCTGGCTGTTCGTGATCGCTCGTAACTCCAGCTTCACCTACAAAGGCCACGCCGTCGACGTCAAACAGATCGGCCGCGAACTCGGAGTGCGTTATGTGCTCGAAGGCAGCGTGCGAAAAGCCGGCAATCGCGTTCGCATCACTGGGCAGCTTGTTGAGGCGGCCACGGGAGCGCATTTGTGGGCCGAGCGATACGACCGCGCCCTCGAAGACATTTTCGCGGTTCAGGACGAGATCACCCACAGCATCATCGGCGCCATCGCGCCGGGCATCCTGGCCGCCGAAATCCAGCGTTCGCAAGGCAAGGAGACGGCCGAACTCGGCCAATGGGAGCGCTTGATGCGCGCCCATTGGCACATCCGGCGCTTTACGCGGGAGGATTCCAGCGAGGCGATCCGCTTGCTCGACGAACTGCTGCGACGCCAGCCCGACAACGCGCTGGCACTCGCCGATCTCGCCTTCTCGTTGCACTTCGCCGCTCTGTTCGGTTGGACGGATGCGCCCGCCGCTGCCATGGCGCGCATGAGCGAAACGGCGCGCCGCGCCGTGGCATCCGACGAGCAGGACGCGGCGGCTCACACCTCGCTCGCCATTCATGAGCTGTTTTTGGGTCAGCACGACAACGCGATCCGGCGGTTGCTGCGGGCAATAGACCTCGACCCGAACTCAACCTTCGCGCGCGGATATCTTGGTACCGCCTACGCATTTGGCGGAGAATGTGATCCTGCGATTCAGAACGTGCAGGAGGCCATACGGCTCAGCCCACGCGACTTCCTGATGGTTGTGTGGTTTACGGTGAGCGCCTGGGCGCATTTGAGCGCAGGGAAATTCGAACAGGCGGCGGACTGCGGGAAGCGGGCGATCGACTGCAATCCGGCGTTTCCGGACGCTCATGGCACGTTTGCCGCGGCCTCGGCGCATCTTGGGCGCATGGCCGAGGCGCGCGCCGGTCTCGACGAATTCATGCGCTTGATGCCCGGGTTGACTGCGGGTGATGAGCGGCTGATACGGCCGTTCCGCCGCCCGGCCGACCGTGAACGCTTTCTCGACGGCCTGCGCAAAGCAGGGCTTCCGGAGAAATAAACGCTACGCAAATTCGCCGCCGCTGATCGATTTGGATTTGTCCGCATCCGCCGCATCTCGATTTCGACGAAACAAAAACCGCCCGGTTTTGCCAGGCGGTTTTTTCGTCTCACATAGCGGATTTGCTATTCGCCGCTGCCGAAGCGCCGCGACCACCATCCGGCACGGCGCGGCTGGGTCTCGGTTGTGGTCTCGGACGAGGCGGGGGCCTGCGATGGCTCGGGCTGGCTGCGATTGGCCGGTGGCGCCGCATCCGGCTGGGTATCGGCCAGAAAGCTCACCTTTTCACGAACCGTTGAACGCCGCCGCGCCGCTCTTTCGGCCTCCTGGGCCGTCTCCGCCTCGGCGGGGGCGCGAGCCGGCTCCTGTTGACCGCGATCGGTATGTTGCGGCTCGGGAGGCTGTGCGCCACGATCGGCATGTTGTGGCTCGGACGGTGGCGCAACAGGCTGAATCTCCGGCAGAGTTCGCTCGGGTGGTGAATAGCCATCGAAATCGGCAACCGCGTTGGTTGCTTCCGGAGCCGGTGCCGGCCTGAGTTCGTCCACAATCGATCCGGCCAAGCCATCCTCGAGCCCGCCGCGCCGGCGGCGTCCGCCACGACGTCCGCGGCGGCGAGGCCGCCGCTCGCCGCCTGCCGCTTGATCGGGGCGCACCACACCGGGTTGCTCGTCGGATTCGTCCTCGTCGGATTCGCTTTCATCCGCGGGAGCGCCAACAGCCGCGACCGTGTCAGACACAATTCGAGGAATCTCGTTCTCGTCACGCGCAGGCCCGCCTTCGCGCGCCTCGCCGGGACGGCCGCGCCGCCGCCGCCGCCGCTTGCGTTTGTGGCCGTCGGCCTCGGTTTCGCCGCCGCTTGCCTCGCCGACCGCAGCATCGTCGGTCAGCCCTTCGGTCTCTTCGGTTTCCACTTCCGATTCGACTTCGATATCGAACGGCTCTTCCTCGTCAAACGCCTCTTCGGTTTGCGGCGGGAAGGCCGCAACCTGCGCTGCCAGCAGCGCCTTGGCGGCCTCCAGCGTATGCACCTGTTCGCCGCGATCGATGATGAACGACTGCTGGCCGCTCACGGTCGGATCGGCGATCACGGCCAGCGTCACCTTGAAGCCGTTTTCGAGATCGCGCAGATGGCCGCGCTTGTGATTGAGGACGTAAAGCGCGACATCGGTTCGGGTGCGCACCACCAGATTGTGGGTCGCGCCCTTCATCAGGATTTCCTCGAGGCCACGCAGCAACTGCAATGCCACCGAAGATACCGAACGGACATGGCCGCTGCCGCCGCATTGCGAGCAGGGTTCCGTCGAACTCTCCAGCACGCTGGCGCGAATGCGTTGCCGCGACATTTCGAGCAGCCCGAAATGCGAGATGCGTCCGACCTGGATGCGCGCGCGGTCCTGCCTCAGGCAATCGCTGAGTTTGCGCTCGACCGAACGGTTGTTGCGCTTCTCGTCCATATCGATGAAGTCGATGACGATCAGGCCCGCGAGGTCGCGCAGGCGCAGCTGCCTTGCGACTTCCTCGGCGGCTTCAAGATTGGTCTTGAGCGCGGTATCCTCGATGTGATGTTCGCGGGTCGAGCGGCCGGAATTGACGTCGATCGAAACCAGCGCTTCGGTCTGGTTGATCACGATGTATCCGCCGGATCGCAATTGCACGGTCGGCGAGAACATCGCGTCTAGCTGGCTCTCGACCCCCATCCGCGAGAACAGCGGCTGGCCGTCGCGATATTGTTTCACCGCGCGCACGTTGGAGGGCATCAGCATCTTCATGAAATCGCGGGCTTCCTGATAGCCGGCTTCGCCCGCGACCTGGATTTCGTCGATTTCCTTGTTGTAGAGATCGCGCAGCGATCGCTTGATCAGCGAGCCTTCCTCGTAGACCAGCGTCGGCGCCTGCGACTTCAGCGTCATATCGCGCACGGTTTCCCACATGCGGATCAGATACTCGAAGTCGCGCTTGATCTCGGGCTTGGTGCGCGATGCGCCTGCGGTGCGCAGAATGATGCCCATGCCTTCGGGCACGTCGAGATCCTGCACCACTTCCTTCAGCCGCGAACGATCCTGCGCGCTGGTGATCTTGCGGCTGATGCCGCCGCCGCGCGCGGTGTTGGGCATCAATACCGCATAGCGACCGGCCAGCGACAGGTAGGTCGTCAGCGCGGCGCCCTTGTTGCCGCGCTCTTCCTTGACCACCTGCACCAGCATCACCTGACGGCGCTTGATGACTTCCTGGATCTTGTATTGCCGGCGCGGCCGAAAGGCGCGCTCCGGCACCTCTTCCATGACGTCGTCGCCGCCGACCGATTCCACGACTTCTTCCTCGGCCTCGTCGCCCTCGTCGTCGTCATCGTGGCTCTCGTCGCCGCGCGCGGCTGCAGCCTGTTCGGCGTGATCGGATGCTGCGGGCTCGCCACCGGCGTGTTCGGCCTGCGGCGCGTCGTCGGCATGGGCGGCGTTTTCGCGTGCGTGCTCCTCGTGGGTACGCTCATCATGGGCGTGCTCTTCGGGGGCATCTGGAGCCGCGGCGGCTGCTTCGACGGCTGCGGTATCGGGCAGTGTCACCGCCGCCAGCGTCTCGCTGGCGCTGATATCGCCATGCTCGTCATGCGCATGATCATGCTCATCGCGAGCATGTTCATGACCATGTTCATGATGGTCGTGGTCATGATGCTCCGCATCCGCGTGGTGATGCTCGGTGTCGTGCGGGTGCTCGTGACCGTTTTCGGCAGGCAGGTTTTCCGCGTAGTCCTGGCCCTCAGGCGGCTGGGCCTGTGACGGATCGCTGCTTGCGCTCTCGATGACCTCGCTCTGGACGCGGTCGCCATTGCCGCGGCGGCGCGAGCTGCGGTGGCGTGGACGGCGGCGGCTGGAGCGGTTTTCGCTCTCCTCCTCGGCCTCGCGATGGGCGCGTTCGTCGGCCTCGATCAGCGCCTGGCGATCGGCGACCGGAATTTGATAATAGTCCGGATGGATTTCGCTGAAGGCCAGAAAGCCGTGGCGGTTGCCGCCATATTCGATGAAGGCCGCCTGCAGTGACGGCTCTACGCGCGTGACCTTGGCGAGATAGATGTTGCCGCGCAGTTGCTTGCGCTGGGCGGTCTCGAAATCAAACTCTTCGACGCGATTGCCGCGGACCACGACGACCCGGGTTTCTTCCGGGTGGGTGGCATCGATCAACATTTTGTTGGGCATTTTGGAACTCTTGACGGCGGCGGGCGCGTATGACCGTGAGCGCGTATCGCGCCGCCGGGTGACGCGACGGTCCACCTGATTCGGGGGTGAGGGGAAGGCCGAAACGCAACCCGGGTCGCCACGCCGAACGGGATCCCGTCGGAGCAAAACGACGCGCGGAGCTTTCGCTCCGCGTCGGCGCGGTTGTTCCGTGGATCATGGTCGGCAACACAGTCTGGCGCATCAAGCGTCGGCCCGTCTGAACAGTTGGCGGCAAAAGGCGCCGCCTTGTCTATTGCTGAAGCCCCGGCGCGGCGCCGAAGCGCTCGCCGGCCATCGTATGTCGAGCCCTTCAGGGGCCCGGATAATCGGTTATGCCGTGTCTGAAGCCGTCCCTGGAACAAGATGGTAACCTGGGACCGGACACCGCTCGGGCTCGAAACCGCCGCTCCTTGTCAGCCGCGCACTGCGCTGGCTGTGGAGGGATCGGAAAGACGCTGGAACCTGAATTCGAAGGTTCCGGCGCTGCACCGGGAGGCTGAACGCGACACAACCGGGAGTTTTAGCCGTCAGCCCCCTGTACATACGTGGAATGGTCGTCGCGTGCAAGGGAAGCGTCGCTGGGCGGCAACACTCGGCCTTATTCGCCCCAGATGTGTTAAGTTGCGGTTAACCGTGTGGTTCTATTGCGGTACGAGGGCTGCTCGGAGGCACGGATTCGTTGGCGAGCCGCGCAAATCATGGTGTTTTGCTGGGATGCGCGCTATTGTGCGCCGCAGCATTTCTGTGTTCCGACGCCACCTCGGGCGTGGCGGAGGGCCAATCATCCGACCCGGTTGCTGCCGCGAATTTTCCGGTTGCCACTGAGGCCCGCCTGGCCGGCGATGCCAGGCAAACCCGCTTCGTCCTCGATCTCGACAAGGCCATCCAGTTTCGCGCTTTCGCGCTGGCCGATCCGTACCGGGTGGTCGTGGATATCCCTCAGGTCGACTTTCGGCTTGCCGCCGGAACGGGCTCTGCGGGGCGCGGGCTAATCAAGGCATTCCGCTACGGCCTCGTGATGCCCGGCGGTTCGCGGATCGTGTTCGATCTGACGGGTCCGGCCAGAATTGCAAATTCCTATGTGCTCGAGGCGGCCAACGGCCAACCGCCGCGGTTGGTGCTTGAGCTGGAGCAAGTGGATCGCACCAGCTTCGTTCAATCGCTTGCGGCCGACAGCCGGCCCGAGCTCAGGCCGGCGATCGCGGACAGCACGGGCAGCGGTGTCGCTGCGGAGGCGCCCGTTGCGTCCAAGCCCGCGGCACCGCCGGATTTGCGTCCCGTGGTCGTGATCGACCCCGGCCATGGCGGCATCGACAATGGCACGCAGTCCAGCGGCGAAAGCGAAAAGAACCTGGTGTTGGGCTTTGGCCTGGCGTTGCGCGATCGCATCGAGAAATCAGGCAAATATCGCGTGGTCATGACCCGCACCGATGACACCTTCATCCCGCTCGCCGACCGTGTCCGGATCGCGCGCAATCAGTCGGCGGCGCTGTTCGTGTCGATCCATGCCGACGCGTTGCCGCGCCGCGAGGGCGACGCCCAGGGCGCCACGATTTACACGCTGTCGGACCGCGCCTCCGACGCCGAGGCCGAAAGGCTAGCCGAGGCGGAAAACAAGGCCGACGCCATTGGCGGGGTCAACCTGACCGAGGAGCCAACCGAGGTCGCCGACATTCTGATCGAACTGGCGCAGCGCGAAACCCGCGCATTCTCGCACAGGTTCGCGCGCTTGCTGATGGGCGAGATGAAAAGCACCGTGCGGTTGCACAAGCATCCCATGAAGTCCGCAGGGTTCAAGGTGCTGAAGGCCCCCGACGTGCCGTCGGTGCTGATCGAGCTCGGCTACGTCTCGAACAAGGGCGACCTCGAGCACCTGGTATCGGAGAACTGGCGCTCCCGCACCGTTGGATCGATGGCGCAGGCCATCGACGCCTTCTTTGCCAAACGGCTGGCGACGGCTGGACCGGCGAACTGAAAAGGGGACGCTTCCGATGGTGGAAGCCCTAGTTTGGCCACAGCGGCGGTCCTATAAAAAACCACGGCGGGGGTTCGGAATCGATCAAGATTCCTGCTCGGCCAACGTATTATGCTTAGGCGTCTGCGCGGGACGGCACACTGGTCCGCGGCGGATCTTCACGCTTTAGGAAAACGCCGGCGGCTGCGGCGCAAGGGTTGAAACGGAAATTCGCTGATGCGCTTGCTGGTGCGATTCTTGGGTTTCTTGTTCGCCGCCGGAACCGTGGTGTTTCTGGTGGGCGTCGCCGCTACCGCGGGGCTGATCTGGCATTTTTCCAAGGACTTGCCGGATTATTCGCAGCTTCAGGATTATGAGCCGCCGGTGATGACGCGCGTCCATGCCTCCGATGGCGCGCTACTTGGCGAATATTCCAAGGAACGCCGCTTGTATCTGCCGATCCAGGCGGTCCCGAAAATGGTCATCAACGCGTTCCTGGCCGCCGAG
>Ga0105239_10004138_pt1 | contig 17415 bp, 16 predicted proteins | sample KBSC44metaG_FD_92761 | JGI IMG/M metagenome (GOLD analysis project Ga0105239, IMG submission 92761) | Corn rhizosphere microbial communities from Kellogg Biological Station, Michigan, USA - KBS C4-4 metaG | ecosystem: Host-associated > Plants > Roots > Rhizosphere > Soil | place: Michigan, USA...
CCCGGCCGCCGAAGCCAATCTTTCCGCCATCGCGAGGATCCGAGAGGCCACCGGTTGTGCCGTTGGATGGTCGGATCACACCCGGCGCCCGGCCGTCATCGAACGCGCGGTCCATCACTGGGGCGCGCGCGCCGTCGAATTCCACCTCGATCTCGACGGCGAAGGCGCAGAATACGCCGCCGGACATTGCTGGCTTCCGGAGGAGATTGCGCCGGTCATCGCGCGCATCCGCGAAAGCCTCGTGGCCGATGGCACTGGCTTTAAGGGGCCGCAGCCTTCCGAACTCGCCGATCGCGAATGGCGCGCCGACCCATCCGATGGCATGCGTCCGTTGCGCAGCGTCCGCGCGGTCTGGGAACCCGCGGCATGAGCACGCGCGAGCATTTGCGCATTGTTGCCGTCATCCAGGCGCGCATGGGCTCGACCCGGCTTCCGGGCAAGGTGCTAAAGCCCGTCGCCGGCCAGCCGCTGCTCTGGCACATCATTCATCGCCTCAAAGACTCGCATCTGATCGAGGAAATCGCGGTCGCGACTACCACGCATGCGCGCGACGACGCCATCGTGCAGTTCGGGCAGACGCATGGCATAGCGGTTGTGCGGGGACCGGAAGACAATGTTCTGTCGCGCTTTGCGCTCGCGGCGGAAACGCTCGATGCGGATATCATCGTGCGCGTGTCATCGGATGCGCCGTTCATCGACGCTGGCTTTGTCGATCATCTGATCGCATCGATGATCGAGCAGGGCGGCGACTACGTCCTGTTGGAAGAAGGCGCGGTCACGGCTCACGAGGGCGTCGATCCCATGACGCGCCGCGCGCTCGACAAGCTGATGATGGATGCCCACGACGATCCTGTGGCGCGCGAGCATGTCACCGGCTATTTCAAGCTCCATCCCGACTTCGTTCCGATTGCACGCGCCAAGCCATTCCCCCCGCTGGCACGTGAAGGCGGCCGTCTGACGATCGATACGCCCGACGATCTGGCGTTTGTCGAAGCCGTGCATGCGCGCATGGAAGCACGCGCCGGAGAAGCCTCTCTCGCCGATCTGCTGCTGCTGTTGGAGCGGGAACCCGTGCTGCGTTCGCTGAACGATCACGTTCAGCAGAAGAAACTCGGTGTCACAGGTGGCCTCGCGCTTATTCGCTGCGATGGCGGCGGCGCGTTCGGATACGGTCACGTCAAGCGGATGGTTGCGCTGGCGCGGGCGTTGAGGGACCGCGAAGGCATTGGATCGGTCTTCGCCGTCAACGGCACCGAAGATGCTCTCGTGCCCATCCGCAGTGCCGGCTTCGAAGCAGAGCTGACAGGTGCAGCTACCGCCCCGCTTCAGGGGGCTGTTGATGCGAGAAAGCCGGATTTCCTGCTTCTGGATTGCCGCGAAGGCCCTTCGCGAGCCGAGATAGATAGTTTGAGGGAGTCCGCCAGCATTGTCGCCGTCATCGACGATGGATCCGACCGCCGCCTCGCTGCCGATCTGGCCTATTATCCGCCTGTGCCGCAGGCGGAGCGCCTTGAGTGGAAGGGCTCAAACTGCATCGCGCGGATCGGATGGGAATGGGCTCTTTTGGGCCTTGCCCAAACCACGCCTAGGTCCAAGCCAGCCTCGCCGAGGCCGACTCTACTGGTTGCGATGGGCGGCAGCGATCCTTACGGACTTACACTCCGCACCGCGCGCGCGCTCGCCCGCCTCGATCCTATCTTCCGCGCCCGCTTCGTCATCGGGCCGGGGATGCACGATCGCGAGAAGGTTGCGAGTACCATTGCCAAGCTCCGCTCGAACTTCGAAACGATCGAAGGTGCCGACGATCTCGCGGTCGAATATGCGTCTGCTGATTTTGCGATCGCGGCGTTCGGCGTCACGGCGTACGAGCTGGCGGCTTTCGGTGTGCCGGCTCTGTACCTCTGTCTCACCGAAGACCATGCGCTGTCGGCTTCCGCCTTCGAATATGGGGGCATGGGTATTTCGCTTGGCTTGGCCGATGGCGTGTCCGATGAGCGGATCGCCAAATCGGTCTGGTCGCTTCTCGGAAACACGGTCCGGCAACGCGAGATGCGCGCGGCGGGACTGATGACGATCGACGGTCAGGGCGCGTCGCGTATCGCGGGCGATCTGGCGGACGCCCTTAACGCGCGCCGGGTTGTTAAGCCCAAGAAAGCCGCGCGTTGAGCGCTGCGTTGGCTTTCGCGAACGCCTGATCCCAGTTACCAATCTCGTCGGGCATCATGCATTGGCAGGTGGGTGCGAACGGTTCGAACCTTGTTCCGAAGCTCGTCCAGCTCGTGTTGTAAAGAATCTTGTAGGTCGAAACACCCGCGGCAGCCGCAAGCCACGAAACGGCCGTGGGCGCGGTGACGACGGCGTCGAGCGCCGACAGCAAAGCGCAGGTCCGATCGAGCTCATTCTTCTGATCGATCTTTTCCGGAACGAAAATCTTGCGGCCGCTCAGTCCCTCCAGCTTCGCCACTTCGTCCGCGCTGGCGTCGTATTGAACGGAAACGATTGTCTCTTTCCGTCCACGGATAAAATCGGCCCATTTCTCCAGAGGCGCATATTGTTTGGCGCGATGTCCGCCGGTCTTGCCGCTGCGCCAGCAAATGCCGATCGCTTGGCCGTTGCCGAAGGCGGATCGCCAACGCGCTGCTTCATCGGAATCGGGCATGAGATAGATATTCGGAATCGGAAAGGATTCGATCCGCGAACGCAGATAGCGCGGCACGCTGCCCATTTCGATGGCACAGGTGGCACCGCCAACGGACTTGAGCCAGCCGTAGTGCGTGTTCGTCGTATCGCCACGTGTTTCTGCGTCCCACGCTCTTACGGTGATTGCGGGAAAGGATCGTGCAAAAAGCGGCACCAGACGTGGCTCGCATTCGAGGATCACGCTTCCGCCCTCTCGATATGCGCGTTCCCGAAGAGCGGGGATCACGCTTGCGAACATGATCTGATCGCCCACGCCCTGCTCGGCCGTCACCAGAAGCCGTTCGCGCTTCAGGATCGATCCGGTCCAGCGCGGAAGGCCGTGATCGGGCTTCGGCGCTTTTCCGACCAAGTTCAGCCGCGCCGCATAGTCGCGCCAGCCATCCTTCAGATTGCCGTGCAGCAGATGAAGCACAGCGCGGTTGACGCGCGGCTGCGCGTTGTCCGGGTCCATCCGCAACGCGCGGTCGTAAAGCGCAAGCGCTCCGTTGAGGTCGCCATCATCCGCCAGAAGGTCGGCAAGATTGCCGAGCGCCGGTGCATAGTTCGGCCGAAGCGCCAGCGCTTCCCGATAATGCTCGGCCGCCCGCGCCAGATCACCGGTTTCGCCATACAGCGATCCGAGCGTCAGCCAGATCTCTGCGCTTTCCGGATTCCGCACTAGTGCCGGCAGGAGAAGCGCTTCTGCCGCCGCAAAATTTCCATGAGAACGCAAGAGGTTGGCGAGATTGACAATCGCCTCGACGCGGCCGGGCTCCAATGTCAGCACGCGGCGGAAGAACTCTTCCGCCGGCCGCGCAAGACCGAGCGCCCGCGCCGTGTTCCCCAATGCAAACAATACCCGCGTATCGTCCGGCGTTTGCGCCAGCGCTTGTTCGAACCGTTCGATCGCGCGCGCGTGCTGGCCGCTCGCGGAGAATCGCAAGCCTTCGGCATAGGGATCGGTGCGGGTCGCTGTCGTCACACCGCACCTGTTATCCGCTTCATGTTAAGGTCGTGTTAAGCACGATTTCGCTGTGTTTAGCGGCGCGTTAACGGCTGCAAAGCGATAGTCCTGCGCGTAAGCGGGCTATCTCATGAGCACGGGCGTTTCCCTTTTCGGCCTCGATTCCTCGACGCTGCTTAACTACTACCAGGCGAAGTTACCGCTCGTCGGTACGAGTTCGTCGGGACTGGCAAGCACGCTCGCGTCGGCGCACAAGAGCGCAACCGCGGACGACAAGCCGCCGTGGGAGGTCACGGCGCCCGCCCAGCAGACGCGCGACGCGCAAATCCTCTCGATGACGAATTTCGTCGACACGACCAACGTGCCCCACACGACGAACGGCGCCGACGCCAAGACCGAACAGGACAACCAGAAACTTTTCTCGCTCTACACGGCGGTGAGCAACCTTGCGTATCTCGCGGGCATGTCCAACCGCTCGGGCATGACGGCCGGCCAGATGGCCGGTTTCAACACGCGATTCCAGGACGGCTTGCAGCAGCTTCGGTCCTACGTCTCATCGGCCGATTTCAACAATTTTACTCTTCAGGCTGCGGCGCAGAGTTCATCTGTCACAAGCACGGCGGGCATTACGCTGCCGGCTTTCAACTACAACACGCGTACGCTGACCACCGATGACAATCTCGACAAGGCGCTCCCCGGCCTGAGCACGAGCCAGAGCTTCACGGTCAACGTCAAGAAGAACGGCGTATCGACCGACGTTGCCATCAATCTTTCGGGCGTCAACGGCCCGCTCACGCTCAACAACGTCATCTCCTACGTCAATCAGCAGCTGTCCGACGCCGGGTTCAAATCGCGTTTTCAGCGGACGATCACCAAAGGCACGATCGACGATCCCGAGAATGCGTCTTACGGGCTTTCGGTCGTGCCATCCGGAAGCGAGACCCTCACGCTATCTTCGGCGGCATCGACGCCTTCGCTCTATGTCGCCGGCAACAGTGGCCTTGCGGCAGCGTCGACCCAAAAGAGCAGCACGGGCAACGTAACGACCACCGCGGCCGATCAGCAGGGCCGCCTGATCAAGCTGACCGATCTCACCGGCACACAGCAGAGTTCGTTCAGCGCGACCGCGGCGCCAGATACCGGGCTCACGACCGCGCAGGCGACCATCGTGGATTCGAGTGGCAACGTCTATGTCGTCGGCAATGCCACGGGTGATTTCGGCGACCAGCTCAATCAGGGCACGCAGGATTCCTATCTCACCAAGTATGATTCCGCGGGCAACGTGCAGTGGACCCGCCTTTTGGGTGCGGCGGGCACATCGTCGGCTTACGGCCTCGCGCTGAATCCGAGCGGTGGCGTCGTCGTCGTTGGCTCGACCACCGGCACCGTCATGGACACCGCCGTGTCGGACGGCAACACCGACAGCTTCGTCGCGAAATATGATTCGAGCGGCAACCAGACCTGGACCAAGCAGATACAGACCCTGGCGAACAACCAGGCCGCTTCGGTCAGCGTGGATTCGTCGGGAAACGTCTACATTGGCGGCCAGGTCAAAGGCGTGATCGGCAAGGGCCAGACGAACAATGGCGGCACAGATGCCTATGTCGCCAAGCTCGATAGCAAGGGCAATCTCGTTTACGAGCAGCAATCCGGTACGTCCGGAAACGACAGCGTGGCCGCAACCGCCACGACATCCGATGGCGGACTCGTGGTCGCGAGCGTGGTCAATGGACACGCCATCGTTTCCAAATATGCGAATGGCGACGCCACCACGACGCCTGTGTGGCAGGAAGATCTCGGGGCCCTGCAGGCCGGCGGTTCGTTTGGCGGGATGACCGTCTCCAGCAGCGGCCAGATCTACGTCACCGGAACGACCTCCAACACCAGCCTTACGGCCGGTGGTGCCGCCTCGGTCGCGCATGCGAGTTCGGGCGGAACCGACGCGTTCGTGTTCAACATCACTGACCAGGGCACGTCTGCGACCGCGAATTACGTGAGCTATGTCGGCACCGGTGCCGCCGACAAGGGCAATGCAGTCACCGTCGGGCAGGACGGAACGGTCTATCTTGTCGGCACGACCAACGGCACGTTCGCAGGACAGGCTCGCCAGACGCCGAACGTGGACAACATGTTCGTGAGTACGCTGAACAGCGATGGCTCCATCGGCTGGACCCGCCAATATGGTGGCGCCGACGGCACGTCGACCGGCCAGGGCGTCGCCATCGACACGCAGGGTTCGAGCGTGCTCGACGCGCTGGGTCTTCCGCGCGGCACGATCTCCTTCAATCAGACCGTCGATCTGACGGCGGCAACGATGCTGCGCGCGGGTGATTCTTTCAGCATCAAACTCGATACGTCGACGACGCGTACGGCCAAGATCACGATCGACAAGGGCGAAACGCTCTCGTCGCTTGCGAACAAGATCAATATCGAACTGCAGAATACCGGCAAGGCGTCGGTGTCCTATGGCTCGGGCGGCGAGACGTTGAAGATCGCCGTCAATGCGGGCGTGACGGCGACGCTGATCGCAGGGCCTGCGAATTCCGACGCGCTCGCACGTCTCGGCCTGATGCCACAGACGCTCACCAACACGTCCAGTTCCAGCGGAAGTTCGATTCCCGCAACGTCGTCCACCTCAAGCGCGTCGACCGCGTACGGACTCGGGCTTGCGAACCATATGGATATCTCGACCGCCTCGGGCGGTGGCGCAGCGCGCGCGCAGCTCTTGAGTGTTCTGACAAACATTCAGAAGATCTATCAGACCGAGAACAAGCCAGCTTCCGCCGCTGCGACAGGGGAGGCCGCGAGTTCCCCAATCGCGAATGCGCCGCCTTCCGCCTATGTGACTTCGCAACTCGCGAGCTACACACTCGCGCTCAATATGTTTGGCGGAAGCTAAACGGCACCCTTTGTTACAAGCTCTGCGTCGCGCGCATCGCGTATTCCCATGCTGCGCATGGCCCGAAATCAGTGCTTTGGCAATTGCTCTCACATTTGTGTCGGCACCGGCAAAGTTTTCACACAAGTGTGAGCTAGGAAGCGTAACGGTGCATGAGACACTTCATTCCGGCATCGGCCGTTTTTCGCATTCGAGGATTCGCGTGGGTCGCGCTGCGTTGCTTGTGAAGTCTTATGCCGACGAGGGGACAGCCTTTGTGAGTTCCGGCGTGTGCGAAGAACAGCCCGGCGACACTTATGATCTGATCGGCCGCGCAGCAACCTTCCGGATCGAGGCTGACATGCTGCGCGAACGGGCGCGAGAGACGGATGAGCCTGCGATCCGCGAAGAATATCTCGCGCTGGCAAACCGGTGGGCAAGCTTCGCGGCCGGTCTCGAAGCGCAGATGTTCGCGCAGCTGACCTAAACCACCTTGTTGTAGATGATCGCGCCGCCGGGACGCGCCACTGTCGTGGCCGGCCCATAGGTGCGGACGAGCGAGCGCTGGCGCTCGATCTCGTCGGCGACGGCGCGCACCATGCCTTCGCTGGCGCCGCGGATACGCGTGAGCAGGCGGGTTTGCGAGGCCAATGTGTCGCGGAATTTCGCCGTCGCGGCAAACAGGCGCTTGCGCAATTCCACGGGTGCGCTTTTGGCGACTTCGGGATTGAGGCTGGCAGCTTCGCGGCTATAGAGCGCGGAAAGCTTCAGGATCTCCGGCTCGATGGTGCGCAGGTTGCGTGCGTTGCCGGATTTGAGTGCGGCGATATCGCTCTCCAACGCTTCCACCAGGCGCTCCGCCATGGTGATCAGCCGTTCGATGCGCATCTCGTTGGCGTCGGCCGTCACTGGATCGTCTCCTGACGCTTCAGAAGCTCGCGCGTCACGACATCGGCGAGACCAAGGCCGCCCTGCGTGGTGATCTGCTTGGCGTATTCGTCGACCATGAGCGAGCGGAACATTTCCTCGCCTTCGCCGCCGCCGAACATGCCATCGGTCTTCACACCCGCAAACATGTCGTTGAGCATCTGCGACATCAGCACGCCTTCGAATTGCTGGCCGACCTTCTTCGCCGCGGCCGCATCGGCGGTTGCTTTCGGCGTCATGACCGGACGGCTCTGCGCGAGCGCAACCGCGCCTTCGATTTCCGCATTCATCCGATCACCTGTATCTCGGCCTGCAGCGCACCGGCAGCCTTGATCGCCTGCAGGATGGAGATGATATCGCGCGGTCCTACGCCCAGCGCGTTCAAGCCATCGACCAGGCTCTGCAAACTCACGCCGTCTTTCAGAACGGCCATCTTGTTGCCCTTGCTGTCGTCGACCTGGATCGAGGTGCGCGGCACCTCGGTCGTCTTGCCCTTCGAGAACGGCGCCGGCTGGCTGACCTCCGGTGTCTCGGTCACACGGATGGTGAGATTGCCCTGCGCGATGGCGATGGTGGAGATGCGCACATCCGATCCCATCACGATCACACCGGATTGCTCATCGATGATGACTTTGGCGCCCTGATCGGGATTGACCTTCACCTGCTCGACATCGGTCAGAAGGCCCACGACGCCGTGCGGATAGGCCTGCGGCACGCTGATATGCACCGTCGCCGGATCGCTGACATCGGCAAGGCTGGCCCCGAGGAAACTGTTCACCGCGGAGGCGATGCGGGTCGCTGTCGTAAGATCGGGGTTGTGCAGCGACAGGCGCAGATTGCTTTGGCTGGCGAGCGCGAACGGAACCTCGCGTTCCACGATCGCGCCATTGGCGATGCGTCCCGCGGTCGGGACACCGCGTGTGACACTTGCCGCTTCGCCTGACGCGGTGAAGCCGCCGATCGTGACCGGGCCTTGGCCGAGCGCATAAGTCTGGCCATCAGCGCCGAACAGCGGTGTCACCAGAAGCGTTCCACCTTGAAGGCTTTTCGCGTCGCCCATCGCACTCACCGAGATGTCGATGCGCGTACCTTGGGCCGCAAAGGCTGGCAGGTTCGCCGTCACCATCACGGCGGCGGTGTTCTTGGTCTGCATCGTCTCGCCGCGCGTGTTGACGCCGAGGCGCTCGAGCATGGTCTGGATGCTCTGCTGGGTGAACGGCGCGTTCTTGAGCGAATCGCCCGAACCGTTCAGGCCGACCACGAGGCCGTATCCGACCAGCATGTTGTCGCGCACGCCCTCGACATCGACGAGATCCTTGACGCGGGAATAGCCCTCGGCCTGGGGCGCAAACGCCAGGAAGGCAAAGGCAGCGAAAGCGGAAAGGCGGGTCAGAAAGGCGCGCGGCGTCAGCATGAGCGGGTTCTGCTCTTCTTTATGGCTGCCTCGCCCCTTGCCAGTTCTGTGCCTGACGGACCTGAAAAATAACCGTTCCAAACCAGCTGGTTAGGTGATGGCGGTGTCCGCTCATCCTCATACCCGGCAATTTTATCCCGGCATTCCCCGCCGACCGAGTATTCGAACTGCGAAGGTGGGAACGTGTAGAATGAGTTTGGCAGTAGGGGGAAGTTCGGATGATCTCGCCGCGCGCGCTGTTTGGTGTAGCCGTCAGAGTCTTGGGTATCTGGTTCTTCACCGAGGCCGGCTATTCGGCATTCTGGTATGTGCTGAGAGATCGCGTGGCGATGGGCAACTCAAATATTCCGAACAGCGGGCACCTCGCCTTCGCATGCTATTACGTGTTGGTCGGCGTGGCGCTGATACTCCTCGCCGATCCTATTACCTGGGCGATTTATGGCGAACCGCTGAAGACACGCGAGGCGCTCAACGTGCCTCTGGTAGACGCGACGCAGGACGAAGCGAAGTCGCCGAAAGAATAGCGGTCTATCGGTCGTCTGAGAATTCGGGATGAAGTTCTGAGTCGGCAGGCGTCTTCTGGGCGAGGATAACAAACTGCTGTTAACACTCAGTCCAGTGACACCGTCGCCTCGTCATAGCGACCGGTGCCCAGATTGTTGTCCGGGAAGATACCGTGGGCGGCGATCCAGTCGCGTGATTCTTCGAACACCGCCTCGGTATAGGGTTCGAACACCAGGCGCTCGCCGGGCCCCCAGCGGCGCGTGTCCATCCGGGCATGGAAGCGCTCGGGGAATTCGTTGCGGTAATAGTGGGTGTAAAGCTCCGGCCGCAGATCGATATCGCGTTGTGCGCGGCGCAGGGCGTTGAAGAATTTGCGCAAATCTTCCGGGTCCGGATCGCCATGGATCATGGTGGCGATCATGAAGGTGGTGTCGATCACTTTCCGGAACCCGAGCTGCTCCGCGAAGTAATAAGGCCCGCTGAACAAATTGACCGCGGGCGCGGTGCCGTCGATCAGCTTTTCCATGCGCGCGAACAGCATGCCGTCCGCGTAGGTGAGGTTGATCTCGCCCGGCTTGAGGAACTGTTCCAGCGCCTGCACAGTCGCGTAGTGACTACCCGACTGGTAGCCGACCGACACCGGCACGCCGGCAAGATCGGCTGGCGTTTTGATTGCTGAATCGGCGGCCACGAAAATGCCGCCCGGCGCGACCGAATAGAGATCGCCGTATAGCTTGCCATGGCCTTTGGATGCCGCGACGTTGACGGTCCAGTGGCAGGCGCATGATACGTCCGATGTGCGGCCGGCCTCGAACGATTGCATGGCGCCGACCTTGTCGCCCTTGTCGTGGATCTTGCCGTCGGAAGCCCGCACGGTCTCGTGGAATTCGTAGTCGAGCCCTTCGTCCCGAAAATAGCCCTTCTCCTCCGCCACCCACTCCTGCAGGCGGAAATGCGGTTCGATGACGAATTTGCCCATGATGTCCTCCGCAGCCGCCGCACTATAGGCCCATGACGGTGATCGCTCCAGAACGTAGCGCATTTAGGGATAAGGTTTAGCGCGCGCGTCCGCGGAGGTTCTTGGCGACGATGGCCACGATGAGGAGCGAGAATACGATCAGCCTCGGCACGAACACGGTGGCGAGACGGTCGCTGTCGGGTCCGGTGAGCAGCGTTGCGATCTGATCCACACCGAGCACGAAGAACGCCGCCGCAAACGCAAAGAACAGCGGATCGCCCGTCCGCCGGCGCGCGCGCAGGAATAGAAGGGCGGCCACGAGATAGCCAAGCATGTTGGCGCCCGCGAGGAAGGTGTTGGCAGCGCTCATGTGCGTTCCGCCTCCCAGATGAATCCGTAAAGGAGACAGGCGAGCCCGACGAAGGTGGCCACGCTTCGCCACAGGCTGAGGTCGGTATCGGGGAGCATGAGGATGTCGACCACGACCAGAAGATTGTTGATCGCCAGCATCACAAAGCAGATCGCGCTCCAGAACAGAAGCTGCGAGCGGGTGTTGCGATAGCCGCGCACCAGAAAGACTGCGCAGGCCGTACTGGTCAGCAGACACAGGAGATAAACGCATGCGGCCCACATGTCCTACCCCTTGAAACGGAACGCATCGGAGAAATTCTGCAACTGAGAGTCGCTGATGGCATTGAAGATTGCAAACGGCTTGGCCGCGCTCAATTGCACAAGGCCGGCGACCAGCGCATCCCACTCGCCTTCATTGTAGCGGATACAGCCGTCAGTCTCTTCACTGACCAACGCGCGCCGTTTCAAACCATTCACGGCGAGCTCCACGGCCCTTTTGCTCGCCCGCAAAGTCCGATTGATATCGCTGGCATTCCATGAGCGTTCGCGCGCGCCGTGCAGGAGCAGAAGCACCTCCAGCTCCCAAACGGAAGACAGTGATGAGCGCACGAACCCAAGCACCTCCTCTTCGGTCACGCTCACGTCGTCCTATCTCACCTCGAAATAGCGCACGGTGTCACACACGATATTCGGTCATGACACCTGCTCCATGCGGGAAGCCAGACGGGCGAAGTGCGCAAACTGGCCGAGCCGCGGAAGCAATTCACGGAAGTGGATGGCAGCAAGATAGGCGGTTTTCTGTTCGCCCAGCCGCGTGGGTTTCAGCACGACGGCCCTGCGGTCGTCACGCGAAGTTTCGCGCCGGACAAGTTTCGCCTTCACCAGCCGGTCGACAAGCTGAACCGCATTGTTGTGTTTCAAAAGCATCTCATGCGCCAACTCCCGCACGAGAAGCGCCTCGTTCGGGTGCGCCTTGATTGCGAGCAGGGCCTGATATTGCTGCGTGGTGACGCCAGATTGCCGCGTCGCAGTCTCGCTGAATGCCAGAAATCCCCGAAGAGCACGGCGAAATTCGGCGAGTGCCGCGTATTGCTGGTGGTTGAGCATCGGGGCAGGCCGGGCAGTTGGTTGGCACGGCGGTCCGTTCTTTCGTCGGCTTTTCCCGTGATCCGTCATCCGCCGGGAAATATCACATTATGATATAATGGCAAATCCCAACATTGCTCCGCTGCGACTGTGCGGCCGTGGGGAGGACTCGCGCTAAAGGGGTTTGCTTCGTTGCCCGCTCAAATGCCGACAGTGCGGTCGGGTTGGACCGGTGACGGTCCAACCCGGTTTCGCAATCGATGTCAGTTGCCCGGGATATTCACGGGGTGCTTGTAGTAATTGATGATCTTGCCGGCGAGCCAGCCATGATCGTCGGTGTTGCTGAAATTCTTGATGACGTTGGTGGTGTTGCCGCCGCCCCAGAGGATCGCGAACACATGCGATTTGTCGGCAGCCGATTTCAGCTTCTTGTTGTCTTTGCCCCAATCGAAGTTGTTCGGCTTTCCCTGATACGCAAGCAGATATTGCTGGTAGTCCCAGCCGGCTGTGCAGTTGTACGCGGAGCTTCCGCAGTTCATCGGATAGTTTCCCACCTCGCTGTTCGTCGTGTCTCCTGAACCCGCGATGATGTTGCCGAGATTCGCCTGCAGATTCTTATCGCCGAAGAAATAGACGGGCGCGGTGCTGAACACATATTGGCCCGGCGTATTGTTGTAGAGTTCCGGGTTCTTCTCGCCGACATAGGGAATGTGCGATCCGGGAATCTGCCAGAGCATGGTCGGGATGTCGCCGAACGTTTTGCTCACCTGGCCGACGGCCGTCAGGTAATTGTCCCATGAGCGCGCATTATAGAGTGTCGCCTGGCCGGGCGAGGCGCTGTCGTCCGTTTCATAGCGGTCGAACACGAAATAGTCGGGCACATAGGACGCGCCGAGAGCACTCTTCGTGATCGTGCCGGGTGCGTTCTTCTTCAGCCAGGTCGACAATGGTTTCGAATAGGCGCTGGAAATTTCGGCAGCGGTCAGGTCCTTGTGCAGCCAATAGCCACTGCTCACCGACCACATATTGTCCTGCCAGCCGAACGTCACCTGTCCGACCGGCGAGAACGTCCGGACGAGCCAGTTGTTGGCTTCGACCCAGCCCTCGAAGCCGGCTTTGAAGTCCGGCCGCTTATACTTCTTCTTGTCGTAACTCGAGTGGGCGACGCATTTGTTGAACCACACGCCGACCTGGCTGTAGGTGTCGCCCGATCCGCCTATCAGATTGTTGATGGACGTATTCCAGTACGGATCCGCCGGGCTGTTGATACTCCAGACCGGATAGGTGTCGGCAAACAGTTGCTCGAGGATCGATACCGGCGTGCCGGTGTAGTTCTTGTTGAGATAGGGCGGATCCTGCAGACCGTTGGGATTGGACGTATTGAAATAGGATCGCGTCGTCGTCAGGAAGCACAACGCCTGGTCGACGGCGGTATTCACAGCCTTTGCCGGAAGCGCGTCGGTCACGGTGCCGATGAAGCTGCCTTGTTGAATGGCGCCCATCAGATCGGGATTGAGGATCAGCGATCCATAGTAGTTCGTGTCGTTGTATGGGACGGGCAGATCGTTCAGCGCGATCGCATCGGACGCGAGGCTTATGAGGTGCCGCGCCATGAGGTAGGTGCCGCCGCTGCCCTGGTCCGGCACCGACGAATTCGAAAAGTCGGCCGTCGAGAACCCGCCGCTCATCTGGGCGGTGTATTCCACGATCGCCACGCGCATCGCGTGGTCGTTGAGGCCGCTCAGGATCGTCATGTCGCCGGTCATGCGCGTCGCGTTGGTCGGTGGATCGATCATCCCCGGATCGCCATTGCCGTTCGCGCCGGCGTATTTGAAGACGACGTCGACTGGGCGTCCGCCGAAATCGTCATCGCCGCCGCGCGAGTTTTTGGTGGGGGGCGTGACGTTGGGACCGCCAACGGCGCCCATGGCGAGATACAAGGGCCAGCCGGGAACAGTTCCAGTGGCCTGCGACGCGGAAATGGCGCCACCTGCGCAAGCGAGTGTTCCAGCGCATAAGAGTGCCGCTGGCGTAGACAGGTTTTTCATTTCACGTGGCCCCTCAAAACGCGCCGCCGGGCGTAGGTGAAACCCACGCGGGCGCGATCCTGTCGCAGGGGCTTCCGCTACTCAAGAATGCGTGCTGTGCAAAATCGAACCAAGGATAGTATTCCGTTTACGTGCCGCACTCACCCTGCCGCCAATGCCTGGGTGAGATCGGCGATGAGATCGTCCGCATCCTCGATGCCGATGGAAAGCCGGATTGTGGTCGCCAGGATTCCGATGCGCGCGCGCACGGCCGCGGGAATGCCGGAATGCGTCATGGCAGCGGGATGGCTCGCCAGCGACTCCGCGCCGCCGAGACTGACCGCAAGCTTGAAGATCTGAAGCGCGTCGAGGAACGCGAACGCTTCCTTCTCGCCACCCTTGATGTCGAAAGAGAACGTCGAACCCGCGCCCGTGCATTGGCGCGCGAACACGGCCTGCCCGGATGATCCCGTTTCGAGGAACGGCAGGTAATGGACCTTCGAGACTTTCGGATGATCGCGCAGGAATTCCGCGATCTTCTTCGCATTGCTGTTGGCGCGCTCCATGCGCAGCCCCAGCGTTTCGAGCGAGCGTCCCAGCATCCAGCAGGTATGCGGATCGAGCTGTGTGCCGATCCCGCCGCGCAGCGATTCGATCGGCTCGATGACCGCATGCGTGCCGAGCGCCGCGCCGGCGATGAGATCGGAATGGCCGCCGACATATTTTGTCAGCGAATAGACCGAAACATCCGCGCCGTGCTCGAGCGGCCGCTGGAACACAGGGCCGAGCAGCGTGTTGTCGCAGACGATGATCGGGCGATGGCCCTGCTCGTTCGCGAGCTCATCGGCCAGCCGCCGCATCAGCGCGATATCGACCAGCGAATTGGTCGGGTTCGATGGCGTTTCGATCAGAATGATGGAGATGCGGCCTTTCTTGCGCGCCGCTGTAGCCGCTTCGCGCACCACGCTCTCACTGATGCCATCGACAAAGCCGACCGAACCGATACCGAAGCCTGACAGCGTCTTCGTCATCAGCGTTTCGGTGCCGCCATAAAGCGGCTGCGAATGCAGGATCACATCGCCCGGCCGCGCATACGCAAGGATCGTGGTCGAGATCGCCGACATGCCAGAGGAGAACAGGATGCAGGTCTCGGCACCCTCGTAAGCCGCGAGCCGGTCTTCCACGATCTCGCTGTTGGGATGATTGAAGCGCGAATAAACGAGGCCCGCGCCCGCACCTTCCGGCGGCTGCTTGCGGCCCGCGACATAGTCAAAGAAGTCGCGGCCCTCCTCGGCGGATTTGAAGACGAAGGTCGAGGTCAGGAATATCGGCGGTTTGACCGCGCCCTCGGAGAGCGAAGGGTCGTAGCCATAGCTGAGCATCAGGGTTTCGGGCTTCAGCACATGGTTGCCGATCATGGTCTTCGACGGGCGGGGCGCGGGCATGGTGGGTTCCGAAGGCGGGATTTTCAAACGCCAATATAGAAGGTCTCGCGCGCACTTACCGCGCCGTGGCGCCCCGATTTTCGGCACGATTGTTATGGCGTGACAGGCCTTGTCCGAACGCGTATTTCTCGGCGGACGCAGCGAAGCGGGCATCCCCTTTGAACAAACCCTCAGGATATCAGCTCGTTCTCGTCCGCCACGGCGAGAGCGAGTGGAACAAGCTCAATCTCTTCACCGGCTGGCGCGACGTGCGCCTGACCGAACAGGGCGAGCGCGAGGCGCGCGAGGCGGGACGGACGCTGGCCGAGGCGGGAATCGATTTCGACATTGCCTTCACCTCGCTGCTCAGCCGCGCGATCAAAACGCTGTGGCTGGGGCTTGAGGAAATGGACCGGATGTGGCTTCCGGTCATCAAGCACTGGCGGCTGAATGAGCGGCATTACGGCGCGCTCCAGGGCAAGGATAAGCGCCAGGCGGTCGAGAAATTCGGCGCGGAACAGGTCCATATTTGGCGGCGCTCCTATGCCACCCCGCCGCCGCCGGTCGATCTCGACTCGCCGGAATATCCGCGCGGCGACCGCCGCTATGACAACGTGCCGAACGACGACCTCCCCCGCAGCGAGAGCCTGAAGGATGTGCTTGTGCGGGTCATGCCCTATTGGGATCAGACGATCCTGCCGGAACTTCGAGCCGGCAAGCGCGTGCTGATCGCGGCGCATGGCAATTCGCTGCGTGCCTTAATGAAACACCTGGAAAACATCAGCGATGACGCCATTGCGGGCGTCGACGTGCCGACGGGGATTCCGCGCGCCTACCGGCTCAACGATTCCTTTAAGGCTGCCGAGGCACGCTACCTCGGCGACCCGAAGGTCCTGGAAGCGCGCATCGGCGCGGTGAAGGCACAAACACAAAAAGCATGACGCGCCGGTTCCTTTGTGTGCTGCCTGTGCTCGCCCTGTTGGGCGCGCCGGCGATTGTCCTCGCGAAGACGCATCCGGTTCCGACGCCAAAGCCACAGACGAATTGCGCGCGCGTACAGGTGCCGCGGCACGGGACAAAGAAGGCGCACACAATTCTGAAATGCGAGGCGAGGGCGCCTGAACCGCAACAACAGGCCGTTGCCACGCCGGAACCGTCCGCCGATCTCAGTCACGCATTGCCGGCGAAGGAGGTCCTCAAAGGGCCTTCCACGAAAGAGCAGTTCAACGCGCTTCGGAACCAGATCATCCACGATCGCCCCGCCGTTACCGAAGCCAAGCAGAAGAGCGATACGCTCAAGGCCCAGGCGGTGGAACTGCAGCGCAAGCTGATTGCGACCGCGGCCCGCGTCGTCGATCTCGAAACCGAGAAGCTTCAGCTCGACGCCGATATCACCCGCCTTGCGGCGGAAAACGAAAAGCTCTCCGCGAGTTTTGCGCGCGACCGCGTGTCGGTCACAAGGCTGCTCGCGATCCTGGAAAGGCTGCAGCACGACATGCCGCCGGCGTTGGCGCTCCGGCCCGACGATGCGCTGGGTGCTGCGCGCAGTGCGATGCTCGTGGGCGCTTCGTTGCCGAATGTTTATGGTCAGGCGGCTGGCCTGGCGCGGCGCATCGCCACATTAAAGAAGACGCGCGAACAACTAATTCAGCGTCGCGCCGATGGCGTGCGCAACGCGGCGAAGCTCGCCGTCGCCCGCGACCAGCTGGATCAACTTCTCGCGATGAAACAGACAGAAGCCGATGCCGCTTCCAGCCGCTATGGCGATCTCGAAGGAAGGCTCGCGAGGGCCGCCCTCGCCGCCGCGGACCTCAAGGCTTTGCTGGAAAAAGTGGCCCAACTCCGGGCCCGTCCGGGACAGACCGACATCACGCTCGTGGCCGCGCAAACGGCCGGTCCGGGCGCGGTCCTGCGCCCGCGGTCGCTGTTAATGCCGGTCGTCGGCCATGAAGTTCCGGGCGGTATGGAGGGCGTCGGCGGCGCGCGGGCGCCCGGTCTGACCTTCGCTGTGGAGCCGGGTGCGCGGGTGATCGCGCCGGCCGACTCCGAAGTTCTTTTCGCTGGTCCTTACCATAAGACAGGACAAGTCTTGATCTTGGAGTTAACCACTGGATACGATCTGGTCCTGGCTGGACTGGGCCGGGTTGATGTGCGGCCTCGGGATGAGGTTTTGGCGGGCGAACCGGTTGGACTAATGCCGAAA
>Ga0105239_10004139_pt1 | contig 17414 bp, 12 predicted proteins | sample KBSC44metaG_FD_92761 | JGI IMG/M metagenome (GOLD analysis project Ga0105239, IMG submission 92761) | Corn rhizosphere microbial communities from Kellogg Biological Station, Michigan, USA - KBS C4-4 metaG | ecosystem: Host-associated > Plants > Roots > Rhizosphere > Soil | place: Michigan, USA...
CAACGGACATGCCAGCGGTCTGTGAATCTGATAATCAAAGAGTTATATCGCTTCCAGACAGATAAAACGAAAGTACGACGTAAGGTTACGGACCCTGACATCGAGCTTTTCACAGTCCCTCCAGCCAGCTCTAACAATCGCGGACCAAATTCGTCCGTTTCGTCCGCAGACATGTGACGCTGAGCGTCACCCCTGGGCCAGGAGATCCTCCGGGACGCCGGGAATCATCGACAGGTCTACCTCATCGATCTGCTCCGGATCGAGGAACTGCTCGGCATAGCGCAGATACACCTTGTTGCGGATGAAGATGTCGAACAGATCAGGATCGATGTGGCCGTTGAGCTTGAAGCGTCCGAGTATGGTCAGCGCTTCAGTCAATGTCTTGCCCTTCTTGTAAGGGCGATCCTTCGCGGTGAGGGCCTCGAAGATATCGGCGATTCCCATCACGCGCGCCTGCACCGACATCTGATCACGAGTGAGGCCGCGCGGATAGCCTTTGCCATCCATGCGCTCGTGATGGCCGCCCGCGTATTCCGGGACGTTCTTCAGGTGCCGCGGCCACGGCAGCGACTCGAGCATCATGATCGTCACTTCGATGTGATGATTGATGATCTTGCGCTCTTCATCGGTTAGGGTTCCGGCCCGTATGGTCAGGTTCTTGATCTCGTCGTCGGTGAGGAACGGCGCGTCCTTGTTGCCCTCGGTGTCGCGCCATTTGTATCCCCAGCCAATAGCGGTCACGCGTTGCTGGTCCTCTGGCGCCATGCGCTCCGAGCCAATGTTGCAGAAGCGGAGGAACTCGCGATCGGCATCGAACTGCATGATCTCCGCCGAGAGCTTCCGCTCGAACTCCACCCAGGTCGACTTGTCTGCACGCTCCAGTGATTCGAGCTTGGCCTTCAGCATGCGGATTTCGGCGTCGCGCTTGAGGACCTCGAAGCGAGTGTCGATCAGACCGACGCGGTCGTAGATGGTCTGCAGCTTGGTGGCTTTGTCCACCACGTGCACAGGTGTCGTGACCTTGCCGCAATCATGCAGCATGCCGGCGATCTTGAGCTCGTAGCGATCCTTGTCGGTCATCCCGAAGCTCGAAAGCGGGCCGCTTGCCGTGCTGTTCGCAGCTTCTGCCAGCATCATCGTCAACGTGGGGACACGCTGGCAGTGGCCACCGGTGTAAGGCGATTTGTCGTCGATTGCGGCGTTAATGAGGTTGATGAACGATTCGAACAGCTCTTCCAGCTGATTGATAAGCAACCGGTTGGTCAATGCAACGGCTGCTTGCGAGCTCAATGACTCGGCGAGATTCTGGTCGGCGGGCGAGAAGGGTACGATCTCGCCTGTCTCCCGGTCCTTGGCGTTGATCAGCTGAAGCACGCCGATGATTTCGTCCTCGTGATTCTTCAGTGGCACCGTCAGGAAGGACTTCGAACGGTAGCCGGTTTTTCCGTCGAAGGTCTTGGTGCCGGAAAAGTCGAACCCTTGCTCGGTATAGGCATCCGCGATGTTGATGGTCTGATCGTGCAGCACGGAATAGGCAACGACCATCGAATTGTTGGGCCGCCCGTCGTCTTCGAACAGCTTGACCGGATGGTAGGGGATCGGCTTTCCGGTCGTACCGCCCATGGCGATGCCGAGCGAGTCGGTCAGCATGATCTCGAAGCGCAGCTCGCGATCGTTGTGCATGCGGTACAACGTGCCACCGTCGGCGTTCGTGATTTTCTTGGCGGCAACCAGGATCGCTTCGAGCAGGCGCGTGATGTCCTTCTCGCGGGACAGAGCGATGCCGATCTGGTTGAGCTCAGTGAGCCTCCGGAACAGATCGATCGGGGTGACGTCGTTCATCGTCTGACGCTTGCGCAGCCAGGATAGGCAAGGGCTACTTGATACAGACCGCGCGCACCTGGTGCATGTCGGTGACGCCTTGCAGCACCTTCTCCATGCCATCCTGCTTGAGGGTTCGCATGCCGTCGTTCAGCGCAGCGGCGAGAATCTCGGCCACGCGTGCGTGCTCCTGGATCAGCTTCTTGATGAGATCACTGCCCAGGAGCAACTCGTGCAGACCCACGCGGCCCTTGTACCCCGTACCGCCGCACACTTCGCAGCCGACAGGCGTGTAAAGAGTGAACTGCCCCTTGTCATCGGCAAAGGTCTTGGCCCACTCGCGGTAGATATTCTCGAACGCCGCTTTCGGGTCCTTCTTCCACGTGTCGGTGTTCTTGAGCTCCGTACAATACTCCTCGAGCAGCAGCTTGATCTCGTCCTGGGAGGCGACGTGAGGCTGCTTGCACTTGCTGCACAATCGCTTGGCCAGGCGCTGCGCCAGAACGCCGAGCAGCGCATCCGAGAAGTTGAACGGATCCATGCCCATGTCCAGCAGACGGATGATGGACTCGGGTGCACTGTTGGTATGTAGAGTGGCGAACACCAAGTGACCGGTAAGCGAAGCTTCGATGCCGATGGATGTAGTCTCCTTGTCGCGCATTTCACCCACCATTATGATGTCGGGATCGGCGCGGAGAAACGCTCGCATCGCGGTAGCGAAATTGAGGCCCGCTTTGTTGTTCATCTGCACCTGCCGCAGTCCCTTCTGCGTAATTTCGACTGGGTCCTCGGCAGTCCAGATCTTGGTGTCCGGCGTATTCAGATATCCGAGCACGGAGTGTAGCGTCGTGGTCTTACCGGAACCGGTCGGTCCGCACACGAAGAACAAGCCGTAGGGCTTGGACACGGTCTCCTTCAGCGTCTTCACATTGCGCGCTGACAGGCCCAGCTTGTCGATCGGAATCGGCTCGCCTGCGGCCAGAATACGCATGACGATGTCCTCGACACCGCCGGCAGACGGAATGGTCGCCACGCGCAGCTCGATGTCGAGCGGCCCGAATTTCTTGAACTTGATCTTGCCGTCCTGCGGCTTGCGCTTCTCGGAGATATCGAGATCGCACATGATTTTCAGGCGCGCGACGATCGCATTGCGGTAGCTCGCCGGCACCGAGATATACGGCATCAGGCCGCCGTCACGACGGAAGCGGATCTCCGTCTTGCCCTTGCCGGGATAGGGCTCGATATGGATATCGGATGCGCCCTGGTTGTAGGCATCGATAATCACCTTGTTTACCAGCTTGACCAATTCGTTGTCGGCCGCGAGCGAGACGTCATCGGTGGTGCCGGCCTCCTCCTCCACGTCACCCGTCATATCCGAGAGCAGGTCGCCGATGTTGCCGCTGTCTGCCAACTCACCCCCGAAGAACTGATCGAGCGTCGAAACCAGCTCGCGTGCCGTGGTCACGCGATAGATGACTCGGTGCTTGGGGAAAATGTTGGAGACGATGCGCGAAGCACGCACGCGCTCCGGATCAGTCGTCACGACAATCAATCCATCCCTGGTATCTTCTACCGGCGCCCACAGGCTGCTTTCCAGAAAGTCGCGCTTCAGATTCTTGAGCAGATCGAGTGGCTTGATGCGGTCCATCTTGTATGGCTCATAGGGCACTCCGAAGAACGCCGACAGAGCCCCCCCGATCGCGGACGGCTTGACCTGAAACTCGTCCAGCAGCACGGCTTCGATCTCGATGCCCTTGCGCCGCGCCGAGCGCAGTGCAAGCTCCATTTCCTCCGCCGACAGCACGGCGTTTGCAACCAGCGCGTCATACTTGCCGCGGACCATCGCCTGCGGCTTCTGCCGCTGCCTGAACGCGATCGCGAGGGTCTCGCACAGATTGACGATCCCTTCCTCCGCGAGCGGCGGGAACGGCTGACCGTTCTTTGTATTGATGGCCTGCACTACACCGATCAGCTCGTTGGTACCGGCCTCGACTACCGGGCACACCAGCATCTGCTTGGTGCGATAGCCGGTACGCTTGTCGACTTCCTTCAGGAAGCGCAGTTGCGGGCTCAGGCTGCGCAGCTCGTTCTCGTCGTACACGTCGCGGATATTGATCATATTGCGGTTCTGACCGACGAAGCCGGCAATGCTCTGGTCGTTGATCGGCAGCTTGAGATCCTTGAACGACGTGAGACCGGTCTTGACCTTGGAGATGATCGAAGAGCGGTCATCCGACACCACGTAGATGGTCAAGCGGTCCGCGCCGACCAGGCTGCAGATATCCTGGCCCAGCTCGAGCATGATCTCGTCGATATTGCTGGTGGCGTGGATCCGGTTCGTCACCGACTGCAGCTGCTTCTGGAATTCCAGCTTGCTGCTGATGTCAGCGATACTCTGATTGGCCTGCGGCTTCGCATCGAATACGGTGCTCATGAGAGCGATCCTCTACAAACGGCGCGCATCCGCGTGCGCACTCGACCCACGACCGACCTTGTCGCTGCCGACTCCTGCGGCGCCTCGGCGGCACAGCCGAGTCACCGTCCGTTCAGTCGCCACAGCACTCACTGTCAAAACCTGAATACCTGTCCGTTGAAGAGCATGCGTGGACTGTAGGCGCCCGCCACCTGCTCCACCTCTTCCATCGTCAGCGCGCCCTCACCTGGCTTAAGGTGCGTAATGAAGACGCGCGCCCGACGCTTCAGCTTGGCCAGCTCCTCGGCCAGCAGCGCCGGGCACAAGTGTTTGGAATCGATCGCCAGCTGGCGCTCCGCGTTCGAGAATGCGGTCTCGATGATGAGGTAGCGCAAGTTCTCGATGCGGTTCACCTCTTCCCACAGAGCGTCGTTAGTCGTGGTGTCGCCGGTGAACACCAGGCTCGCGTCTCCGCTATCCAGCCGAAACCCGACCGCCGGCACCACGTGATTGGCGGGCAGGGGCGTAATCGTGCGGCCACCCAAGCTCACAGGCTCGCCAACGCGGATCTCTTCGTATTTCAGGTAAGGCGCCGCGGGCGTAGGGATCTGAGAGAAGTCCGGCCACATCTTCCAATTGAACAGATGGGCTTTCAGCGTCTCCAGCGTCTCTCGCGTGGCATGCACAGTCAGCGCGGAATTGCGCATGCCGCCGACCGTATCGACCAGAAATGGAATGCAGGCGACATGATCGAGGTGCGAATGGGTGACGAAGATATGGTCGATCTGCTTGAGATCCGACAAGGTCAGGTCGGCCACACCGGTGCCGGCATCGATCAGCACGTCGTGGTCGAGCAGCATCGAGGTGGTCCGCAAGGTCCCGCCGATGCCACCGCTGCAACCGAGCACTCTGAGCTGCATCGCTTACTTCGTCTCGAAGGCCCAGGTACCGTCCCATCCCGCGCCCGGAGGTCGGCTGCGGAAATGGGCGATGCGCTTGACGAAAGTGGTATAGAGCTCGGTTCCGGGGAACCGCTGCTTCAGGTTGATGAGCTGCAATTCCGCCATGTCCCACTCCTGCGCCCGGTACTGCTTGAGGGCCTGATTCCAGAGCGACAGCTCATCCTGTCGGGCTTTGTCCACGCTGCCCGCCGGCCCGATCGGCTCGAAGATGGCGACCGGTTCTTTCTTCCCCTTGGGTGTCACGCGGTCGAGCTCGCGAAAGACCACATCGCGCACAGCATTGCGCGTGCCTTCGCCGACGATCATGTCGACGCCATACTGCTTGGTAAGCCCTTCTAGGCGCGACGCCAGATTCACCGCATCGCCCATCACCGTATAGGCGACGCGCACGTCCGATCCCATGTTGCCCACACTCATACGGCCGGTATTGGCACCGACGCCGATGGAGAGCGCTGGCCAGCCGCGCCGCTCAAACTCAGGCTGCAGCGACTTCATGGTCGCCTGCATCTCGAGCCCGGCCAGCACGGCGTTGCGAGCGTGCTGCGGGTCGTCGATCGGGGCACCCCAGAAGGCCATGATACAGTCGCCCATGTATTTATCAATGGTACCCCGGTGGCGGTAGATCACCTGTGTGAGGGGCGTCAAGAATTCGTTCATCAGTTGACTCAGCTGCTTGGGGTCGAGCCCCTCGGAAATGGTCGTGAAACCGCGTACATCGCTGAACAGCACCGATAGCTCGCGGCTCTCTCCCTCCATGGAGAAGCGCTCCGGGTGCTCGCTCATCTCATCCACTAGCTCAGGAGGCACGTATTGCCCGAACCGCCCCGTGATCTGGCGCTTCGCCCGCGATTCGACGAAGAAACCGTACGACATGTTGAGGGCAAACAGCAGCGCGATCATCAGCCCGCCTGAAGCCATCGGCAGGACCAGATTCGCCCAGTTCCAGACCAGCACGTTCAGCCCGAAAACGGCAGCCAGAACCAGGACCGTGACGACCACCGCCCGCTGGGGATTAAGCAAAGGCAGGACCAGGGCCATGACAACCCCGGAAAGAAACAGCAATACGACCTCGGCGCCAATCACATAGGGTGGACGTTGCTTGATGGCGCCGTCGAGCATGCCTGCGATCAGATTCGCGTGGATTTCGACGCCGGGATAGACCACCCCGACCGGGGCGGAGCGCAGGTCCAGCAGTCCCGGGGCAGTGGTCCCGACAAGCACGATGCGATCCTTCAGCACGGCGGCATCTACCTTGTCCTGCAGAACGTCGCTGGCCGAGACATACCGGAAACTACCCTTGGCGCCGCGGTAGGGCACCAGGGCGTTGACGTCGATGTCGACCGGTATGCGCAACGCGCCCACGTCGAGCCACTCCAGGCCTGGATAGGTCTTCGACGACCACGGCGCGTCGGTGAACCCGAGCTTGATCTTTGGTGACCCCAGCATAATTCGAACAATTGCGAGAGACAGCGGCTCGTAGTAGGCGCCATCGTACTCGGCCAGCATAGGGACGCGGCGCAGGACGCCGTCGACATCGGGCTCGGGATTGAAGTGCCCGGCGGTCGCGGCGGCTTGCTGCAGATCAGGCAGGTTCGCGCCGAAGCCGGTGTAGTGCCTGACGTTGACGTTACGCCCCTGAAACACACCCCGTTCAAGCACCGGCGCCGGCAGGTTCCCGCTGGTCCGCTCCTCGTCCGAGAAGTAATAGCCGAGCACGACCGGGCGGCCCTGCATTTTCTCGGCGAACAAGCGATCGAACTCGAGCTTCGGTGCAACCGACTTCAGCGCGGACTGGAATTGAGCGTTGTCCTTGAGCTCGTTTTGCCCAATCGCCTCCAGCACTCGCAGGCCGGAGCTCTCGTCCTTCTCCGCGAACACGATGTCGAAGCCCACGACCTTAGCCTTGTATTGGTCGAGCAGCTTGTCGAGGAACAGTCCGAGACGATCGCGCCGCCAGGGCCAGCGCCCCTCCTCCTTCAGGCTTTTCTCGTCGATGTCGACGATGACGATACGCGGGTCGACGCCGCGCGGCATGGTGAGCCGCAGCCGCACGTCGTAGATGATCGCCTCCAGGTTGTCGACGATCGGAATGCGATACCAGTACGCGGCGTGCCCGATGAAAAACAGCACGATCAACAACCCCAGCGCGTTGCGCCCGAGGTGCTTCTTCACCCGCCCCCCTTTGTCATTCCCGCTTCCGCGCTGTGTTATGAGCGGCCGCGTGACGGCACGGATACGTCAGTCGGTACGGTCGCCTAGTCGAGCGCTAGAGCGGACTTACGAAGCCGGCTTGAGGTAGAACTCCATCTTGACGCCCGCCAGCTCGATCACATCGTGATCGCCGAGCGCATGCGCCTGCGCATCCAGCTGCTTGCCGTTTACCACCGGAAACGTAGCACCCTCTACGTGCGTGATGAAATAGCCCTGCGGCCGCTTGGCGATGACCGCGACTTGCACGCCGGGCTTGCCCAGAGTCGTCAGCGGCTTCGACAAGGGGAGCTCCTTGCCGGCGCTCGGGCCGGACAGAATCTGGATGGTTCCCTGGATCTGTCCCGCGGCCGGCATGGTGCCGGTGGTAGTGGTCGTCGTTGCAGCTGCGATGCTGGCTGCAGCCGCAGGAGCAGTGGCCGCAACCGGGATAGTTGGCGCGGGTGCCGGCGCAGCGGCCGGAGCTGCTGCGCCGGCAGGGGCCGGCGTTGCCTCCACTGGTGCTGCCGCAGCCGGCGCGCCGCCCGCCGCCACGGCCTGCCGTGCAGCCTCGCGCAAGCCCGGTCCCTGGGTCTGCATCAGATCGGGATTGACGACCGTATCGCTGAAGGTCTTCGGAGCGGGCGGGGCCTGCTCAGCCGGCTTCGCGGCCGCGCCACCGGCTGGTGCGCGCAACACCATCGTCTTCTCGAAGTCCGCCGGACTCGCCTGAGCAGCGGAGGCTTCGGTGACGTACTTGAGCTTGTACTTCCCGAGCTCCACCACGTCGCTGTTCTGCAGGAAGTGCTTCTTGATGGGCTGGCCGTTCACCAGCGTCCCGTTGGTGCTGCCCAGGTCCTCGAGGAACGAATCGTTGAGGATCGTCATGATCATGGCATGCTCGCCGCTGATGGCGAGATTGTCGATCACGATATCATTGTGCGGTTTACGGCCGAGCGTCGTCCGCTCTTTGGTGAGCGGATACTCCCGGATCACCATGCCATCGAGGCTCAGGATCAGCTTCGCCATAGATCAATCCTCGCTTCTCATCTAAACCATGCCTTCAGCCGACTGAGCAGACCGCGCTCGGCCGCAAAAGATCGTTTCACTCGGATTAGGATCACGGATATGTTATCGCGACCCCCGTTGTCGTTCGCCATCTGCACCAGCTGGCTCGCCGCAAGCGGAAGATTGGCGGACAGCGTGCTCAGCGTAAGGTGGATGTCTTCGTCCTCCACCATGTCGTTGAGCCCGTCCGAGCACAGCAGGAACATGTCGCCTTCCGCCGCCTCGAAGTTGTTGACGTCCGCCTCCACGTCCGGCTCGATACCCACAGCGCGTGTGACCAGATTCTTGTTCTGTGAACGCCGTGCCATTTCCTTCGTGATCATGCCGCTGTCGATTTGCTCCTGCAACAGCGAATGATCGCGAGTGAGTTGCTCCAACTGGCCGCCACGCAGGCGGTACAGGCGCGAGTCGCCTATGTGCGCCACACTGATATGGTTGTCGCACAGGAGTGCCACGACCAGGGTCGTTCCCATGCCGGCGTACTGGGGCTGACTGTTGGCGGCTTGGTAGATCGACGAGTTGGCCCTGGTGATCACGTTGCGCAAGATCCTGTTGGCCATTGGCTCACCCGTCTCGGCGTCCGGCTCGTAAGGCGGGATGCGCAACACGGTTTCGCGCGTCTCCTTCGTGATCAGCGCCACTGCAATGCCGCTCGCGACCTCGCCGGCATTATAGCCCCCCATGCCGTCGGCCAGCACCGCGAGCCCGATGCTCGAATCGGTGCCGATGCTGTCTTCGTTGTGGGCGCGCACCATGCCGGTGTGGGTTGCCGATGCCATCTCGATGGATTTGGACAGGTCCATGGACAAATCGCGATCGTCTAGAGCGCCAGGTCCACAGTACTCATCGAGGCCGCGCACTCGCGTATCGCTCGCGCCATTTCCTCGCCTGTCCGATAGCGGCCCTCGATTGTCTTCGACAAGGCCTTGTTGATGATCCCCACCAGGCAATCGGGCAGCGCCGGGTTGTGCAGGGTTGGATCGCCCGGCTGCTCGTTGGCAATCTTGAACATGAGCTGCGCCATCGACTCACCGGTGAAGGGCAAAAAGCCGCAAGACATCTGGTAGAGCGTCACACCGAGCGAAAACAGGTCGGATTGTCCGTCGATCTTCTTGCCCGAGAGCTGCTCGGGTGACATGTAGGATGGCGTGCCGAGCACCATTCCGGTTTTCGTCTTGCTCGAATCGGTGATGCGCGCGATGCCGAAATCGGTCACCTTGACCGCATCGCTGTCCGGGTCGAACATGATGTTGCCGGGCTTGATGTCGCGGTGAACCACGTTCTGGCGATGAGCGTAGTCGAGCGCCCCCGCTACCCGTGCGATGATGCTCATGACCACGGGCAAAGGCAACAGCGCCCCGGGCTTGGTGTGCGGCGTCAGGTCTTTGCCTTTGAGAAATTCCATCGCAATGTAGGCGAGGTCGTGCTCCTCACCTGCATCGAATATCGTCACGATATTGGGATGGTTCAGCCGCCCGGCGGTTTCGGCCTCGCGGAAGAAGCGCGTCTTGACGTCCTCGAGCTCGTCGGGCTCGAACTCTTGCGCTAACGCCATCGTCTTGATCGCGACGACGCGTCCGATCTTAGGATCTTTGCCGAGATAAACGACGCCCATCGCGCCTTTGCCGAGCTCCTTCTCGACCTGGTAGCGGCCGAGCATCGGCTTTTCCACGGTACCGCCATCGAGCACCAGCGTGCTGGCGTTCGTGCGTCCGCCCGTACCGCCCAGAATCACGGTCTCGGACATCGCTTTCGCACGCGACATGCGTTGCGGGAGGTCGCGGAAATTCGGGTTGTAGCCGGCCATGTATTTGAACACGGCCTCGGCCTTGTTGAACTGGCGCTTGCGCTCGAAATCGAGCGCCAAGTTATACATGTTGTCCATCAACTGGTCGTCCAGGGGACACTTCTTGAACTTGTCGAAGGCCATGTCCAACTGACCTTGTCCCTGAAACGCCAGTCCCAGCATGCGGTTGCTCTCGGCCGACTCGAAATCGGATTTGGCCTTGCCACGCTCGGTCGCCAGGAAGCGCTTGGTCGTCAGCGCAGCATGCCCGACCAGCAGCAGCACGCACGCAGTCATCAGCTGAATCCACATGAGCTGAGTGGTCATCAACGCGAAGTGCACCGCCACCAACAGGACCAGTATTCCCGCGGTGGCGACAGCGCCCATGCCGGCCTTCAGCCGCGGCAGCAGTATGGTCAGATACACAGCCACCAGCACGAACGCGATGATGGACACCCACATGCCCCAAATGGGCGCCACGAAGAAATGCTCCTGCAGAATGCTCGACACTGTGTGCGCCTGCATAAGCACGGCAGGCATTCCCGGCGCGACCGGAGTGATGAATACGTTGGCCACGCCAGCGGCAGTGGGCCCGATCAGCACGATCTTGTCGCGGTATTTCTCCGCCGGGATCTTGCCGCTGTAGACGTCGAAGAACGAGTCCACGGGAAATGCTGGCCGTGCCTCGGCGTCCTTGTAGAAATACGTGTACATCTGCAACTCGGGATCGGAGCGGATGTTCAGACGCCCGAGACTGACGCGCTCACCGGGTACCGCCTTGATGTCCGCTGGACTCAGATTCAAGCTGCGCGCCGCGATCTGCAGCGCCATCGAAGGGTAATACTGATCGTAGTAGGACAGCACGAGCGGCTCGGTACGGATCGCGCCGTCTACGTCTGGCGGGGAGTTGAGATGGCCCAGAGCAGCCACAGCCATGCCGAGAGGCTCGATGACCGGCACCTCGACGCCCAGCGCCGGAACGGCCGCACCGAGCTGGCCGCCCGCAATCTGCACGGCGTTCTTGCGCAGGTATTCGGGCAGATCCTTGTCGGGCTTGCCAATCGGCTCGCCGATGCGAAAGAGGACCGGCAATACTATATTCCCCGCGCCGCTGAAGCTCTCGGCCAGTTTGCGGTCGGTGTTTAGCTTGTCTTCTGCGTCCTTCAGCACGGTGCCGAACTCGGCGAGCTGCTCCTGGCCCGCTGGACTCAGCAACCCGTATAGCTCACCGAGCTTGTTGATGTAGGGCAGCCCGGGATCGATCTGCGGCTCGGAGAAAAACACGGTCATGCCGATGACTTTGGCGTGCGCGGCCGTGAGCTTCTGGATCAACTGGGCGTGGACGTCGCGCGACCAGGGCCAGCGCCCGATGTTGGCAATGCTGGGGTCGTCGATGGCGATAACGGCGATGCGCTCGGTGGGGTTGCGGCTCGAAGCACGCACGCCGAGGTCATAAGCCTTGCGCTCGAGGCTCTTGACCAAATCAGCTTGCGACACCAAGGCAACCGCGAGCGCCACGATCACGCCGAGGAACCAGTCGGACTTCCAAAAATCCTTCCTACCCATCCTCGCGCACCACGGGCTTTCCGATCAGCGGCACAGACGGCATCGACCGCGGGATTCCTTTGTTTTTTATGAGGTTAACCCGCATCAGTTAATCAGTCTACGACATTAGTGATTAAAGTATCTGATTTCTTTCCAAAAGCCAACCCAAATAACGCATTTGGAATGCACTTGGAGCCGTGCGCAAGCGCCTGGTCGGGCAACAGGGGGATTACGAGCGGTTACCCGTCCAGCGTGCGGACGTGGTAGGGCCGCTTGTGACGTGGAATCCTCCGTTCGAAACCTGAGTCTGGCGATGCAGCGCGAAGACCCTGTATGTCGGGGTTTCAGCGGCTAAGCGGCGATGCAAGGCTTGTGCCATACGACACGGCGAGGCAAAGACCGCGATATTCAGGCGCCTTCGACGAACAGGACGCTGCCGACCGAAGTGCGCTGGCGAATCTGCTTGGCAGGAGCGTATTCCGGGGAATCGTAGAAAGCGCGCGCCCGATCCATGCTCTCGAACTGGGCCACGATGATACGCTTCGGCCGCCAATCGCCTTCCTTGTACTCGATACTGCCGCCGCGCACGACAAACTTGCCGCCGTATTTGGCGAGCACCGGAGCAACCAGCTTTTTGTACTCCTCGTAGCCGAGCGGGTCGGTAATCTCGATGGTCGAAATCAGGTAAGCAGGCATGCAGCAGATCTCCTCTTCACTGTTTGGTCAGCGCGCTTGAGCCAGCGCGTCGGCAATGCCAGGCGCCATGCAAAAGGCCTGCGGGACAGAGGACCGGTGGTCGAGGTTCTCGACAAATTTGCACGATAACCAGCCCGCCTGAGTGGCTCGCGTTCCGCAGATTATAATCAGCGCTTGGATGACTTCGTTACGTATTTCCGAATGGCATTAGGTTGGCTGGTGCGCGCGCTCGGTAAGCGGGAGGCCCCGGGCTCGACCTCAACGGCGCCAACCTCACGAGCGACAGGTCCGCGTGCAGACCTGCGCTTCATCGATGAGTTGATCGACGCCGGCAGTCTTGTCGAAGCTTGATCGCAGCTGGAGACTCTGCGCCGGTTACACGCCGCCGACGCGGAAGTCCTGGCACGGCTCGGACGCGCCCATTACCAGCTGGGAGATCCGGGCGGCGCGGAAGAAATCCTGCGCGCGGCGGTCGCAGCAGACCCGAACCATGTTGTAGCCTTGAGCTTTCTTGCCGCCTCCCGCATGCAGCTCGACGATGCGCAAGGCGCAATAGCGGCGGGGAATGCGGCGGCGCAGCTTCAGACGCGTGCGGACTCGTCTGCCCGCGCGAGTCCGCGCAGAGCGACGGCAAACTCGTCCACCACTTCGCCCCAATCGATGCGCCGTGCGGCCAGTCGCGCGTTGCGCCCAAGTCTGCTTCTCAGCGCATCGTCTACTGCGGAATCGACAGCCAGCCGGGTAAAGCCGGCTGCGTCATCGCAGGGTGCCAGCAAACCAGTTTCCCCATGAATGAGATGCTCGCGCGCGGCCGCGTAGTCGTATGCCACGACGCTAAGTGCGCTCGCCATCGCCTCCACGGTTACGTTGCCGAAGGTCTCGGTCAAGCTGGGAAACAGGAACAAATCGCCCGACGCATAGTGAGTCGCAAGGTCCTCTCCGCGGCGCATGCCGGCGAACACATGGTCTGGTTGATGCTGCTCGAGTTGGGCGCGCTGCGGCCCGTCACCGACCAGCACTAACCGCGACGACGGCAGCCGGCGCTTGATCGCGTCGAAGGCGGCCAGTACCAGGGGTAGATTCTTCTCGGGTGCGAGGCGCCCCACGTGGATCGCCACCACATCGCCTTCGGCAGCGCCCCAGCTTCTGCGTAACTCGGCGGACCGGCGCGCAGGATTGAATAGCATCGTGTCCACGCCGCGGGCCACCACGACCAGGTCGCGATAGCCCTCCGCCGTCAACTGCGCCTGCAACTCGCGAGTCGGAACGAACGTGCTGGCCGCGCTGTTGTGAAATCGCTTGAGATATCGGGCGATGGCCGGCTTGAGCAAGCCGAAGCCATAGTGCTTGCTGTAGCTGTGAAAGTTGGTGTGGAAATCGGAGCTCGCAGGTATCTTCAGTTTGCGAGCCGCGATCAACGCCGATCTGCCGAGCGGTCCTTCAGTGACGATATGCACGACGTCCGGCCGCTCGTCGCTCCAGAGCCGCAGCAACATGCGTGTAGCTGGCAACCCCATGCGCAAGCCGTGGTAGCGCGGCACGGGAAAGCCGTGTACGAGTGTCTCCCGCAGTCCGATCGAGCTGGCCGGCGCATCCGAAGCGCTTTGCCGCGGACGCACGAGCCGAACGTCATAGCCGCCCGCGATCAGGCCATCAACCATGCGTCCAATCGTCATGGCTACGCCATTGATCTCGGGCGGGTAGGTCTCGGTCACGATTGCAATTCGCAACCCGACGGCCCCGCCGCTCAATTGTTTGACCGCGACAGCCGTGTCGTTCATGCCCGCGCAGCCTGCCGGCGGACGACGAAACCCTCATGAAGATTTGTTGATGATTTGGTTACAGCGGGTGCGCGGCGGACCAATCGCGCCGCGGCGAGGGACACTTCAGCCGAACAGGACCAGGCCCCAGACAACGGCTACGTTGGCCAGACTCACGAACACGGCCGCGCTGCCAATGTCCTTGGCGCGCTTGGCGAGCTGGTGATTTTCCAGCGAGATTCGATCGACCGCGGCTTCGACCGCCGAGTTGAGCAACTCGACGATCAGCACGAGCAGAATGCTGGCAATCATGAGCGCTTTCCCCACGCCACTGGCAGGCATGAAGCAAGCCAACGGGATCAGGATGATCGCGAGCAGACATTCCTGTCGGAACGCATCTTCGTGGCGGTACGCCGCCTTAAAGCCCTCAATGGAATAGAACAATGCATTCCAGATCCGGCGCAGACCGGTCTTGCCCTTGTGCGGGCTCGCGTTCAGCTCTTCGCTCACTTTTTCCATGTCAGATCCAGCTCGCGGGCGGCCTTCACGTCGTCCAGGCGGCGCACGGGTGTACTGTACGGCGCGTTTCTTACCATCTCTGCATTCGCGCGTGCCTCATCGAGAATCTCGCGCATGGCGCTTACGAACGCATCGAGCGTCTCCTTGGACTCTGTCTCGGTTGGCTCGATCAGCAAGCACTCCGGCACCAGCAACGGGAAGTACGTCGTAGGCGCGTGAAATCCTTTGTCGAGGAGCCGCTTCGCCACATCCATCGCGGTCACGCCGGTTTCCTGCTTCAGCGCCTTGAGCGTCACGATGAACTCGTGGCTGGCACGACGGTTGGGGAACGCGACGTCGAAGCCCGCGCGGCGCAGTTCGCACATCAAGTAGTTGGCGTTCAGTGTCGAGTATTCGGCCACCCGCGGCATTCCCTCGCGACCGAGCAAACGCGCGTAGACATACGCACGCAGCAGGACGCCGGCATTGCCCATGTATGCGGACAGCACGCCGATACTCTGCGGTCGCTCGGCGTGCGTCAGCCAGCGGTAGTCTGGACCTGCCTTGACCACCAAGGGCAATGGCAGAAATGGCTCGAGGTGCGGCGCCACCCCCACCGGACCGGCACCCGGGCCGCCTCCACCGTGCGGCGTGGAAAACGTCTTGTGCAAATTCATGTGCATCACGTCGAAACCCATGGCGCCCGGCTTCACTTTGCCGAGGATCGCGTTCAGGTTCGCGCCGTCGTAGTACAGCAGGCCACCGGCACTGTGCACGATATCCCGGATTTCGAGAATGCTCTGCTCGAATACGCCCAGTGTGGAAGGATTGGTGAGCATCAGCCCGGCAGTCTGCGGACCGACCGCCGCGCGCAATTCTCCCAGGTCCACGTTTCCGTCCCGATCAGTCGCGATCTCGCGAACCGTGAAGCCGCACATGGTAGCGGTGGCTGGGTTCGTGCCGTGCGCCGCATCCGGAACGATAATCTCGGTGCGAGCATCGTCGCCACGCGTCCGGTGATAAGCACGAATCATCGCCACGCCGGCAAACTCCCCCTGGGCGCCGGCCATCGGCGTCAGGCTCACCGCCGCCATGCCGGTAACGTCCTTCAGTATCTCCTGCAGCTCGAACAGGCAGGCCATGAATCCCTGTCCGCTTTGCTCCGGCGCCAGCGGATGTCGCGCGAGAAACGGGGTCAGCATGGCCGCGGCGTTGCAAGCGCGCGGGTTGTATTTCATCGTGCAGGAGCCGAGCGGATAGAACTGCGTGTCGATCGAGAAATTGAGCTGCGAAAGGCGCGTGTAATGGCGGACAGCATCGAGCTCGGACACCTCCGGCAATAGTGGCGGCTCAGATCGGCGCAGATCCGAGGGAATTTCGGTCGCGCGCGCCGCCGGCGCCGGGACGTGCGCACAGCTCGCACGGCCGGGTTGCGACAGCTCGAAGATCAGCATTCGACGCGGCGTCGTTCGAATCGCGCAGCCACGTGCATAACGCACAGGCCGCTCGAAATCAGAGCGACCCAGTCATGCGCATCGCTCATTTGAGGGCGGCGAGGGCCGCGTCGTAGTTGGGCTCGTTGGCAATCTCGGGCACCAGCTCGGAATGGATCACCTTGTTGTTTTCGTCCAGGACGACGACCGCACGCGCCGTCAATCCCTTGAGCGGGCTGTCGGTGATATCGACGCCGTACTTGTTGCGGAACCCGGCGTTGCGAAACGTGGACAGCGTGACGACGTTATTGAGGCCCTCGGCACTGCAGAAGCGCGACATCGCGAAAGGCAGGTCGGCGGAGATGATCAGGACCACAGTGTTGTTCATGCCGCTGGCCTTCTCATTGAAGACACGTGTGGACTTGGCGCAAGTGGGCGTGTCCAGACTCGGAACGATGTTGAGAACCTTGCGCTTACCGGCAAAGTCGGCGAGACCGACGTCCTTCAGATCTTTCGTGGTGAGGCTGAAATCTGGTGCGGAAGTGCCTTTGGAAGGCAGCGTACCGGCGACGCTGACGGGATTACCCTTGAGAGTGACGGTGGCCATGCGGTTCTCCTGTTGTCGAGTGATTGAGGCGATGGGAAATTCGTTCAGGCAGCACCCGAACCGCTCTCGGCAGAAAGCGCCGCGTCCAGTGTGCGCACGTAATGGTCGAGGTCGGCTTCGGTCTTGGTTTCCGTGGTACAGACCAACAGGGCGTTGCCCAGTTCGGGGTAATGACGACTCAGATCCAGGCCGGCCCAGATGCCCTGGTGACGCAAGCGATCGACAACGCGCGCGGCGGGAATCGGCAAGGACAGCACAGTCTCGTGAAAGACTGGTGCTGAGAACCGGCGCGAAACGCCACTCGTATCCTTCAGTCGATCCAGCAAAGTCAGCAGATTCGTGTGAGAGGCGAGCGCCACGCGCTCCAATCCGGTGGGGCCAAGGATGGCCATATGGATCGTGGCGGCGGTGACCGCCAAGCCCTGATTGGTACAGATGTTGGACGTGGCCTTGGACCGGCGAATGTGCTGCTCACGCGCCTGCAATGTCAACGTGAAGCCCGGCTTTCCATCGACATCTGTGGTGCGGCCCACGATGCGCCCCGGCATCTGACGCACGTAGGCCTGCTTGCAGGACATGAAGCCGAAGTAGGGTCCGCCGGCCGCTAGCGGGACGCCCAGCGGCTGGCCTTCGCCGAC
>Ga0105239_10004141_pt1 | contig 17412 bp, 13 predicted proteins | sample KBSC44metaG_FD_92761 | JGI IMG/M metagenome (GOLD analysis project Ga0105239, IMG submission 92761) | Corn rhizosphere microbial communities from Kellogg Biological Station, Michigan, USA - KBS C4-4 metaG | ecosystem: Host-associated > Plants > Roots > Rhizosphere > Soil | place: Michigan, USA...
ACTGTCGCGACGATCGTGCCGCGCGACGGGAAATTTTTGCTCGTCGAGGAAATGGTGCAAGGCCGCCAGGTGCTGAATCAGCCGGCCGGACATCTGGAATCGCATGAATCGCTGCACGATGCGGCTTGCCGCGAAACGCTGGAAGAGACCGGTTGGACGGTCGAACTGACCGGATTCGTCGCGGTTTACCAGTGGTCGAACGAATCCGGCACCGGCCATTTCGTGCGTTTCACCTTTGTAGCCAAGCCTCTTGCACATGATGCAGCACGACCGCTCGATACGGGAATCATCCGCGCCTGCTGGATGAGCCGGGATGAGCTCGCGGCGCGTTCGGCCGACTTGCGCAGCCCGATGGTGTTGCGGGGCGTCGATGATTTCCTCGGCGGACGACACCTGCCGCTCGATACCGTTGTCGCCATCCCGAGCGGACTTCCGGCGTGAGCGGATCGCCGACCATCGTCGTGGGCGTGTCGGGCGGCGTGGATTCGTCGGTCGCTGCGTTGCTGCTGAAGAATTCCGGTGCCGACATCGCCGGCATGTTCATGCAGAACTGGGAAGAAGACGACCGCATGGCCGATTGTCGCGCGGAGGAAGACCGCGTCGATGCGATCCGCGTCTGCGGCAAGCTCGACATTCCGTTTCACGCGCGCAATTTCGCCTCGGAATATTGGGATCGCGTGTTCGAACATTTCCTCGACGAATACCGCGCCGGACGCACACCGAATCCGGATGTGCTGTGCAATCGCGAGATCAAGTTCAAGACGTTTCTGGATCATGCGCGCGCGTTGGGCGCGGACAAAATCGCCACGGGACATTACGCGCGAACGGATGAGTCCGATGGGCGTCATCGCCTGCTGCGCGGACGGGATTCGAACAAGGATCAAAGCTATTTTCTTTACACGCTCGGACAGGAACAGCTTTCGCACACGCTGTTTCCGGTCGGTGAATTGCCGAAGCCTGAGGTCCGACAGATCGCGCGCGACGCCGCATTGCCGACACACGCGAAAAAAGATTCGACCGGCATCTGTTTCATCGGCGAGCGCGATTTCCGCGAGTTCCTCGGCCAATATATCCCCGCGCAGAAAGGCGAATTGCAGACACCCGAAGGCGAACGTATCGGCGACCACGACGGCGTGATGTATTACACGCTCGGCCAGCGCAACGGACTCGGCATTGGCGGCCGCAAGGACTCGTCGAACGAGCCGTGGTACGTCGTCGGCAAGGACGTGTCGAAAAATATACTTTTCGTCGCGCAAGGCAACGAAACGCAGTGGCTGCATTCGACCAAGCTCACCGCGAGTGAAATGAGCTGGGTCGCTGGCGCAGCACCGGATGACGAATTCGTCTGCACCGCGAAGACGCGCTATCGCCAGCCCGATCAATCCTGCCGCGTGACGCTGCGTGGAGACGAATGCCTCGTCGAATTCGACGAACCTCAACGCGCGGTCACGCCGGGACAATCCATCGTCTTCTATCGCGGTGAAGAATGCCTCGGCGGCGGCGTCATCGACGCGACCGACGCGCCGTTCGGCGGAGGCGTCTCGTGAGAGAAGGCCGCGTCATCGCACTCGCGGGCGTGATGCAGGCGCTGGCGCTGGTGCGTCAGATCGCGATGCGTGGAAGCTGCGATTTCACACTCATGCGCGCGTGCCTTGCAAGCACCTTGCGCATCGACGCGGAAAGTCCGGAAGCGGTGTACGGCGGCTTGAGCAATCTCAAGCTCGGTCTCGAAACGCTGATGCGGCAGTTCGAGCCGGGCTCGAAGCGCGATCTGTCGCTGACGCGAATGGCCGTCAGCGTGCTGCGCCTGGAACGCGCCGTCTGGAAACGCGCAGCGGTGAAAAACGCGCTGCGCATCGGACTGGAGGAAATGGCCCCGTTGATGGATCAGCTGGAAACGGGCAACGTCGATCTGTGCGCGCGTCTGGCCAAGCTGTATACCGAAAACATCTCGCCGCTGCGGCCGCGCATCATGGTTGAGGGCAACTCGAACTTCCTGCAGCAATCCACACAGGTCAACCAGATCCGCGCCCTGCTGCTGGCCGCGATCCGCTCGGCCGTCCTGTGGCGTCAGCTCGGCGGCAGCCCCTGGCGGATGCTGTTCCGCCAGCGCGAATACGCGATGCTCGCTCGCGGTTTGTGCGCCGGCTGCACCCTCGACCGGACGTAAACCACATGTAACTGACTCTTTTGCTGCGTTGCGCGATAATGCGCGGCTACCAGCCAGGAGCCAGTCATGACCGATTCGTTCGCGACGCAGACAACCCTCGAGGTTGATGGCAAACGCTACAAGTATTCGAGCTTGACCAAGCTCGGCGAAAAGTACGAGATCAAGCGACTGCCGTACTCGATGAAGATCCTTCTCGAGAACCTGCTGCGTCACGAGGACGGCCTCAACGTCACCGCCAAGGAAATCGAAGCGGTCGCCAACTGGGACGCGAAGAAAGAACCCGACACCGAAATCGCCTTCATGCCCGCGCGCGTGGTGCTGCAGGATTTCACCGGCGTTCCGTGCGTCGTCGATCTGGCCGCGATGCGCGACGCGATCGTGCGACTGGGCGGCGACGCCAAGCGCATCAATCCGCTGATTCCGTCGGAACTCGTCATCGATCACTCGGTGCAGGTCGATGTGTTCGGCACCGCGGGCTCGCTCGATGCCAACGTCAAAATCGAATTCGACCGCAACAAGGAACGCTATGGATTCCTGCGCTGGGGCCAGAAAGCGTTCAACAATTTCAAAGTGGTGCCGCCGCGCACGGGCATCGTGCATCAGGTGAACCTGGAATACCTCGCGCGCGTCGTCATGAGCGGCGAGAAAAACGGCGAAAACTGGCTGTTCCCGGATACCGTGTTCGGCACCGATTCGCACACCACGATGATCAATGGCATTGGCGTGCTCGGTTGGGGTGTGGGCGGCATCGAAGCGGAAGCGGCGATGCTCGGACAGCCATCGTCGATGCTGATTCCGCAAGTCGTCGGCTTCCAGCTTACCGGCCGACTGCCGGAAGGCACTACCGCGACCGATCTCGTCCTCACCGTCACGCAGATGCTGCGCAAACATGGCGTGGTCGGCAAGTTCGTCGAATTCTTCGGGGACGGCCTCAAGCATCTTTCGCTCGCCGATCGCGCGACGATCGCCAACATGGCGCCGGAATACGGCGCGACTTGCGGCATCTTCCCGATCGATGCGGAAGCGATCAATTACCTGAAACTCTCCGGGCGCGAAGACAGCCACATCAAGCTCGTCGAGCAGTACGCGAAAGCGCAAGGTTTGTGGCACGACGAGAATTCGCCGCATGCCGAATTCAGCTCCAAGCTCGAACTGAACCTGGCTGACGTGAAGCCGTCGCTGGCGGGTCCGAAGCGTCCGCAGGATCGCGTGCTGTTGAGCGACGTCGCCAAGAGTTATGAAGAATCGTTCAAGGTGCTCACGGCAAACCGTCCGACCAAGCAGCAGGAAGCGCGCTTTGCCAACGAAGGCGGCGCGACGGCGGTCGGTCACGACAAGAGCGTCAACGCGACCGGCCAGCGCATCACGCGCGACGGCGGCGATTTCGATCTGAACGACGGCGCGGTGGTGATTGCGGCGATTACGTCATGCACGAACACGTCGAATCCGGCGGTGATGCTCGGCGCGGGTCTGCTCGCGCGCAATGCGGTCGCTAAAGGTTTGAAGGTCAAGCCGTGGGTGAAGACCTCGCTCGCGCCGGGATCGCTGGTCGTCACCGATTACTTGAAGAAGGCCGGCGTGCTCGGCGATCTCGAAAAGCTCGGCTTCTATCTCGTCGGCTACGGCTGCACGACGTGTATCGGCAACTCCGGTCCGCTGCCGCCGGAAATCAGCAAGGGCATCGCGGATGGCGATCTGGCCGTGGCGTCGGTGCTGTCCGGCAACCGCAACTTCGAAGGCCGCGTGCATCCGGAAGTGAAGATGAACTATCTCGCTTCGCCGCCGCTGGTCGTCGCGTTCGCGCTCGCCGGCACCGCCGACATCGACCTGACCACGCAACCGCTCGGCAACGGCAGCGACGGCAAGCCGGTTTATCTGAAGGACATCTGGCCGTCGAACAAGGAAATCGGCGACGTGATCGCGAAGACGATCGGTCCGGACCTGTTCAAACAGAACTACGCCGACGTCTTCAAAGGCGACGCGCGCTGGAACGAAATCGCGCCGCCGGAAGGCGAGCGTTATGGCTGGGACGGCAAATCGACCTACATCAAGAACCCGCCGTATTTCGACGGCATGAGCATGCAGGTCGGCAAGATCCGCGACATCAGCGGCGCGCGCGTGCTGGGCCTGTTCGGCGATTCGATCACCACAGACCACATCTCGCCCGCCGGCGACATCAAGGCCACCTCGCCCGCCGGCCAGTTCCTGCAAGGCCGCGGCGTGACCAAGGTCGACTTCAACTCCTACGGCTCACGCCGCGGCAACGACGACATCATGGTGCGCGGCACCTTCGCCAACATCCGCATCAAGAATCTGATGCTCGGCGGCGAGGAAGGCGGCAACACGCTGCATTTCCCGGACAAAGAAAAACTGCCGATCTACGACGCGGCGATGAAGTATAAAAAGGAAAATGTTCCGCTGGTCGTCATCGCCGGCAAGGAATACGGCACCGGTTCGTCGCGCGATTGGGCGGCGAAAGGCACGTTGCTCCTCGGTGTGAAAGCCGTCATTGCCGAAAGCTTCGAACGCATCCATCGCTCGAACCTGGTCGGCATGGGCGTGCTGCCGCTGCAGTTCCGCGACGGCGAGAATGCGCAGAGCCTCGGCCTCAAGGGCGACGAAGTGTTCGATATCGTCGGCTTGAACGATGGCCAGGCCCGCGAAGTCGATGTCGTCGCCAAAGGCGCGGGCGGCGAAAAGAAGTTCAGGGCCAAGGTGCTGTTGCTGACGCCGAAAGAAATCGAGTATTACCGCCACGGCGGCATCCTGCCGTTCGTGCTGCGTCAGCTCGCGGGCGGATCGAAGGCCTAAAGCTTCTCTTCCCAGGTGGCGGCAAAGCAGATCCAGTCTTTGCCGTCACGCCGCCATCCGCTTTTGATCGAATAGATCGCACCGTGCTCGGGCAGGAGTCCACCCCGCCCGCCAGTCAACGTCGCCATCAGGCTGGCGGTGGCGCGGTTGCCCTGCACGTCCACGTCGATCGGACCGAGCGTTACGCCGACTTTTTCATTGCGCAGGACGATCGCGCGCATAAGGTTATGCAGGCCTTCGCGGTCGACGCTGCCCTGATTTCCACTAAAGTCGGATGCCACGTGCTCCATGAACTGACGAGGATCGCGTGCCTCGGCGGCATGTTGCATCGCCTGGATATTCTCGCAAATACGCCGGTCGTCCGGCGTCCGGGAACAGGCAGCGAGTATAAGCACCACGACGCAAACGAGAAGGATTCGCATGATCGGTTCATGCTGCCGCATCCGCCGGGTCATCGCAATGCAGCTTGCCGGGCGCGAAGCCGCCATGTAAAAAGCGTGCGTACGCTCTCGTACGGTGCGCGCAAGGTGTGAGGGGATGACCGACTTTCAACGACCCTGGCTGACGAGCTATCCGCCGTCAGTGCCGGCCGAGATCGACACAGGCGCGTATGCCTCGATCGTCGAATTGCTCGAGACGGCCTGCGACCGCTTTCGTCATCGCCCGGCCTTCTCCAACATGGGCCGTACGCTCGACTACGACGACATCGACCGTCTGAGCAAGCACTTCGCGTCGTATCTGCTCAACGAGCTGAAATTGAGCAAGGGCGACCGCGTCGCGATCATGTTGCCGAACGTGCTGCAGTATCCGGTCGCGCTGTTCGGCGCGTTGCGCGCAGGACTCACCGTCGTCAACACGAATCCGTTGTATACCGCGCGCGAACTGCGCCATCAACTGCACGACGCCAGCGCGAGCGCGATCATCGTGCTCGACAATTTCGCCGCGACCCTCGCCGAAGTGCTGCACGATACGCCCGTCAAACACGTCGTCACGACGGGCCTCGGCGATCTGATCGGCACGCCGAAAGGCGCAATCGTCAATTTCGTCGTGCGTCACGTCAAGAAACTGGTGCCGCCGTTTTCGATTCCGCACGCGGTGCGCTTCAAGACCGCACTTGCCATCGGCGCGCGCAAGGCGCCGCCGAAAGTTCCGGTCACGCATGACGACATCGCCTTCCTGCAATACACCGGCGGGACGACCGGCGTCGCCAAGGGCGCAATGCTGACGCACCGGAACATGGTCGCCAACATGCTGCAGGCGTCGTCGTGGATCATGTCGACGCTGCGCGAAGGCGAAGAAGTCATCATCACGGCGATCCCGCTGTATCACATCTTCGCGCTGACGGCGAACTGCCTGGTCTTCATGAAAACCGGCGGACTGAACGTGCTGATCACCAATCCGCGCGACATGAAGGGTTTCGTCAAGGAGCTCGGCAAGATCCGCTTCACCGCGATGACGGGCGTCAACACGCTGTTCAACGGATTGCTCAACACACCGGGCTTCGACAAGCTCGATTTTTCGCCGTTCAAATTCACGATGGGCGGCGGCATGGCGGTGCAGCGCGTGGTCGCCGATCGCTGGAAGAAAACAACGGGCGTCACGCTCGTCGAGGCATATGGTCTTACCGAAACGTCGCCGGCCGCGTGCATCAATCCGCTGGATCTGCCGGCGTACAACGGTTCCATTGGTTTGCCGGTGCCGTCGACGGATGCCAGCATCCAGGACGACGATGGCAAGCAGTTGCCGGTCGGCGAAGTCGGCGAACTTTGCCTGCGCGGCCCGCAGGTGATGAAGGGTTACTGGAACCGCCCGGACGAAACGGCGAAAGTGATCACGCCCGACGGCTGGCTGCACACCGGCGACATCGCCAAGATGGACGAGAAAGGTTATTTCTACATCGTCGACCGCAAGAAGGACATGATCCTCGTCTCAGGATTCAATGTGTATCCGAACGAGGTCGAAGACGTCGTCGCGCAGATTCCGGGTGTGCTCGAAGTCGCCGCGGTCGGTGTGCCGGACGAGAAATCCGGCGAAGCGGTGAAAGTGGTCGTGGTGAAGAAGGATCCGAATCTGACTGCCGAAACGATCAAGCAGTACTGTAAGGAAAACCTCACCGGCTACAAGCATCCGAAGTACATCGAGTTCCGCGATTCTCTGCCGAAGACGAACGTCGGGAAAATCCTGCGGCGCGAACTGCGCGACAATCCGAAAGCGGCGTAGAACTACTCGTCGAATTCCTCGAGCTTGTCGGCGTAGCCGCCGAGCAGGTTCCACAGCGGCTGTTCCTTGTCTTCGGGAATGCGCGCGAAGGCGAAGCCCAGATGCTCGCGCATGATGCGCGCAACGGTCGCCTCGAGATGGATGTGCAGGTCGTCACCGAACATCAGATCGAGCGTGTAGAGGTCGCCCGGACATCCCTTCCATTTGGATGGCCGTTCGACTCTGAGACCGGTTGCCGAAATGTCCTCCAGCCGGCAGGTCCATGACTCGCCGCCGTGCGACATCAAGACCTCACAGCTGACCCGTTTGCGTGCGTGACGCTGCCCGATTGCCTCGTCGGATCGCATGGTTTTCCCCTATCTTTGCCTGTCATGGTCGCTCATGGAAGCCGCCGGTGCAATGTGACAGCACCGGCTTTGCGGAGGTCCGGATGTCAATTTATTGGCGAACTTTCGTACACATGTGGAAATTTTCCCTTGAGGGGAAATCCGACGTCACATTGAGGGTGCTATATTGAGCGCGCCCGACCGCGCACCGTTGAGGTAAAGGGCGTCTGGCCATCCAAGTCGGCGGTCGGCAGATGGTCTCAAAAGGTTTGACGAGGACCTTCCCCATGACGAATGTACAGCTTCTGCACCGCGATTCCGGTTACAGCACCCTGCGCACGTACGAAGATGCGAGCAACAGTACGCACTGGTGCCACATGCACTCACGGAAATTCCCGAACGATCTCGCGTATCGTCCGTGTTTCTCCACCACCCTCTTAAAAGAACTCCGCGACTTCCAGTTGCGCACCGCTGAAACGATGCGCCGTCCGCTCAAAGCGCAGAAGTCGCACGTGATCAATCACGTGGTCGTCGCATCGGACGCAGACGTGTACAACCTGGGCGGCGATCTGGATCTGTTCTGCCGTCTCATCCGCGCGCAAGACCGCGGCAGTCTGCTGGCGTATGCGCGCCAGTGCGTCGAAGTGGCGTATGCGTTCTACAAGCATCTCAACGAAGATGCGCACACCGTCGCGCTGGTGCAGGGCGATGCGCTCGGCGGCGGTTTCGAACTCGCGTTGTGCTGCCAGACCATCGTCGCTGAAAGCGGCGTCGGCATGGGCTTTCCGGAAGTGCTGTTCGACCTGTTCCCCGGCATGGGCGCTTATTCGTTCCTGCGTCGTCGCGTGAGCTCCGCGCAGGCGCAGCAGATGATGCTCGACGGGCGCGTCTACACCAGCGACGAACTGCATGAAATGGGGGTCGTCGACATTCTCGTGCCGAAGGGCGAAGGCGTTGCGGCCGTGGAAGACCTGATCCGCCGCAACCAGCGTATCGGCCATGCCCGCCTGGCGATGAACCGCGTCGAATCGGTCTGCCATCCGGTCAGCTTCGAAGAACTGATGACGATCACCGAAATCTGGGTCGACACCGCGCTGCAGCTCGGCGAGAAATCGCTGCGCGTCATGGAGCGTCTGGTGCGCGCGCAGTTGCGCCGCAACCAAAATGTTGCGCCGATCCGTGAAGTCGAGGGCGAACCGCTGCCGATGGTCAACGTCGGCTGAGTGACGCTCTAACTCGTCAGACTCGTCCGGATTCGCCACTGCCTTTCGAGGCAGTGGCGTTTCCTAACAGTTTGTCCAGAGCCGCGCTCGCGGTCTCCAGATTGTCGCGAAGCACCCGATTCCGCTGGCGCCACTCGCGGCCGAGCTGCCAATTCGGCAGTTTCATGCCTTCCGAGGCAAAGTTGGCCAGCGTCATCGCACCCACGTTGCTGGCCACGCCTTTGAGGGCGTGGCAGTTGTCGCGATATTTGTCCCATGACGACGTCGCGCCGTTGGTTTCCAGTTCGCTCATGCATTTGCCGGCATCGCGCAGGCATTCGCCGACAAAGAGTTTCATGAAATCGCCGTCGAGGTTGAGTTCGCTCAATTCCTCGATGACTGCCTGCGAGATGATTTCCGCCGCCGGAGGCTGACTCGCGGTCTGCGCGCTCGGCGTTTGCGTCTGCGGCTGAGCTTCACCGGAGGCGATTTCGGCCAGCGTGTCCAGCAGCGAGGGCACCGCGACGGGCTTGGACAGAAACGAACGCGCCCCCGCCTGCTGGCTGTCGCGGATGGTTTCGGAGGTCGCATCCGCGCTGAGCACGATGAACGGCGTGCGCTCACGACCGGCTTCCATGAAACGGGCCTGCTTGATGACTTCCATGCCGTTCAACTTCGGCATGTGCAGATCGATGATCACCGCATCGAACGTCTCGACTTCGACGGCGTCGAGCACTTCCTCGCCGTTGTTCGCCTCGACCACGGTGTGACCGGCTTTTTCGAGGATGCGGCGCAGAACCAGCAGGTTCGCGGGCTGATCATCGCCGATGAGAATGCGCATCGGCTTGATGCGCGCGCGATGACGGACGAACGGATCGTCGAAGGCGATGACGTTGAGCGCGGAGGGCTTCATCGCCTGCGCGGATTCCGGCACGCGCAGCGGCACGTCGACCCAGAAATGCGAGCCCTGCCCTTCCTTGCTTTCCAGCGCGATGTTGCCGCCCATGCGTTCGACCAGCGCCTTGGCGATGGTCGTGCCGAGACCGGTACCGCCGAAGCGGCGCGACTGGCTGGAATCGGCCTGCTCGAAAGCGCCGAAGATGCGCGCCTGCGCTTCCTCGGAAATGCCGATGCCGGTGTCTTTTACGGAGAAGCGAATGGTCGCCTTGCTTTCGTTGCGCTGGAGCACGCTGACATCCATCGAAACAGAACCGCGTTCGGTGAACTTGATGGCGTTGCTCAACAGATTGGTGAGGATCTGGCGCAAATGACCGGCGTCGCCGACGTAACTCGCGGGCACGGATTCGGCGACATTCATGGTGAATTCCAGTTTTTTGCGCGTGGCGGTGGGTTGCAGCATGATCTGAATGCCGCGCAGCAGCTGATCGAGGCTGAATTCGGTGTCGACGCGCTTGACCTTGCCGGCCTCGATCGCCGAAATGTCGAGCACGTCTTCAATGAGCCCGAGCAAGGCGCGCGAAGAGGTCTGGATGACTTCGGCGCATTCGCGCTGTTCCGGCGATAACTTTGTGGTCACCAACAGTTCCGACATGCCCGCGATGCCGTTCAGCGGCGTGCGGAACTCGTGGCTCATGTTGGCGAGGAAGCGGCTCTTGGCAACGTTGGCGCGACGGGCGTCGTCGCGCGCGGAGGTCAGCGCGCGCAGCAGCGACGACAGATAAGCGGGAATCGCGACCAAACCGAGGAGAAGGCCCCACGCCAGGGGCGCATTGTCGGACCAGTAGTCGCTGTTCGTGATCACGAACAGGAACGAAGCGGCGGCCAATCCGATCGCGCCCCAAAGAAAGCGCGGCCCGAAACGCAAACCGTTCCCGATCGTCACCCACAGATACACCACGAACAGCGGTGCCAGTGCGCGGTCGTACAGCGACATCATCGCCGCCAGCGTTCCGTAGTCGGCAAGCATGCCGATGATGCGGCGGATGTTGTTTGGCTTCGGATTGACGAAGATCGCCACCACCAGCCCGAATCCGAGCAGCGTTTCAGCGAAGATGACGCGGGAGGCCAGGACCAGGCCGTGCGCGTTGTCCGCATCGACCGGCGCCGACCAGACGCCGAGCATGTAAATCAGAATGACCGCCGCAATGACCAGTCGGACGATGGCTTGTTCGTGCTCACTGTCTTCGCGGTTGCGAAGGCGCCCGAACAGCTGTTTGAGCAGCGCGCGCATCGACGCCCGGCGGCTTACAGCTGAAGCGGCGTCGGCTCGATCATTTTCATGTTCTCGATCTGCCGCACCTGATCCATGTCGCGTAGCAAGGCTTCTACGCATGACGGGTCGAAATGCTTGCCGCTTTGATCACGGACGTACGCAACCGCGTCGTCATGTGACCAAGCCGGCTTGTAGGGACGCTCGGAAATGAGCGCGTCGAACACGTCGGCGAGGGCGACGATTCGTGCGTAGATGGGTATTTCTTCGCCTCGCAGACCATCGGGGTAACCTGTGCCGTCCCAACGTTCATGGTGTCTTAAAGCAACTTGCGCGCCAATTTGAACGAATTTGCTCTGGCTGTCGCGCAGGATTTCGAAACCGATATGGGGATGCTTGCGCATGACCCCGAACTCTTCCTCACTCAATCGGCCATTCTTCAGCAAAATTGAATCCGGAACGCCGATCTTTCCTATGTCATGCAAAGGCGACGCAAGTTCCAGCATTCGCACCTCTTCGTCGGGCAGATGCAGCCCTTCGGCAATCAGACCGGCGAAACGCGCCATCCTGATCAGATGCAGTCCCGTACCGAAATCGCGGAATTCGATGGCCCGGGCCAGCCGGTACAGCGTTTCGCGTTCGCGCTCCTCTACTTCGCGCAGGCCTTCCAGCACCTGACGTTCCAGCGAGCGCGCCCGTTCCTTGACCGATTCCCCTTGTTGGCGCAGCAGCAGAAGGTTGCGCAATCGCGAACGCAATTCGCGCGGGCGCACGGGTTTTACCAGGAAATCGATGACGCCCGCGTCAAGCGCAGCCTGGCGCACGGGTTCGTCGCCGACGACGGAAATGAGCACGATCGGCACGTCGCGCTTGACCAGCGGACGGCGGAACTGACGCGTGAATTGCAACCCGTCCATGTCGGGCATGCGGTAATCGAGCAGGAGCATGTCGACGGCGTTGCGCTCGGACCATTGCAGCGCATCGACCGGACTTTCGAAATCAGTGACGTTGATGCCGGGACTGATGCCCTCGACCACGTGCCGCAGCATGGTGCGTGCGGACTGCTGGTCGTCGACGATGAGAATGTTCATGACCCGTCCTTCGAACCGGTTCGGAAATCATGTGCCGGACAGCCGCTCCCCATCCATCGTCCGCCGTGCTCACGAGCAACTGCCATCGAGACTACCACAATTGATTGTTAAAAAAGAGACTTCGGTGCCGGTCTGAGCTATAGCGGCTAGAAAACTGATTTCTTGAGGTTTTAACCGCCACTCGTTCGAGGCATTTCTCAGCTTTCCGGCCGCATATACGGGAACAGCAGGACGTCGCGAATCGAGGGCACGTCGGCGAACAGCATGACCAGACGGTCGATGCCGACACCCAGTCCGCCCGCAGGCGGCATGCCGTATTCCAGCGCGCGGATGTAGTCGGCGTCGAAGTGCATGGCTTCGTCGTCGCCGGCGTCCTTGGCTTCGACCTGGGCGCGGAAGCGCGCGGCCTGATCTTCAGGATCGTTGAGTTCAGAGAAACCGTTCGCAAGTTCCTTGCCGCCGACGAACAGCTCGAAGCGGTCGGTGACTTCCGCGTCGGTGTCGTTCGCGCGCGCGAGCGGTGAGACTTCGGTCGGATACGCAGTGATGAAGGTCGGCTGTACCAGCGTCGGCTCGACCGTCTTCTCGAAAATCTCCAGTAGGAGCTTGCCCCAACTGTAGCCGGATTTGGTCGGGATCTTCAGCCGCTCGCAGTGCTTGCGCAGCGCGGCGACGTCGCGGATTTCCTCGCCGCGGATGTCGGGATTGAGTTCGCGCACCGCTTCATCGAGACGCCAGCGCCTGAAGGCCGGTCCGACGTCGATGTCGCGATCTTCCCAATGCAGCGCGGTCTTGCCGAGCGTGGCCTTGGCCGTTTCGCGGATCATGCTCTCGGTGAGATCCATGATTTCGTTGTACGTCGCGTACGCCTGATACAACTCAAGCATCGTGAACTCGGGGTTGTGCCGTGTCGACACGCCTTCGTTGCGGAAGTTGCGGTTGATCTCGTACACGCGCTCGAAACCGCCGACGACGAGACGCTTGAGATACAACTCCGGCGCGACGCGCAAGAACAAATCGATGTCGAGCGCGTTGTGATGCGTGACGAACGGGCGCGCCGTCGCGCCGCCGGGGATGAGGTGCATCATCGGCGTTTCGACTTCCATGAAACGTCGCGGCGAAGCTTCCAGCCATTGCCGCATGAAGCCGATCATGCGCGAGCGCAATTCGAACGTGCGGCGCGATTCGGGCGTGACGATCAGATCGACGTAGCGCTGGCGATAACGCTGTTCGACATCCGACAGTCCATGCCACTTGTCCGGCAACGGCCGCAGATTCTTCGTGATCAACCGCAGCGTATCGGCCTTCACCGACAGTTCGTTCGTCTTCGTCCGCATCAGCGGACCTTCCGCCGCGACGATGTCGCCGATGTCCCACGACTTCACGCTGTCGTACGCATCGCCGACATTGTTGGCCTGGATGAAAAGCTGGATGCGGCCGGTGACGTCCTGGATCTGGATGAAGCTCACCTTGCCTTGCCCGCGCTTGAGCATCACGCGACCAGCGACTTTCACGCGGCGATTGGCGGCTTCGACCGCCGCCGCATCGGATTTTTCGAATTCGATCTGCAGATCGCCGGCGAATGCATCCGGCGCGAAATCGTTCGGAAACGCGATGCCCTTCTCGCGCAGCGCGCGCAGTTTCTCGCGACGTTCCGCAATCAGACGGTTCTCGTCGGGCGGTTGCGCGGAAACTTCAGTGTCGTTGTCGGCCATGCGCTTCCTGAAAAGGATTGTAGGTTTTCAATTCGGGAAAACGTGAAAAATCCCGATCCGCGGTCCAGATTTCGTTGACGCCGTTGGCAATGCAAATCGCCGCAACCCTTGCATCATGGATCATTCCGCCGCGGACCTGGCCGCTGCGAATGAACCGCTCGAGAGTATCGAGGTGGTTTACACCCTCGCCTATCACGTTGGCGCCGGGCAACTGAAGCAGATCCCTGATGACCGACCACGCCTGCAATGGCGTCGTCGGTTGAGCCCATATCTTGGTATTCGTAACAATCGAGAAAAATTCATGCGCGCATGGCCACGGCAGCGCCCACGGCCGTTCGTCTTCCAACACTCGCGCGAGAAGCCTGCTCGCTATCGCGTGCTGTGGAACCTCGCCACGGTGCGCATACACGAGGAAGTTGGTGTCGAACGCGATCATGTTTTCTTGCGCCGGGGTTTAGCCTTTCGGGCGCCATACGAAGTCTCCGGTTCCGCAATCCGGGATTTTGGAAACTCCCGCTCCAACCATGGACGATCGTTCGCTTCCGCCAGCATGCGTGCCGTGTCCGGAACGGGCATTCCGGGCTTGTATGGTTTACCGACGACGAGCATCTCGAATTTCCGTTTCGCCCCGGGCTTGGCGCGCTTCTCGAGGACATATCGCAGTCCTTCTTCGACGAGCGAACGAAAGGTGACGTCGTCGCGGTTCTGAATCGTCCGTGCGCGTCTGATCAGATCATCGGCAATGTCGATCGTGGTTTTCATAGGGAGAACGTCGATATGGGTACCCATATCGTATCACGCATCGACCCGTTTCGCACCCGCATCCAGACCGGACTTCAAACTCGCTTCGATGAATTCGTCGAGGTCTCCGTCGAGCACGCGCTGCGTGTCGGTGCGCTCCACGCCGGTGCGCAGATCCTTGATGCGCGACTGGTCGAGTACGTAGCTGCGGATCTGGCTGCCCCAGCCGATGTCGGACTTGGTCGCTTCCAGCGCCGCCTTCTCGGTGTTGCGCTTCTGTATCTCCATTTCGTACAGCTTGGCTTTCAGCATCTTCATCGCGCGATCGCGGTTGGCGTGCTGGCTGCGTTCGGTCTGGCAGGCGACGACGATGCCCGATGGCACGTGCGTAATACGCACCGCCGATTCGGTCTTGTTGACGTGCTGTCCACCGGCGCCGGACGAACGATAGACGTCTGTTTTCAGGTCGGCGGGATTGATCGTGATGTCGATATCGTCATCGACTTCCGGCGACACGAAGATCGACGAGAACGACGTATGCCGGCGATTGTCCGAATCGAACGGCGACTTGCGCACCAGACGATGCACGCCGATCTCGGTCTTGAGCCAGCCGTACGCATAGTCGCCTTCGACGCGGAAGGTTGCGCTCTTGATGCCTGCCACTTCACCGGCGGAGACTTCGAGCAGTTCGGTTTTCCAACCTTTGTTCTCCGACCAGCGCAGATACATGCGCAGCAGCATCTCGGCCCAATCCTGCGCCTCGGTGCCGCCAGCGCCGGCCTGCACGTCGACGAAGGCATTGTGCGAATCCATCTTGCCGGAGAACATGCGCTGGAATTCCAGCGATTCGACTTTCTTCGACAACGAATCGACGTCGTCGGAAACGGCCTGCGCCGTGCCTTCGTCGGATTCGGATGCAGCCAGTTCGAGCAGCTCGCCCGCGCCGCTCAATCCATCATCGAGCGTGCGGATGCCGTTGACGATCTTGTCGAGCATCGCGCGCTCCTTGCCGAGCTGTTGCGCGCGTTCCGGGTTGTCCCAGACGTTCGGATTTTCTAGTTCGCGGCTTACTTCCTCGAGCCGCTCGCGTTTGACGTCGTAGTCAAAGATACCCCCGAAGCGAAGCGACCCGGCTGGACAGGTCGGCAATGCGGGACTGGATGGCGTTGATTTCGATCATTGCGGTTTGTGCGACAGAAATGCGGTGTCGCAGCATAACAAATCAGGGCCTATGTTTCGCGATGCCGGTATCTCCCCCGCTGCCGTCGACCGCCATTGAGACTGTCAAACCGGCTCGATATGCGAGATCAGCAATCGCAACTTGCGCGAACCGTTCCATTCGTTGATGTCGAGCGAATACGCGGCGCGGATGCGCTGCGACATCCGTTCGATGCGCGCGTTGAACATCACGGCGTCGATGCCGGTTCGATGACCGTCGCAGCGCAACGACAGGCGCAGATGCGATTCGCCCATCGGACGGCAGTCGTCGACGACGAATACGCCGTCGAACAGCGGTTCGGGAAACGCCTGACCCCACGGTCCGCCGGCACGGAGCTGCTCGGCGAGTTCCAGACGAAAATCATCGGCTCCGAGTTCGCCGTCGGTCAGAACCACCGCCTCGAATTGTTCGGGCGCGATGCGTTCCCGCGCGACGCTCGCGAACGCATTCGAGAACGCACCGAGATCGTCGCGATGCATCGACAATCCCGCAGCCATCGCGTGACCGCCGAAGCGGCGCAACATGCCCGGCGTCCGCGTATCGATTTCAGCCAGTGCATCGCGCAGATGAAAACCGGCGATCGAACGACCGGATGCTTTTACTTCGCCGTCGTCTGCAGGCGCGCAGGCGACGACAGGACGACGCAGCGAATCCTTCAGCCGCGAAGCGACGAGTCCGACAATACCGTGATGCCACGTCGCGTCGAACAGCACGACGCCGCACGGCAGCTCGCCGCCGTTCGCCGACAACCACGCGGCGACAGCATGTTCGGCCTGCTCGATCATCGTCGCCTGCAAATCGCGGCGTTCGCTGTTGATCGCGGAAAGCTTTTCCGCGAGGTCGCGCGCACGCAGCGGATCGTCGGCGAGCAGGCACTCGATGCCGACGCGCATGTCGTCGAGCCGTCCGGCGGCGTTGATGCGCGGCGCTACGGCAAACGCGAGATCGCTGGCGACGACGCGCGCCGCATCGCGTTTCGCCGAATCAAGCAAGGCACGGATGCCCCAGCACGCACGGCCGGCGCGGATGCGCTTCAATCCCGCGCTGACCAGCGTGCGGTTGTTCTCGTCAAGCGGCACGAGATCGGCAACGGTGCCGAGCGCCACCAGATCGAGCAGACTCGACAGGTCCGGCTCGTCCGCACCGAACGCACCTCGCGCCCGCATGCGTGCACGCGTGGCGAGCAGCAGGTAGAACATCACGCCGACACCGGCGAGCGCCTTGCTCGGAAACGGGTCGCCGACGAGGTTCGGATTCACGATGGCGTCGGCGTCGGGGAGCGTTGCGCCCGTCAAGTGATGATCGGTCACGATGACATGCATGCCGAGTTCACGAGCGCGCGCAACGCCGGCGTGCGCGGCGATGCCGTTGTCGACGGTGATGATCAGATCGGGCCGTGACGGCGACAATTCATCGACGAGCCGTGCGCTCAGGCCATAGCCGTGTACGAATCGGTTCGGCACGGCGAAGTCGATGTTGCGAGCGCCGAGCATCCGCAGACCGCGCATCGCTACTGCCGTGCCGGTCGCGCCGTCCGCGTCGAAATCGCCGACGATGACGATGCGGCGGTCGTCGCGAATCGCTTCGTCGAGGAGTTCGCTCGCGCGCTCGATGCCACCGAACGACGGCGGCAACAGGGTCGTCAACCGGTGTTCGATATTGGCTGCGCTGGAAATGCCGCGTGCCGTATATACACGGCGAAGTACCGGATGAATGCCGTCGGGCCACGCCGACGATTCTGTCGCAA
>Ga0105239_10004144_pt1 | contig 17403 bp, 19 predicted proteins | sample KBSC44metaG_FD_92761 | JGI IMG/M metagenome (GOLD analysis project Ga0105239, IMG submission 92761) | Corn rhizosphere microbial communities from Kellogg Biological Station, Michigan, USA - KBS C4-4 metaG | ecosystem: Host-associated > Plants > Roots > Rhizosphere > Soil | place: Michigan, USA...
GCCGGTCAGCTTTTTTTGTTTAAATTGATCTAAGGAACTTACCGCATTAACTTCAGCATACTATCTGGCTCACCAGGCTCGAATAATACGCACCTATTCTCTCTTCATTTTACAAAAACCCTCCCCTTACCCGAAAAAATAGTGTAAATTCGCGGCGACTTTAAAAATGTACCGGTTAATCCCATTTTTACGTTATTAAAGCATTGTTTCAGGTACTTTTACGGAGCGGACAGCGCCACTCAAATAATGACGCAAATTAAAAATATAGGGCTTTTTACTTCCGGCGGCGATTCGCCGGGCATGAATGCTGCCATAAGGGCGGTAGTACGTTCATCAATTTATTATGGTTTAGGAGTAACAGGTATCCGCCGCGGTTACGATGGCATGATAAAAGGCGATTTATTCCCTATGGACCGTAAATCGGTTTCGAATATTATACAGCGTGGTGGCACTATATTAAAAACCGCCCGCAGCGACCAGTTTCGCACCCCTGAAGGCCGCAAAATAGCTTACGAAAATTTAAAAAAGCATAACGTTGACGCCCTTGTTGCTATTGGCGGCGATGGTACATTCCGTGGTGCACGCGTTTTTGGTGAAGAATATGACATCCCCGTTGTAGGATTACCAGGAACCATTGATAACGACCTTTGCGGCACCGATTTTACCATTGGCTATGATACCGCGATCAATACTGTAATTGATGCGGTAGATAAGATACGTGATACAGCAGAATCGCACGACAGGCTGTTTATTGTAGAAGTAATGGGCCGCGACTCGGGCCTGATAGCCCTGCGTACCGGTATAGCTGCCGGCGCCGAAACAATTTTGATTCCTGAAACCAAAACTGATATTTCAGCTGTATATGAAAAGCTTGAAAAAGGCCGCAAAGACAAATCATCAAAAATAATTATGCTTGCCGAAAACGGCGAAGCAGGCGATGCTTTTGAAGTAGGCCGCCAGATAAAAGAAAAATTCCCTAATTACGATACCCGCGTATCGGTACTTGGCCACATACAGCGCGGCGGAAGGCCGTCATGTATGGACCGTGTACTTGCAAGTCGTGTAGGTGTTGCAGCTGTTGAGGCGCTAATGGCTGGTCATCGCGGCGAAATGGTTGGCTTAATACACAACGACATTGTTTACACGCCGTTTGAACATGCCACCAAGCACATTGCCGAAATAAACCCCGACTTTTTGAAGATTGTGGAGATATTGGCGATATAAGGCAGGGTAACGTTTTCGCTTAATAATTTTTTTATTTCGTTATTTTCTGAAAGTACCACAAGGCATTTCCCTTACCCTTGCGAAACGAAATTAGTTTTTTAGCTTTGACTAATTTATGAGCAAAACCTTTAATCGTCCTATTCGTGTGCTGGTTGCCAAAGTCGGGCTCGACGGGCACGACCGTGGTGCGCGCATTATTGCTACTTCACTTCGCGATGCCGGTATGGAGGTAATTTATACCGGTCTGCGCCAAACACCCGAAATGGTAGTAAACACCGCCCTGCAGGAAGATGTTGATGCTATCGGCATTTCCATACTATCCGGGGCGCACATGACGGTTTTTCCAAAAATTATCAATCTCATCAAACAAAAAAACATGGATGATGTGCTGGTTACCGGCGGCGGCATTATACCGCAGGAAGACATGGACGAGCTGAAAAAAATTGGCGTTGGCGAGCTTTTTCCGCCTGGAACCACTACCCAGGAAATTGTAAAATACATAACCGAATGGGTGCACCAGCACCGTAATTTTTAATAACCCCCGCACCATGGCGTTCGAAAATCTGCTGATCGAAAATAAGGGCCGTATCCAATACATTATCATTAACCGCGAAAGCAAGCTGAATGCGCTTAATAAGGCTACAATTGCCGAATTGCATACTGCGTTTACTGATGCTTTTAAAAACCCGGAGGTGGGCGGCATAATAATAACCGGGGCAGGCCAAAAGGCTTTTGTTGCGGGGGCTGATATTGCAGAATTTGCCAGCCTGGACGTTGCCGGCGGTACCGAACTGGCGTTGCTTGGCCATACCACGGTGTTTGATTTTGTTGAAAATGGTAACAAGCCAGTGATTGCCGCTATAAACGGTTTCGCACTTGGGGGCGGCCTTGAACTTGCCATGGCCTGCCATATACGTATAGCCTCCGACAATGCAAAAATGGGTCTCCCCGAAGTTTCATTAGGACTGATGCCGGGCTATGGCGGCACACAACGTTTAACCCAATTAGTTGGCAAAGGCAAAGCTCTGGAAATGATAATGACCGCCGATATGATAACCGCCCCGGAGGCACTAAACTTCGGTTTGGTTAATCACGTGGTTAGTCTGGAAGAGTTATTACCAAAGGCGGAAGAGTTACTAAATAAAATCCTGACACGCGCGCCACTTGCTATTGCGGCAGCCATAACCTCAGTAAATGCCGGCGCCCGTGATGGCGTTAATGGTTTTGAAACCGAGATACAGGAATTTGGTAAATGCTTCGGGACTGAAGATTTTAAAGAGGGTGTAGCTGCGTTTTTAGGAAAGCGGAAGGCTGAGTTTAAAGGGAAGTAGAAAGCCACCTTCTTCAAACTAAATCTGGCCCCTTTAATCGTAGCTATCAATTGTACGATCAATAAATAGCATCCTTCATTTTTCTTCCTTTTTGCGCAGAAATCGCGCTTCATTGCGCTGAATCATTCAATGCAGTACTGATAAAATCTGACCTCAACAAGGCAATTTAATCGCTATTTTACTTTCTCCTGACTATTGTACCAATGCGGTCAAAAATTAATTTACTGTTAATCAAACGATTGAATAATCGTGACAATTGGATGAAAAATCGTGTTAAATTGTGCTGTTACTTTGCCCCGTGTTAATTAAAACACAACAATTAATAATACATATAGTCATGAAAAGTACATTAAAAATTTCAGCCTTAGTTTTAGCTTTTGCCGGTTTAGCATTGGGCGCAAAAGCACAAACTGCAACTACCACAACTTCTACCACAAAAACTACAACCTCATCAAACGGGGTAATTTTAAGCATAGGTGTTGACGCGGGTATCCCAACGGGTAAATTATCCGATTCGTACAACTGGAACATTGGCGGTTCTGTACAGGCCGATATCCCTGTTGCCCAAAATCTGTTTGTAACCGTTAATGCAGGCTACAACAGTATCCAGGGGAAAAAAGATCTGCGCTTTGTTACTCCTGGTGGCGTTATAACAAGTGATGCAACAAACATCCAGTTATTGCCTGTTAAAGCCGGTTTAAAATACTTTTTAGTACCTAACTTTTATGTACAGGGTGAAGCCGGTGCTGCGTTTGCTTTAAACAAAAGCGATGTTGGTTTCGATAAGTCAGCTGCATTTATTTATGCACCGCAAATTGGTTACCAGTTTCAGTTAGGTGGTAAAAACGTTATCGATGCAGGTGTAAGGTACGAAGGCTCAACCAAATTTATAAGCAGTGTTAGCGATAGCAAAGTAAACTTTGTTGGCTTGCGTGTTGCTTACGGCTTCGGCTTATAAGCCAGAGTCAAGAATCAGGATGTCAAGAGTCAAGACAAACAAGAATTTATTTTTCTTTCTTGGCTCTTGATTCTTGGCTCTTGATTCTCAAACCTTTCCCCACTCATCTACCTATAAAATTAAAAGAGGCCCCGGCCTCTTTTTTTAGTTTGTATAACTTTTTAGTGCGGATAAACGTATGATGGAATTAAATTTATAAATTAGCGAACCAGCGTGTTTAATCAACGCTTAAAAAAGCCGCTTTTATAGTAAACTGTTATTGCATTATGAAGAAAATTCTCATCATTGATGATGAAGTAAATGTTGCGTTATTATTGTCGAAATTTTTAGCGCGCAATGGCTTTGATGTTACTACGGCCTCAACCGGTACAATTGGTATGGAGTACCTTAAAAACGGGAACTTTAACCTGGTACTTTGTGACTTCAGACTAGAGGATACCGATGGCCGCGAAATGCTTAAAAACATTAAAACGCAGTACCCTAAAACCGGTGTTATTATTATTACAGGCTATTCGGATATAAAAATGGCCGTGGAGCTGATAAAAATGGGGGCTTACGATTACATCACAAAGCCGCTATACCCGGATGAAATTTTAAATACCATAACCAAAGCCATCGACACACATCATGCTTTGGTTGAAGATAAAGAATCAGAAACCGCAGGTTATGATAAGCCAAGCAGCTCAAGCCGCGAAAATAAAAAGCAGGCATTTAATAACGAATTTGTAACAGGTACCAGCAAAGTATCAAAAGAGCTGGCCCGCCAGATCGAACTCGTGGCCCCAACCAATTACAGCGTTATTATTTTGGGCGAAAGCGGTACGGGCAAAGAATCGGTTGCCAAAAGCATACACCTGAGCAGCCCGCGCTATAATCAGCCTTTTATAGCGATGGATTGCGGTTCGCTTACCAAAGAGCTTGCAGCAAGCGAATTTTTCGGCCACGAAAAAGGCTCGTTTACCGGCGCTTTGTATACCAAAATAGGCCATTTTGAAATGGCCAACGGCGGCACGTTGTTTTTAGATGAGGTAGGCAACCTGAGTTACGAAATACAGGCCGCGTTGCTTCGTACCGTACAGGAGCGCAAAGTAAAACGCATAGGCAGCACCAAAGAAATTAATTTGGATGTCCGTATTATAATAGCCACTAACGAGAATTTGCAGGATGGTATACAAAAAGGCAAGTTCCGCGAAGATTTGTATCATAGGTTTAACGAATTCAGCATTTTTATACCCCCCCTGCGTGAGCGCGGCGGCGATATTATGCTGCTGGCCGATCATTTCTTAAGAATGGCCAACCAGGAGCTCAGCCGCAATGTTACTACGTTTTCGCCCGAAGTTATCGAATGCTTTATGAACTACCGCTGGCAGGGTAATATCCGCGAGATGAAAAATGTGGTACGCCGCGCCACCCTGTTAACAGAGGGTAACGAAATAACCATGAAAACCCTGCCGCTGGAGATATCAAACTTTAAGGCACCCATTTATGATTATTCGCCTGTGGCAGAGATGCACGAGATAAGGGAAAACAGGCACGATTTAAAAAATGCAGCGCTTGAGGCCGAGTACGAAACGATATTGAAAGTGTTAAGGGAAGTTAATTTTAATAAAACCAGGGCTGCCGAGATATTAAACATCGACCGCAAAACTTTGTATAATAAAATGAAGGCCATTAATATTAAGTGACATGAAAGCAGCTGCAAAAGTTCAAAACAAACAATCCGCAGTATCAGCTAATAACGAACCACTGCGGACGCTTAAGCATGATGTAAAAAATCAGCTTTCGAATATCTTACTGGCCATTGAGCAGCTGCGCTACGAAATACCCGACCTTACCCCCGATTGTATTTTTTATCTTGACTCGATATCGCTGAGTTCAGCTAAGATTGATACGTTGTTGAGGGAGGCGGAGTAGTCCGGAAGTCGGAAAAGTCCGGAAAGTCCGAAAGACGCTGCACTGCTTCTAGAAGAGTCCGAAAGTCGGGAAAGTCCGGAAAGTCCGAAAGACGCTGCACTGCTTCTAAAAGAGTCCGAAAGTCAGTAAAGTCCGAAAAGTCAGTAAAGACGCTGCAATGCTTCTAAAGGTCTTTACCCGGGATATCCAACACATTAGTTTTTTAAAAGAGCTGCAGGCTCGGCGCATATTGTAGCGCCGGGTTTCAACCTCGACGCGGCGAAAAACGCGCGCCAGATATTTTGCTCATTTCATCGTTCGGTCTTCTCAAACTTTCCATCTTCCAACTTTTCCGACTTTCCGGACTTTACCGACTTTTCGGACTCCAACCCCAACTAAATTCTTCCTTCCCCAAAACATTTTGCAGCCTTTACGTTATATAGGTGTAATTTAGGCCTTAATGTCAGTTTTTAACTATAAACAGCGCAACAACATCATCCTCACAACCATTGTTATATTGGGTTGTTTTTTAATGTATGCCCTTAGCGGTCTATTTAGTTCGGTGCTGGGTGCCATAGTGTTTTTCACCATCTTCAGGCCTGTATACCTCCACCTGGTTGAAGTAAAAGGCTGGAACAAATCGCTGGTAGCTTTACTAATAATTTTCACCTCGCTGATTGTTATCATCATCCCGATGATGAGCCTGAGTATTATGGTGGTGGGCAAGATAGGCAGCATTAACAAGGAATCGTTCAACCTGCAGGAGTGGGTTAACAAGATTGACGATTATGCCGGTTACAACTTCAACCAGCCGCACATTGCCGAAAACACGCTGCAGAAAATAGGTACTTATGCTACGGAGTTATTCCCATCGATATTAGGCAGTGCTGCAAATATTTTGCTGGTATTGCTGGTGATGTATTTCCTGATGTATTTTATGTTTACGCAAATACATGAGTTTGAAGCGGCATTATTAAAATATGCCCCCTTCCGCGAGCAGCATGCCATAAAATTTGCCACTGCTTTGCGCAATGCAACTTACTCAAATGTGTTGGGACAGGGTTTAATTGCATTAGTGCAGGGCTCTTTGTTAAGCATGGGCTTTTATGCCTTCGGCTTGCCCGACGCTATTTTTTGGGGTGTTATTGGCGTATTTATATCCTTTTTGCCTGTTGTGGGTGCACCCACATTAACTATCCCTTTTGGGATTATATTGATAGCCGGCGGGCACACCTTAAAAGGTGTCTCGTTAATGGCATTTGGGCTGCTTTTTATCGGCAACGTCGATAATGTTTTAAGGGTGATTATAAACCGCCGGGTAGGCAACACGCACCCCATAATATCAATAATAGGTGTTTTTATAGGCATACCATTGTTTGGAATCCTTGGCCTGGTATTCGGGCCGTTATTGTTGTCGTATTTTTTATTATTATTGGAAATATACGAAACTAACCGCCTTGCCGCCGACAGGCTGGAGCGGATCAGGACCGGGCCGGATGGGTGAAAGGAGTCGATAGTTGATGGACCATAGACCATAGTAGAAAAAAAGACTATGTTTTGCGTACATTGTAAAAAAACCATCGTCTATGGTCCATGGTCTATGGACAACTTAGCCGCTAACTCCTTATCTTTGGTAACAAATAAGAATATATTTAATCAAAATCAAAACAATTAGTCAACATAAAAATTAATAGTATATGAACGATAACACAAAAGTAGTAGTCGCTTTGCTGGTAGGGCTGGCGGCTGGGGCAGCTTTGGGTGTATTATTTGCTCCGGATAAAGGGACTGAAACACGTGATAAGCTTGCCGATTCATTAAAAAACCTTGGCGATTCAATTAAAGAAACAGCATCAGCTGAAATTGAAAACCTGATGAACTTAAAAGATAAAGTTGTTGGCAACATCAAATCAAAAATAAGCAGTGCCGAAGAAGAGTACCAGGACGATTTGGAACACGCTTAAATAAGTCATTAGTCGTAAGTCTAAAGTCTTGAGTCTTAATTTTTTTGACCTGAGGCTTTAGACCTGGGACTTTAAACTTAGGACTAAAGACTATCATGCCTATGGAACCCGAAAAAGAGACCCCTCCACAACCCATAATTGAACAGCTTTTAGATTATGCCGAAACGCGTATTAAGCTGGCTAAGTACCAGGCCATTGAAGGCGGAACTTCAATTGCAGCCAGCCTTATTGCCGATGTGGTAGTTGTAATGTCGATGGTGCTGGCTTTTATTTTCGCCAGTTTTACACTTGCTTTTTATTTAGCATACCTTTTTGGCGCCGACTGGATTGGGTTTGGGTGCGTGGCCATCATATACTTAATTATAGCACTGGCTATTAAATATAATAAGCGCGCTATCGAAAAGCCGATTGTAAATGCATTTATCCAAAAGATATTTAAAAATCAATAAGCCAAATGGATTCACCTATCAGAAACATGAGCGATTTACGCGGCGAAATTTACCGGCTTAAAGAAGTACAGCAGCAACAAAGTGTGGCTATTGGTCAACGGTTTAGAAACTTTTCGGCTACCATATCTACATTAGGCACATTATTCCCCCGTTCTATTACTCCCGAAGGCAAAAGCACCAGCTTTTTCGACCAGGACCTGGTTGGGCTGATTTCGCGATTTGTATTGCCCTTTGCGCTTAATAAAACTGTCTTTCGTAATTCGGGCTTTCTGGTGAAAACACTGGTTGGGATAGTGTCGCAAAAAGCATCCCATTTTATATCCGAAGATACCATCCTTGGCCTTTGGGATAAGGTGAAAGTATTGTTTGAAAAAAAACAAAAAAGGAGTACCGACCTGTCTGACGAGAAAGGCATACCGCCGATGAGTGAGAGTTATTAAATCGTTAATTAATTTTAGACAATATCCTTCCCGTTTTTATCCGCAAAATATTAACTTAGTTCTGTCGTTAATATGCGACGTTCGATACAATTGCTGTCGGTGCGGAACCTTGAAAACTCACAATGGGATTAATTATCATCGTCTTTTGGTTCACACTTGCCATCGCACTAACTGCAGCATATTTTATTTCAAGAATTGTGCGAAAGCAATTGGTTAAGGCAGGTAACGGCTACGCCAAAACGTTCGCCGTATTAGCATTCCTTGGCGGCTTTGTATTAATAGCGATAGCGTTACTTTACTTGGTTGTATTTAATATCCGCATAGAACGATAGTCGGTCGGGGCCTATTTCCCTTTTCTCCTGATCAACCATTCAGCAAATAATAAATTAGGTACAAAGCCCATCCACGCATCAATCATATACAGGTGCAATGGATCGACATAAACAAACGCCGAAATAATTATTTTCCAAACCCGTAAAGTAACTGCCGAGAGGGTTAACGCATAACTCCGGATCATATATTGGCGGTGCGCTTTTATGTTTTTCTTCTTCACTTCGGCTACCGCTTTATAAGTGAACCAAAACCACAGGCAATCCAGCACTACAAACGCGGTTTTAGCTGGTAGCAATCCGTTGGCGTAAATTGCCATTATCATGGCTGCCGGAAAGTTTACAAACAGAATGTCATAAGCATATATTTTGCCCATGGTGCGATGCACATTGCGGTGCTCTTTCAAGATAAAGCCCGAGAATTGTGTAAAGCCTGCCAGCAATGCTAATATGATGGTGAATACATGCGTATAGAAGGCTATTTTCCATGGGAGGATATGTACGTAATCCTGCTTGAATTTCAGGAAGCCAATGTTATCCTGCATTGGATAATATCGTACTATGCCCTGCAGCATTAAAAAAGTAGCTGCGCAAAGCAGCAGGTAAAGAATAGTATTTTTTAGGATGTCTCTTGCGGTTTCCAGCGGGTTATTGTTTGGTTAAAGATAAAAACTAAAACATTGCTTTATTGATTAGCACCGGATTTTAAACCATTTCACCATTCACTGCTTACCATTCACTACTAATCCCTATATTCGAATAAATTTTTATTCCGATGGATACTTACGTTATTATCAAACAACTACACTCCGGTTTCAGGTACATTGTATTTTTGCTGGTGCTGGTGGCAATCATTCAATCGCTGTTGGGCTGGCTTAACCAAAAGCCATATACCGAAACAAACCGCAAAATCAATTTATTCGCGCTGATATCGGCACACACCCAATTGCTTATTGGCATTGTGTTGCTTTTTGTGAGCCCACTTGTACAATTCAACAGCAGCACCATGAAAGATAGCGTAACCCGTTATTTTTCGGTTGAGCATTGGGTTGGGATGGTAATAGCCATTGTTTTGATCACCATCGGCCATAGCAAATCGAAAAAGATTATCCTGCCCGAGAGCAAGCACCGTACTATTGCAATATTCTATATCATAGCGTTTTTAGTAATTGTGGGTACCATTATGGCCGGCCATTTGCCGGTTTTAGGTTCACAATCATAAAAAAACGAAGAAAAAATTTGTCAATTCAATTTTCTTTATAAATTTGTGACCGTAATGTTCAAAACCAATCATACAAACAGCTGGTGGCACCAATTAAATTTGGCAGCCGGTAAAGTTTTTGATCTGAACGATTAATCAATTGTAAACCTAATAGGAAACCCGGCGAACCTCATTCGCTGGGTTTTTTGTTTTAAGGACATTTTTAAACTGTATGAAGAAATATAAAATAATAACAACGCATAAAAAGCTACTGGCCGATACCACTACCCCGGTAAGCATTTACCTGCGCCTGCGCGATGTGTTCCCCAACTCGTTGCTGCTGGAAAGTTCGGACTACCACAGTCGCGAAAACAGTGTAAGCTACGTTTGCTGCGAACCAATAAGCGGCTTTGTTTTAAACGAGGGTGCACTTAAAGTAAGCTACCCGGATAAAAGCGAAGATAATTACACGCCCGGCGATTTCGACCTGATCAGCAAAATCAATGATTTTATCGGGAGCTTTGACACCGTTCCGCATCCGGGTAAAATTATTTCGAACGGGATATTCGGGTATTTTACACATGAGGCGGTTGAGCATTTTGAAACTATTAAGCTAAAAGAAAGTGCCGATACCAGCCGTAAGATCCCGGTGATGCAATACCATATTTACCGGTATATTATCGCTATCGATCACTTTAAAAACGAATTGTACATTTTTCATAACCAGCCCGAAGGCGAAGCGGATAACAATGGGCTGGAAAAACTCGCCGATCTTATCCGTAATAAAAACTTCCCGGAATACCGTTTTGAAAGCAAGGATGCCGAGCAGTCAAACCTGACCGGGGAAGAGTTTATGGCCGTGGTGGAGAAAATGAAACAGCACATATATCGCGGCGATGTTTTCCAGATTGTGCCTTCGCGCGGTTTCTCCAAAAAGTTTTTGGGCGATGAATTTAATGTGTACCGGGCACTGCGCTCCATTAACCCCTCGCCATACCTTTTTTATTTTGATTATGGCGATTTCAGGATATTCGGTTCATCGCCTGAGGCTCAGATAACTGTAAAAAATGAAGTGGCCAGCATATTCCCGATTGCCGGTACCTTTAAACGCAGCGGAGACGATGAAAAAGATGCCGAAATAGCACGTCAGCTGGAGAACGACCCGAAAGAATCGGCCGAGCATGTGATGCTGGTCGATCTGGCCCGTAACGATTTGAGCCGCCACTGCGGCGATGTTACGGTGAAAGCATTTAAGGAAGTACAATATTATTCGCACCTGATACATTTGGTGTCTCATGTAAGCGGCAAGCTGCTTCCCGGTGTATCGTCGTTCAAAGTTGTGGCAGATACTTACCCGGCCGGCACACTGAGCGGGGCGCCAAAATATCGCGCTATGGAAATCATCGATGAAAACGAAAAAACAAAACGCAGCTTTTACAGCGGCGCCATCGGCTTCCTGGGCTTTAACGGCGACTTTAACCACGCCATTATGATACGCTCGTTTTTAAGCAAAAACAGCACCCTGCATTACCAGGCCGGTGCCGGTATTGTAGCAGGTTCAATTGCCGAAAGTGAATTAAAAGAGGTTGATAACAAGATTGCCGCGTTGAGGAAAGCGATAGAATTGGCAGAGGAACTGTAAGAATAGTTGGCAGTTGTGAGTAGGCAGTTTGCAGTAAAACCAGCTGACAGACGGCCTCATCGGGGCCAAATATTGGTAGAAAAACAAAGAGAAGAATAAACGTACCGTAGGTACGAAACCAAAAGGGAGAGGTTGGAGAGCTTCAAAAAATAAGATAATGGATAACAAAATACTAATAATCGACAATTACGATTCATTCACCTACAACCTGGTGCATTTGGTTAACGAGATTGGCCTGCAATGTGAGGTATGGCGCAATGATAAATTCAATATCAGCGATGTAGATGCATACGACCGTATCATCCTGTCGCCGGGACCGGGCATACCCAGCGAGGCTGGTTTATTGTTAGAGGTAATAGAAAAATATGCGGCAACAAAAAGTATTTTCGGTGTATGCCTTGGACAGCAGGCTATTGCCGAAGTATTTGGCGGAAAGCTTTATAACCTGCCCCAGCCGATGCATGGCATAGCGACGCCGATAAAGGTGACCGACAAGCAGGAACGCCTTTTTACCGGCCTGCCTGAAACTTTTAAAGTTGGCAGGTACCACTCCTGGGTGGTGGATGGCAACGCCTTGCCTGATTGCTTAGCTGTAACGGCGATTGATGAGGCGGATAACTCGTTAATGGCATTAACCCATAAAGAATACGATGTACGTGGCGTGCAGTTTCACCCGGAATCGATATTGACAGATTTCGGGAAAGAAATGATGCAGAACTGGTTGAGGTAGCCCAAGACACCCAACCTCCGCTGAATAGCGGAGGAGCAAAAAGGGATGGTGAATAAAACTGTAACGTAATAGACGTAGGGGCGTATTGCATACGCCCCCGCCCGCAGACGAGTGAGCTGCTGTTTTTAATAGAATAATTAACAAATTTGCAAATCAAAAAAGCCCCTTTAGGGGTTTGGGGCCAATGAACATTTTAGATAAAATCGTACTAAACAAAAAGAAAGAAGTTGCGCGGGCCAAAGCCAGAACTTCATACATCCAGTTGGAAGAATCAGATCTTTTCCATCGGGAATGCTATTCATTTAAAGATTTCCTGCTTGATCCTGCGCGCACGGGCATCATCGCCGAGTTTAAGCGCCGTTCACCGTCGAAGGGAATAATCAACGATAAGGTATCGGTTAAAAATGTGACCAACGGCTATGCTGCTGCAGGCGCATCGGCACTGTCGGTTTTAACCGACCGCAATTTCTTTATGGGGAAAAAGGCCGATTTAGTTGCTGCCCGTGCGGCCAATGCTATTCCAATTTTGCGGAAGGATTTTATGATAGATGAATATCAGATCATCGAAGCAAAATCATTGGGAGCCGATATTATTTTGCTGATTGCAGCGATACTTACGCCAGCCGAAATTGAAACCTTAGCATCGCTGGCAAAAAGTCTTGGTTTAAATGTGTTGTTAGAGGTGCATAATTTGGAAGAGCTTGAAAGAAGCATTAACCCTAACCTGGACGCAATTGGCGTAAACAACCGGAACCTTGCCGACTTTACAGTATCGGTACAAACCTCGTACGATTTAGCGCCGCATATCCCTGCGGAATTTTTAAAAATATCTGAAAGTGCTATCAGCAACCCGCAAACCATTAAGGAATTGAAGCTGGCAGGCTTTAATGGGTTTTTAATTGGCGAGAATTTTATGAAACAGGAAGATCCGGGCGCTGCGATGGTGGAGTTTGTGAAAGAGCTTTAGATGAAGTGAGACCTTAAAATGAAATGGTTCGGGGTTTAAAGGCCATTGGCGCGCGGCATTAAAAAATGGCTTTATTCGTCCTTTAACCCACCAAGGCTCAATCCTGTGTCGAGCACAGCCTTGACAACTTCGTTTTTATTGGTGCGGCTTAGTGGTAATTTATGGCCACCAACATCTACCCGGCCGGCGTCTATCGCGTCAATTTTGGCAACGGCTACAATGTATGACTTATGTATCCGCAGAAATTTGTCTTTCGGCAGGCAGGCTTCGGCATTTTTTAAGCTGGAGTAAATGGTGTGCTTTTTCTTCGTGGTAACAATGTTCACATAGTTCAGCATCGATTCGATGTATAAAATATCGTCCAGGGATATCTTTTCGTAGCGCTGGTTGTTTTTTACATACAGGTAATCCGGCTGGTGTTTAACCGTTTTTATCGTGTCGGTACCGTTTACTTGCGCGTTTGCTTTTTCAACCGCTTTTAAAAAACGCTCGAAGGTTACCGGCTTCATCAAATAATCGGTTACCTCAAGCTCAAAACCGTCCAGCGCATATTCAGGGTAAGCGGTTACCAATATCACCTGCTGGCTGATGTGGTATTCGCGCAAAAAATCAATCCCGGTCATTTGCGGCATTTTAATATCCAGGAAAACCAGGTCGACTGCTTCATTATCTAAAATAGTTTTGCCCACAACCGGGTTGCGCACACTGCCTGCCAGGGCAAGGTACGGCACACGGTTAATGTAGCTTTCTATCTGCTGCCGTGCCAGGGGCTCATCGTCGATAATTAAACAGTTCAGCATTATGTTAAAAGCAAAGTTAACTGCACTTTGTATTGTTTATCAGTTGCCTCAATATCCAGTTGGTAATCACGCCCGTAAATCAACTCAAGCCGCTTTTTTACGTTTGTTAACCCAATTCTTTCACCACGGTTGTCTGTACTAATCGATTTTGGGTTGATGGAGTTTACACAACAAAAATAAAACTGCCGCCCTTTAATATTTATGGTGACAGTAATAAAATTTTGCCCGTTATCATTATCCGAAACATATTTAAAGGCGTTCTCTATAAACGGTACCAGCAGCAAAGGCGCAATTGACAAGGGTTCGGTTGGTTTATCAATAATAAATTCGGACCGGCAATTATCGTTGCGGATGGACTGCAGCTTAAAGTAGTTTTCCAGGTAGGCAATTTCTTTATCGACGGGTATGCGGTCGGCATTGCACTCGTATAATTGGTAGCGCAGCAGGTCGGCCAGGGATGCCAGTGTATGTTTGGCGTCAGGCGAGTTGATCTCCAGTTGTGTGTACAAACCGTTTAACGAATTGAAAAGAAAATGAGGATTAATCTGCGCCTTTAAGTAAGTGAGCTCGGCCATCGATTTCTCTTTCTCCATGGTCTCCATCCGTTTGCTTACGGCCGCCCTGTCGATGGCCAGTTTTACAAAGCAGCCGGCCAGTACGCCAAGCAAAGCGATAAAAAAACGATTGTATTCCAGGTCCTTATAAGTCCATGTAAATTCGAAACGGATGGGCATTACATTGTTCCTCAAAAACAGCAATGTCATCCACGCATAGAGGCCCCATAATACCAGGGTTAGGGCGGCCATTACGATAAGCAGGCGGGACACACTTTTGCTCGCCAAATAAGAAGGCATTACATATAAATACACCGTGTAAAAAGCAATAATTACGAGGCTTACATCAATGGCGGTAAAATACAGGCTGTTCAGCTTATTATCTACATAAAAATACATGATCCGGTTCCACATCAAAAAGAAAACCGACCAAAACAGGAAATGTATAAGCCACTTAATCATTAAGGCAATATTATATAAATAGCCGGTAAAATGATATTTTTTATATCAATGGTTGCTTTTTAAGGATGAAATGCCGCACAGGTAAATTGTTGACACTTAATATAATTTATAGTGGGGTTGATATAAAAGTTGAGTTGCACTTAGCTCGTTCTGCCGATAATTGATTAAAAAATATTAATCATGAAAACGATACTTTTTATTGTACCCTGTTTGGCAGCAATTTGCTGCCAGGCGCAAAATAAAGATACAGTTAGCGTAGTTGCCGCCCAATATTTTAAGGAAGCGCAACGTGCCGCTAAAAACCAAACCACCTGGAATAAAGCACTTTACGGGCCAACACTATTTGTTAATCCGCAATCGCGCATGGTGTGGGCAAATATGCCCGATACGCAAGGCGTACTGAAACCCGATGGCAATGTTTATAAAGGTATATTACCAAATGATATTATTATAGCCAATACTGCAATTAACTGGCAGGGGAAAAAATGGTCGGTAATATTGTGGCCGCTGCCGCAAAACCACGATGAGCGGCTTAACCTGGTGATGCATGAATCGTTCCACCGTATCCAGGGCGACCTGGGACTACGGGACAACAGCCCCACCATTAACCACCTGGCAACTATGGATGGGCGCATTTATTTTTTGCTGGAATTGCAGGCGCTAAAGACAGCCCTGGCCAAGCCGGTAAGCGAACGTAAAGCCGATCTTGCAAACGCCTTGGTATTTCGCGAAAAACGGCACCAGCTTTTTCCCGCAACTTTTGGCAATGAACGGTTGCTGGAGATGAACGAGGGGCTGGCCGAATACACCGGCGTGATGCTGGGGCGGCAAAAGGACAGCATCCGTGAGCACCTGTACGGGATTATTAACGGGGCCGATAAAACGAAATCGCTGATACGGTCGATGGCGTATGTTACGGGGCCGGTTTATGGCTACCTATTGTACCAAAAAGCGCCACAATGGACCTTGCAGGTTGATTCAAATTCAAGTTTCCCGGCCTTAATTTCAAAGTATTACAGGGTTGACTTGCCGCAAGGTGACATCGATGCAAAAATATCTGCATGCCTGAAATTGTACAACGGCGATGCCATTATCGCTTCCGAAAAATTAAAAGAGGCGGAACATCAGCAGGTTGTTCAACAATATACCGAACTGTTTACCCGCAAACCGGTGCTGACCATTACCCCGGTAAATATGAATATCGGGTTTAACCCAAGCAACCTGTTCGACCTGGGTGATTATGGCACCGTGTACCCAACCGCAGAAGTTAAGGACGCCTGGGGCCAGCTTGAGGTAGCCGAAGGCGGTATGCTGATGAAGGACTGGAAGCTGATTTACCTGCCCATAAGCGATGAAATAAAGCCGGGCGAAAGCCAAATAGCAGGCGCAGGATGGAAATTAACGCTTAATTCCGGGTGGAAGATTGAGAAGGATGGTTCGGGGAATTATAAAGTTGTTAAAACAAACTAGTGCGAAAGTTTTTGCATTAGCGATAGCAGTGGATACCGGCCATCGAGCCTAAGGCCTGCAGGCGTATGATCCCGATCTTCATCGGGACGGGTCTCCTAGCGCGGGCCGCAGGCAATGCCATTAATCTGAACCGGGATTTTTCACGGCTTAATTTGTTTTAATCGGCGTTCAAGAAAGCTTTGCAGTTAAAAGGGATTATGGATTATTCTGATTTTGAAGAATGTTCCGGCTGATTACATTTCAGATAAAGCTTCGAACATCTTCAAATCAACGCATCATCAAATTTTCAAATTCCCTCATCCGCACATCCGCACATCACTCCCCCTTCAGCGCTTCTCTTATTTTGTGGGAAGTAGCTTCCAGTTGTTCGGGGGTGAAGGTTAGCTTTGGTCGGGAGAAGTTCATATCGTCGACGCGGTTCATGGGGATGAGGTGGATATGGGCGTGCGGTACTTCGAGGCCAATCACAGCGACGCCAACTTTTTTACAGGGGATGGCCTTTTTTAAGCCGGTGGCGACTATTTTGGCAAATATCTGCAGTTCGGTATACAGGGCGTCATCCATATCGAACAGGTAATCAACCTCCTCTTTGGGTATCACCAGCACATGCCCTTCGGCCAGCGGGTTAATATCCAGGAACGCCAAAAAATCAATGGTCTCGGCTACTTTATAAGCCGGTATCTCGCCTGATACTATTTTTGAGAAGATGGTCATGGGGTGAGTGTTTTTGTTGTAAAGTTGAAATGTTGTAAGGTTGAAAAGTTGGGAAAGTCCTAAGCATGCAAGTGCAGCGTCTTCCGGACTTTCCCGTCCCGATAGCTATCGGGATTCGGACTAACGACTTATTTCCATTATTTCAAATCCCATTTTACCTGCCGGAACGGTAATTTCAATGGTTTCGCCAACTTTTTTGCCTAACAGGCCTTTGGCTATTGGTGATGCTACCGATATTTTGCCCGATTTTAGATCGGCTTCGTTTTCTGATACCA
>Ga0105239_10004145_pt1 | contig 17402 bp, 15 predicted proteins | sample KBSC44metaG_FD_92761 | JGI IMG/M metagenome (GOLD analysis project Ga0105239, IMG submission 92761) | Corn rhizosphere microbial communities from Kellogg Biological Station, Michigan, USA - KBS C4-4 metaG | ecosystem: Host-associated > Plants > Roots > Rhizosphere > Soil | place: Michigan, USA...
CAGCGCGGTGCAATCAGGTAAATCCGCTGGGATTGTGGCACTTTGAATCAATAATCCCGCATTGCGATATCGACTTGATTGGCATTGCGAGATTCGATGGCTTGTTCAGCTTTGCCCTAAGGTTCATCCGCGAAACCAATGCGTGAGGTCGACCTCAACCTGCTTCGCCTGTTCGACACGGTTTACCGGACGCGCAACATCAGCCGCGCCGCCGAGGAACTCGACATGTCGCAGCCCGCCGCCAGCCAGGCGCTGACGCGGCTACGGCTGGCTCTGGGGGACCACCTGTTTGAACGCACGCCGGGCGGTGTGCGGCCCACGCCGCGCGCCGAGCGCCTCGCGCGATCGGTTCAGGCCGGCCTCGCTCTGCTGGAAGCCGGACTCGCCGACGACGATGCCTTCGAGCCGGGGACTTCGTCCGGGCAACTGCGGCTGCACCTCACGGACATCGGCGAGGCACGCTTCCTGCCCGCGCTGATGTCGGAAGTGCGGCGTGCGGCGCCGGGCATCCGGGTGCACGCCTCGACCTGGCCGAAGGAGGACATCGTTCAGGCGCTCGACAACGGCCTGATCCACTTCGCGATCGGCTTCCTGCCCGAGCTGGTCGACACGGTCAAGGTCGACCTGCTCACCGACCGCTACGTGCTGGTGATGCGTTCAGATCACCTGCTGGCGGAATCGCTCGGGCGCCGGACGCTCAACCTGGATCAGTTGCGGCGCCTGGACCTCGTCTCGGTGCAGTCGCATGCGCAGACGCGGCGGATCCTCCAGTCGCTGAACCTGGAGAACCGGATCCGGCTGGAGACATCGACCTTCCTCGCGTTGCCGTCCATCGTTCGACAGACCGATCTGGCGGTGCTGATGCCCAAGGCCATCGCCATCGACTTCGAACCCACCAAGCGCTTCCGCATCGTCGAGGTCCGATTGCCGGCCGGCGACTTCACGGTCGCATTGCATTGGAGCCGCCGTCACGAGCACCTGCCGATGCTGCGTTGGGCTCGCGAGCTGCTGATCCGGCTGATCGGATCGACCAGAGGCCGCTGAGCAGACCACCGGACGGCCCGATCCTGCTCGCGCGCGGGCAGGACAGTGCGCGCGGGTCATCCCGATGCACCATCCGGACGGCGCGACGCATCGTCACCACAACGTGCGAAAGTTGTGTTCAGACCCATGGTACGCCGGCCTTCCTTACAACGCGATGCGGCAGAGGCGCCTCGCCGTCGATCGGAACAGTGCATCGCGCTCGTACTCGGTCGCGTCCGAGACGATCGCCTCGAAGGAACGCCAGACGCGCACGTAGTCGCCGTACAGTCGGTCCACCGGGAAGTTCGAGGCGAACATCGCCCGGTCTGCGCCGAAGGCGTCGATCGCCTCGAGCGCGTACGGCCGGATGCTTTCCGTCGTCCAGGCATGATCGATCATCGCCAAGCCGCTGATCTTCACGGCCACGTTGGGGCAAGCCGCCAGGGCGCGCATGCCGTCGCGCCATTGCCTCCATCCAGCGACGCTGCCGCGATCCACGAACATCCCCGCGTGGTTGACCACGAGCAGTGTTTCCGGATTGTCGCGCGCCAAGCGCACCGCATCGCCCATCTGCGAGGGATAGATCTGCAGGTCGAAGCTCAGGCCATGGCGCGCCAGCAAGCGGAAGTTGGACCGCCAGACCGCTTCGTGCATGTAATGCCGGCCAACGTAGTCGTAGCGCGGGTTGCCGTGTACGTTCAGGATCTGGCGAATGCCGCGCACATTCGGATGACCGGCATGCGCGGCAAGCACCGTCTCGACATCCACGCTCGACAAGTCCGCCCCCGCGACAATGGCCTGCGGCATGCCGCGATGCGCCGGATCGGCTGCCAGCGCGTGAAGCCAGCGCGTTTCCTCGACCGGCTCGGCAGGGTCGTAGTTGCCCTCGATGTGCACGACTGCCTCGATCTGGATGTCCGACCCGGCATCGGCCAGCAAGTCGGTCACGAGATACGGCCGGCGGATCGGCGCAGTGTCGCCGACGAAGGAATCGCCGCCGCCGTCCATCCATGGATAGCGGTGCGACCGCGGGTCCCAGAGGTGGATGTGAGGGTCGATGATCTTCATGGCCTTCGGGACCGCGTGTCGCGTTGCGTGCGGCGACCTTCTACTGCAGGTTCACGAACATGCCGCCGTCCACCAGGATCTCCGCCCCGGTGACGTAGCGCGCCAGGTCCGAGGCGAGAAATACGACGCTGCCCGCAATGTCGTCCGGCTGGCCGAGCCGGCCGAGGGGTATGCGCTTCTCGAAGTAGGCCGTCTTGTCAGCGGTGAGATCGTCCTTGTTGATGTCCGTGACGATCGTTCCCGGAAGCACCGAATTGCAGCGAATGCCGTAGCGGCCGAGCGCGATGGCCGCTGACTGCATCAGCGAGTGCTGCGCCGCCTTCGTCGGGGTGTAATGACTCTGGAACTCGCCGCCAACAAGTTTGCTGATCGAGCTGATCGCAATGATCGAGCCACCGCGCCCCTGCTCCACCATGCGCCGAGCCGCGGCCTGCCCGACGAAGAACGTGCCTTCGAAATTGACGCCGACGGTGCGCCGGAGCAACTCGGGCGGCATGTCGAGAAACGCGTGGAAGTCACAGATGCCGGCGTTGGCCACACACACGTCGACGCCGCCGAACTCGGCCACGGCAGCCTGCACCAACTGCTCGGCTGCGCCCGGATCCGACACGTCGCCCTGGCAGGAGATCGCCTTGCGTCCGAGCGCGCGAATCTCGGCCATCGCCGATTCGGCCGCCGCGGCGGCCCCGGCGTAATTGATCGCGACGTCAGCGCCATGGCGCGCGCATCCAAGGGCGATCGCACGGCCGATGCCGCGCGAACCACCGGTCACGATCACCGATTTTCCCTGCAGAAGCATGTCGGTCCCCCTCAACGCGCGTACGGCCGGTGCAGCTTGCATTCCGGATTGAGCCGCACGCCGAAGCCCGGCTTGTCGAGCACCGACGCGTTCATGCGCCCGTTGACCGGCACCGGCTCATCGAGCAGCTGCGGGTGGAACATCGGCACGATCTGGTCGGCGCCCGACGACATGTTCAGGAACTCGGCGAACGGACTGTTGTGGCGCGTGATCACGAAGTGGTAGCTGTAGACCGACGAGCCGTGCGGCACGACCAGCTTGCCCCGGGCGTCGGCCAACGCCGATATCTTGATCAGCTCGGTGATGCCGCCGCACCAGCCAACGTCGGGCTGCAGGATGTCGCAGCATTCCATCTCGAGCAGCATGCGGAAGCCCCAGCGCGTGGCCTCGTGTTCGCCGGTCGTCACGAGCATGCCGCGCGGCACGTTGCGGCGCAGTTCGGCGTAGCCCCAGTAGTCGTCGGGCGGCAGCGCCTCCTCGATCCACTTCAGGCCGAACTCGTTGTACGCCGCGGTCGCCAGGCGCGTCGCGTACTCGACATCCAGGCTCATCCAGCAGTCGTACATGAGCCAGAAGTCGGAGCCGCACTTCTGCCGCATGTCGGCGAGCAATGCGAGGTTCTTCGTCAGTCCCTCCTCGCGCTCGGCCGGGCCGTGGTGCAGCGGAAGCTTGCCGCCGATGAAACCCTGCGCCTTTGCGAAGTCGGGCCGCGCGCCGGTCATGTAGAACTGCAGCTCGTCGCGCACCGGTCCACCCAGCAGCGCGTGCACTGGCTCCTGGCGCACCTTCGCGAGCAGGTCCCACAGCGCCAGGTCCACGCCCGAGATCGTGTTCAGCACGATGCCCTTGCGGCCGTAGTACAGCGTCGACAGGAACATCTGGTCCCAGATCCTCTCGATGTCGGTGACCTTCTGGCCTTCGACGAAACGGGCGAGGTGCTTCTCGACGATCCAGCAGCCGAGGTCGCCGCCGGTGGTCACCGCGAAGCCGACCGTGCCGTCGCTCGCCTCGACCTCGACGACGAGCGTGCCGAGCACGTTCAGTCCGAAGGTCTGGCGGCTCTCGCGGTACTCGGGGTACTTCGCCATTGGGGTCGAGATGTGGTCGTCGATCCAGTGGCCGCGCGCCTGGTCGTGGTAGTCGGCGCCGGCGCCGCGCAGCGTGAACGCGCGGATGTGCTTGATGGTCGGAGTCGGCATGGTTCGATCCAAAACGATGGGTGGTCGGTTGATGGAAGCCGGGATGGCGTCTGCCGCGGGTCAGTGTCCAGTGAAGTCCAAACAGAGCGTGAGGGTGTACTTGCCGGAACCGAGCTCGAATCGAGACGGCCTCACCGCAGAGGCATCGTCGACACGACGGACCTTGTAGCCCGCCGGGATCACCACGTCGGCGGTGCAATTGGCCGGAATCCTGACCGTCCAATCGATCTCGTCGCCTCTGAACGTCCAGTGGCTGGAGATCTTCCCCGTATGGCTTCGATAGCTCGCACGGCACCAGCCGAGGTCTGGGTGGAAGAGCGGGCGCATGAGCACCTTGCGGAAACCCGGCTGCTCCTCGCAGCAGTCGATGCCCGCTACCCGCGAGAACAGCCACTCGCCGACCGAGCCATAGGCATAGTGGTTGAACGAGTTCATTTTCGGACTCTGGAAACCACGCTCCTGTGTCCAGCCGTCCCAGCGCTCCCAGATGGTGGTCGCGCCGTGTCGGATCGAGAAGCCCCACGACGGATACGTGTCCTCGAGCAGCAGCGCGTAGGCGTGCTTGCCCGCGCCGATTTCGCTCAACACCGGGCAGAGGTGCTTGACCCCGAGGAAGCCGGTCTGCAGACGGCCGCCTGCCTCGTCGATCGTCCGCACGAGGTGGCGCGCGGCCTTGTCCGCGAGTTCTCCCTCGACAAGGCCGAAGTCCAGCGCCAACAGGTAGGCCGTCTGCGTATCGCCCGAGATCCGACCCTCGGCATCGACAAACGCACTCTGGAAAGCCTGACGGATCGCCCTGAACGTGGCCTCGAAGCGCGCGCGATCGGTCCGGCGGCCGAGCACGCCGGCAATGCGCGTCATCAGGTCGGCCACGTGACCCCAATAGGCCGTGTTGACGACCGCCCGCGGCGTCGCCGGGCCGATGCTGAGCCAGTCGCCGTAGTTGCGGTGGATGTAGTTCTTGCGCAGGTAGTCGGGGTTGTGGCGCTCGATCAGGTCCATCCAGCGCACGAGGGAAGCGTAGTGGCGCTCGAGAATCTCCCGATCACCGTAGCGCAGGTAGATCAGCCATGGAACGATGATCGCCGCGTCCCCCCACCCCGGGGCACCACGGGGTGGCACGGGCAGGGTGGCAAACACCGGCTTCGACGGGGCGACGTCGGCAAAGCCGCCTTCGGTCGCGGTGTCCGCGACATCGACCATCCATTTCGTGATGAACGCGGCGACATCCATGTTGTATCCGGCGGTCCTCAGGAAGACCTGCACGTCCGCGAGCCAGCCCAGCCGCTCGTTGCGCTGGGGGCAGTCCGTCGGCACCGACATGAAGTTGTCGCGCTGGCTCCATACGATGTTCGAGAACAGCTGGTTCACCATCGCGTTGCCGCACTCGAAGTCGCCCGCGACCGGTGTGTCCGAATGCACCGCCACGCCAACGACACCGATGTCATCGGGACCACACCCGGCTGGCCCCGCGATCGCGACGAAGCGAAAGCCGTGGTAGGTGAACCGAGGCTCGTAGACCTCGACCCCTATTCCGTTCGCGATGTAGATATCCTTCTGAGCGGCCTCACCGAGGTTGTCCGTGTACGGCTCGCCCTCCGGGGTCAGCATCTCCACATGGCGCAGCGTGAAGACGTCGCCGCTGCGGGCTCGGACCGTCAGACCCACATGACCCGCGATGTTCTGCCCGACATCGAAGACCATCTCGCCCGAGCCCAGCGTCTTCAGATACCTCGCCTGGAGTTCGTGCAACTTGCGGATCGGCTGAAGCCGTGACGCGTCGAGCCGCGGCGCCGACGGCACGGCGTCCCACAGCTCCACCCGCTGCCAGGCGCCATCGTCGAACCCAGGCAGGTCCCAGCCGCTCTGCTCGAGGCGCGCGTCGTACTTCTCGCCCATCAGCAAGTCGGAATAGACGATCGCCTCGTGGCTGGTCTTCCAGCGCTCGTCCGTCGCCGCGACCGTGACCGTTCCGTCCGCGAACTCGAGGTGCAACTGGGCGAGTAGCACCGGGCGCCCACCGTAGTGCGCGCCGGCCTTTTGCGACGTCATTCCGATGCGCCCGCAGTACCACCCCTCACCGACGATGGCCGCGAGTACGTTGCTGCCGCCGTGAACCAGATCGGTGACATCATGGAGCTGATACTCGACCCGGGTGTGGTAGTCGGTCCAGCCAGGCGCAAGGTGCTCGTCGCCCACGCGTCTGCCGTTCACTCGAACCTCGTAGACGCCGAGCGCCGTGACGTAAAGCGTTGCGCGTACCGGCCGCTGCGCGACGTCGAACTCATGCCGGTAGTAGTCGGCAGGCCGCGCGCGCCACGGGTTGTCATAGGGCGTGTTGGCGGGCGGCTGCAGGCCGTCCGGGTGCACCCAGTAACGCGTGATCCACTTCGCCTTCCAGTCCGACGCCGCCAGCCCGGTCCATAGACGCGCCGTTTCCGACATCGGCGAGGCGGCAGCGGATTCGTCCCACACCTGCACCGACCAATGCACGCACTGATCCGAGGCGAGCCGCTCGCCGGCGTAGGGAATCAGCAAGGTTTCCGACGACGCCACGCGGCCGCTGTCCCAAAGCGCGCCTCGCCCGGCGGCCACGGCGGCGGCGTCGGCACCGACGACGATCCGATAGCCGGTCTGCCGGCGATCACGGCCCTCCCCTTCAAGCGCCCAGCTAAACCGTGGCTGCCCGTCGTTGAGCCCCCGCGGCTCGGCCAGATGTTCGCATCTCAGATCGACGGCACGCAGGGTCATTGAACCCTCCGGACGGGCGGCGCGTTCAGCGCATCGCCGTTGGCGTCGAACAGGATCGCCTCGTCTGGCTGGAATGCCAGCGCCAGTCGCTCACCGCGCTCGATCGGGGGATTGCCCTCGAGCACGGCGAGGCAGGTGCCTCCGGAGGGAAGCTCGATGCTGACGTTCGTCTCGTGCCCCATGCGCTCGATCACCTGCACGCGGCCGGCCAGCGGGCCTGCGGAATCCAGGCGCAGCGCATGCGGGCGAACGCCGAGCGTCAAGGATTCGCCCACCTTGATGGTCCCGAAATGGCCCTGCACGGTCAGGGTCGCGAAGTCCTTGCCCCCCACGGTGACCCGGCCGTCCTCGACGGCATGGGCGGTCACCTCGAGGAAGTTCATCTTGGGCATGCCGATGAAGCCTGCGACGAACCGGTTGGCGGGATGGTAGTAGAGGTCGAGCGGCGTGCCGACCTGCTGCACCACCCCTGCGTTCAGCACGACGATCCGATCTGCCAGCGTCATGGCTTCGACCTGATCGTGCGTGACGTAGATCATCGTCGCGCCGAGTGCGGAGTGCAGCTTCTCGAGTTCCATCCGCATGTCGACGCGGAGCGCGGCGTCCAGATTCGACAGCGGTTCGTCGAACAGGAAGACCTCGGGCTTGCGCACGATGGCCCGGCCGATCGCGACCCGCTGCCGCTGACCGCCGGAGAGCTGCGACGGCTTGCGTTCGAGCAGGTGCTCCATCTGCAGCGTGCGTGCCGCCTCGCGGATCATCTGGTCGCGGACCTGCTCCGGCGTCTTGGCCAGCTTGAGGCCGAACCCCACGTTTTCGTACACCGTCATGTGCGGGTACAGCGCGTAGTTCTGGAACACCATCGCGATCCCGCGTTCGCGCGGCTCGGCGTCGTTGCAGAGCTTGTCGCCGATCCACAACTCGCCGCCGGTGATCTCCTCGAGGCCCGCGATCATCCTCAACAGCGTCGACTTGCCGCAGCCCGAGGGGCCGACGAAGACGACGAACTCGCCATGTTCGATCTTCAGGTCTGCACCCTTGATCACCTGGGTCTGCGCGTAGCTCTTGCGCAAGTTCTTGAGCAGAAGGCCTGCCATGTTTGGTGCTCCGGATTGGGATGCCTGAAGATCAGCCCTTGACGGCGCCGGCGGTCATCCCCGCCACGATCTGGCGATTGAAGAACAGGAAGACGACCAGCGGCGGGATGGTGATCAGCAGGATGTTCATGAAGAGAAGGTTGTAGGCGGTGTCGAACTGGCTCACGAAGTTGTAGAGCGTCAGCTGGACCGTCGCATTCGACGCGCCGGGCGCGTAATAGAGCGGGTTGGTGAAATCGTTGAAGATGCTCACGGTCTGCACAACGATGTTCGTCACCGTCACGGGCCACAACAGCGGCAGCACGACCCGGAAGAACACGTCGAGCGGCTTGGCTCCGTCGATGATCGCGGCCTCGTCGAGCTCACGCGGGATCGTCGCGATGAATGCACGGTAGAGCAGGATGCAGAACGACATGTGGTACGCCACCTCGATCAGGATCAGGCCGTGCAGCGTTGCGAACAGCCCCAGGCTCTGCAGCAGCCAGATCGTCGGAACCACGGCCGGCGGCATCATCAGACCGGCAAGGATCAGGAAGTTGATCAGTCCGTTCCAGCGCGTCTTGCGACGTTGCAGCACGAAGCCCACCATCGCCGAGACGATGACGAGGAGCGTGACGCTGCCCACCGTCAGGATCGCGGAGTTGAGGAACGCCTTCAGCAGCATCCAGTTGCGCGTGGTGACGACCTCGACCAGGTTCTCCCAGATCCTGAAGGTCGTCGGCAGCGCGAAGTCGAGCCGCGCCGCCTGCTGCTCGTCCTTCATCGCGTTCACCAGGATGAACGCGAAAGGGATCAGGAAGACGACTGCCGTGGCGACGATGGCGGCGCCGCTGACGGCGAGCTTGCGCGCGTTTCTCATTCGTGACCCTCCTTGCGGTTCAGGAACATCGACAACGGAACCGCGAGACCGGCGATGAGGATGAAGAGGACGACGTTGCCCGCCGTCGACAGGCCATAGAAGCCCGCCTGGTACTGCTTGTAGATCACGGAGGCGATCACGTCCGACGAGAATCCGGGGCCGCCTTTGGTCATGGTCCAGACCAGGTCGAAGCTCTTGAGGCCCCCGATGAAGCTCAGCGTGATCACGGTCACGGTCGCCGGACGGCAAAGGGGCAAGGTGACGTGCAGGAACTGCTCGAACTTCGACGCGCCGTCGATGCGGGCGGCTTCGTAGTAGTCGACGGGGATGGCCGCCATCCCGGCGATGAAGATGATCGTCGCCAACCCGACCCCCTTCCACACGTCGACGAGGGCGACCGAAAGAAGGGCGAGCTTGGGGTTCGTCAGCCAGGCCGGCCCGGGAATGCCGACCGCCGCGAGGGCATGGTTGATCATGCCTTCGGTCGGATGCATCAGGACGGTGAAAGTGATCCCGACACCGATCGTCGAGACAAGCACCGGGAAGAAGATCACCGATCGCAACCATCCGCGCGCAACGATCTCGGACGTCAGAAGCACGCCGAGCGCGAGACCGAGCACGACCTTCATGCCGGACGTGACGACGGCGAAGGTCAGCGTGTTGATCAAGCCCTGCACGAGGAAGGGCTCACGCAGGAACTGCGCGAAGTTCTCGAGCCCGATGAACGTCGCCTCGTCGAGAGTCCACCGAGTGAGGCTGTAATAGGCGGAGGAAAAGGTCGGCAACAGGAAGAACACGCCGTAGATCACCGCGGCGGGGAGGTAGAACCATCCCGGGTATGGCGATTTGCGTTTCTTCCCGCCGACTTTGACAGCGCTTGTCGGCGTGGGGTGGCTGGCAGCCGCAGTCATGACCGATCACCAGCCAGGCAGCCCGAGTTGCTGGGCTTGCTTGCGGACGTCCTCGTCGTACAGGGCAGCGCCCTCGGCGGCCGGACGGATGCCGGAGCCGACTTCCACCGTGAACTGCTGCAGCGCCGGGCCTTTGATCGGCGACACGAATTCGAGCGCCAATGCCATCTTTCCCCCCTTGTCGAAGTACGGAAGCAGGTCAGCAACCACAGGCGGCACATCCTTCGGCAGCGTGCACTCCTTGACCAGGTACGGTCCGGTGGCGCCGACGACGCGGTCCCTCGACTCGCATCCCTTGGCGCTGGCGATGAATGCGACCAGCCGCTTGGCCGCGGGGATGTTGCTGCTCGACGCCGCGATGTACATGCCGACCGGCATCCAGACCGTCAGCCCGTTGTTGGCCGCATCGTCGCCCGGTTGGGCGAAGAAGCCGATGTCACCCAGTTGCGCCGATTGATTGTTCTTGAGCGCATTGATCGCCGTCGTCAGCATCGGGTAGTGCGCCCCCTTGCCCTCGGCGAGCATCCGCAGGCCGTCCGCGAACTTGGCCGACGCGAAGTCGGGATTGACGTAGCCCGCCTCGCGCACCTTCTGCAGCTTTTCGAAGCCGCTCAGCGCAGCAGGTGTCTTGGCGTACTTCGCCTTGCCGGCGGTGTAGTCGGCGGCGAAGGTCGGGACCTGCGCCTGCAGGTTGTAGAAGTCGGACAGCACGAGGACCTGTGACGTCCAGGGGTCGGCGTAGGTCTGGATCACCGGGATCAGTCCGGCCTTCTTGATCTTGTCGTTGTTGGCCATGAACTCGCCCCAAGTCTTCGGGACCTTCAGGCCGAGCTTCTCGTAGATCTTGCGGTTGTAGAAGATGCCCCCGGCCATGCTGGTGCCGTACGGTGCGCCGTACACCCTCCCGTTGAACCCGACGGCCTGCTTGAAGTAATCGTTGATCCCCGCCATCCACGGTTCGCCCGTCAGATCGACGAGATTGCGCCCCGGGTTGAGTGCACGAAACAGCGACCCGGAGTTGTAGGTGAACACGTCGGCCATGGTCTTCGTGGCCAGCCGCGTCTTGATGATGTTGTCCCCTTCGCTGCCGCTGGGCCGTGTCTCGAGGTCGACCTTGATGCCCGGGTTTGCCGCCTGAAAGTCGGCGACGATGCCCTCGGCCGCAGGCAGATCGGCCGGCGAACTGCTGACGAGCCACGTGATGGTGGTCTTCTGCGCGGCTGCCGGACCGACGACGCCGGCGAACGCGAGCGCTGCAATCACGAGCAAGCTTGTCCGCTGAGTCTTCTTCACACGTGTCTCCTGATGTCAGTAATTGCGGGCCTTGGTGGTCCCCGCCCGAACGGGGTCTATGGGCGGCGGCTGCCCCTGCCCAGAACTTGTGTTCAATACGTGGCGCGGCCGCCCGACAGATCGAATACCGCGCCAGTGGTGAAGGCGCAGTCCCCCGTTGCAAGCCAAGCGATCATCGCAGCGGCTTCCTCGACCTGCAGGAAGCGGCCCATCGGAATCTTCGACAGCATGAACTCGATGTGCTCGGGCTTCATCGAGTCGAAGATCGGCGTCTTGGCTGCCGCCGGTGTGACGGCATTGACGAGCACGCCGCTCTTCGCAAGTTCCTTGCCGAGCGACTTCGTCAGGCCGATGAGTCCGGCCTTCGATGCGCTGTAGTGCGACGCGTTCGGGTTGCCTTCCTTGCCGGCGACCGACGCGATGTTGACGATGCGGCCGTAGCCCTGCTTGATCATCTGCGGAACGACCGCGCGACAGGTCAGGTAGCAGCCGACCAGATTGACCTCGATCACGCGCCGCCATACGTCGGGGGGCAGCTCCCATGTGGGCGCATTGCCTCCCGTGATACCGGCGCTGTTGACGAGCGCATCGATGCGACCGTGCGTCTGGACAGCGGCGTTGGTGCCGGCCTGCACCGACGCCTCGTCGCTCAGCTCGACCGCCGTCGTGCTCACGGTGCCGAGCGGAGCCAGCGCCTCGCGCGCCTTGGCGAGCTGCGCCGCGTTGATGTCCCACAGCGCGACGGTGCCACCGCTGTTGAGCATGCGCTCGGCCACGGCGTAGCCGATGCCTTGCGCGCCGCCGGTGATGACGGCGACGCGGCCCTTCAGATCGAGTTGGTTCATCGCGCATCTCCGACGCTGGCGGGCACCGTGCGCTGGCGTTGCTCGCCGAGGCCTGCGATGCCGAGGCGCATCACCTGCCCCGCCTTCAGATAGACCGGTGGCCGCTGTCCGAAGCCGACGCCGGGAGGAGTGCCGGTGGAGATCACGTCGCCCGGCTGCAGGCTCATGAACTGGCTGATGTAGGACACCAGCGTGGGCACGTCGAAGATCATGGTGCGTGTGTTGCCGTTCTGGTAGCGCTTGCCGTCGACTTCCAGCCACAGGTCGAGCGCCTGCGCGTCGGGCACCTCGTCGCGCGTCACGAGCCAGGGCCCGAGCGGCCCGAACGTGTCGCAGCCCTTGCCTTTGTCCCACTGGCCGCCGCGCTCGAGCTGATACGCACGCTCGGAGACGTCGTTGACGATGCAGTAGCCGGCGACGTGCTCGAGCGCCTCGGCCTTGGAGACGTAGCGGGCGGTCTTGCCGATCACTACGCCGAGTTCGACCTCCCAGTCGACCTTGGCGGCGCCCGGGGGAATCTCGACGTCGTCGTCCGGTCCGACGATCGCACTGGTCGCCTTGAAGAACAGCACCGGCTCGGAGGGCACCGGCATGTTCGACTCGGCCGCGTGATCGGAGTAGTTCAGGCCGACGCAGACCATCTTCCCAACAGCGCCAATACAAGGCCCCAACCTCGGCTTGCCTTCGAGTACCGGCAGTGTTTCTGCATCGAGCCTCGCCAACCGCGCCAACGACTGCGGCGACAGCGCGTCGCCCGCAAGATCCTTCAGGTAGGCTGACACGTCGCGCAGGCGGCCCTGAGCGTCCATCATCGCCGGGCGCTCGCGCCCCGGAGCGCCGTAGCGCAGCAGCTTCATTTGGTTGTCTCCAGTGTTTCGGTGGCTTTCAGGACGCCGGCCCACGATGACGTGTCTCTTCCCAACAAGACTTGGAGCATGCGGTCATCGGGTGTCTCCAATTGGGGGATGTCGCGGGTCCAGCGGGCGGGTCAGAAGCTGTGGTTCACGCCCATCTCGAAGCCGCTGGACTGCTGCTGCAGGCCCGCGACGGCCGCCGGCGCACCGCCCACCGTGAAGGCCGAGTACGGCCCCTTGTTGGAGATGCGGGCGTAGGTGGCGTAGACCGAGGTGCGCTTGGAAAGGGCGTCGGTCCAGCCGATCGCGTCGAGCCGGCCCTTGTAGTCGTGGGTCAGCTCCAAGTGCTTGAACTTGATGACATGCGTGTCCAGCAGTGTCCAGCTGACACCGACGATCGTCAGGCCCGCGGTGCGCGAGGGCGCGGTCACGTTGCTGGTGGCGCGCAGGACCTGCGTCACCAGCCGCACCGGCCCCACGTCGTAGAAGCCGCTGATGCCGTACTGGCGGTACTTGCCCGTCACGACCGCGCTGCCGGCCGGGCCGGCGTCGGCCTCGCTCATGCCGGCCGAGATGTTCAGCGGCCCGTCGGCATAGCCGAAGCGGCCACCGCGTGTCTTGCCGCCCGCGGTGCCCTCTGACGCTGTCACCTGCAGCTTGGCGAACCAGCCGCCAAGCGTCGGCGGCGTCAGGTAGTTCACCGAGTTGTCCGCCCGTGCGCCAGTCGAGGCATTGGTGTTGAGGCCGTAGTTCGCGATCTGAGCCGTTGCTGCCACGCCGTTGTGAAAGAAGGGGTCGTACGCCGCGTACAGCGCGAACGCCGGCGTGTAGTCGCGACCGAGCCTGATCTCGCCCAGCGGACCGCGCAGCGCCACCCACGCCTGCCGGTTCCAGAACTTGGCGGCGCTGGCGCCGGTGTCGGGAAAGACCTCGGACTCGAGCCAGAACGCTGCGCTCATCCCGCCGCCCAAGTCTTCGATGCCGCGCACGCCCAGGTGGCTGGTGCCCATGCCGCTGGAGTCAACCTTGTTGACAGAGGTGCCGGCAGTGCTGACATGGCGCAGCGCAACGTCCACGCGGCCGAACAGCGTGACCGACGACTGGGCGTGCGCGGCCCACGGCAGCGCAGTCAGTGCGAGCAAGGAAAGGGGAACGTGCTTCCTATTCACGGTTGTCTCCGGTTTGGTCGGCCCGCCCCCTCGTCCAAGGGGCACTGCCGCGTTGTGTCCGTCTTTGCTCGCCCGCCCCCTGGCAAGCCAGCGACGGCAGTGCGCTGCGCCTTGCCTGCGTGCTTTCGAGATCCGGCAGGCAAGTCTCCGCCCCCCTAGTTGATTCGACAATAAGATGGAGCTACTAAGCGTCATCCACGGAACCAATATGCGAGACGTCGACCTAAACCTGCTCCGCCTGTTCGACGCGATCTACCGCACGCGCAACATCAGCCGCGCCGCGGAGAAGCTCGGCATGTCGCAGCCCGCCACCAGCCAAGCGCTGACGCGGCTGCGCCTGGCGCTGGGAGACCACCTGTTCGAGCGCACCCCGGGCGGCGTGCGGCCCACGCCGCGTGCCGAGCGCCTCGCGCAGCCGGTCCAGGCCGGACTCGCGCTGCTGGAAGCCGGACTCGCCGATGAAGACGCCTTCGACCCCGGGACCTCCTCCGCGCAACTGCGGCTGCACCTCACGGACATCGGCGAAGCAGGCTTCCTGCCTCCGCTCATCTCAGCCGTGCGGCGGGCCGCACCGGGCATGCAGGTGAAGGCCTCCACCTGGCCGAAGGAGCACATCGTCCACGCTCTCGACAACGGCCTGATCCACTTCGCGATCGGCTTCCTGCCGGAGATCGTCGACACGGTCAAGGTGGACCTGTTCCCCGCCCGCTATGTGCTGGTGATGCGCTCGGATCACCCGCTGGCGGACGCACTCGGCCGACGGACGCTCGACATGGAGCAGTTGCGACGGCTGGACCTCATCTCGGTGCAGTCGCATGCGCGGACGCGGCGGATCCTCCAGTCGCTGAACCTGGAGAACCGGATCCGGCTGGAGACATCGACCTTCCTCGCGTTGCCGTCCATCGTTCGACAGACGGATCTGGCGGTGCTGGTGCCCAAGGCCATCGCCATCGACTTCGAACCCGCAAGGCGCTTCCGCATATTCGAGGCCCGATTGCCGGCCGGCGACTTCACGGTCGCATTGCATTGGAGCCGCCGTCACGAGCACCTGCCGATGCTGCGTTGGGCTCGCGAGCTGCTGATCGGGCTGTTCGGATCGGCTGTGGTCCGCAAAGATTGCGTCCCTTGCATCACCCGGTAGCCGCTTGGCTCTGACCGAAGAGCGTGGCACGGTGAGGCCCATGTCGACGCTCGCTCGAATCGTGTTGCGTTCGCTGGCATCGCGCAGGCTGGAGACTCTTTTGGCGAGTAAAGTCTCGGCCCGGTCGGCCCCGATCCCCAAGGAACTGCGCAAGCTGATCCGCAGGATGGCCGCAGAGAATCCGCTCTGGGGTGAAGAACGAATTGCCAACAAACTACTGCTCAAGCTGGAAGTTCGGATCTCGCCGCGAACGGTCAGCAAGTACTTGCCCAAGCGATCCCCAGGTCGGCCCCGAGGTGATCAGCTCTGGTCGACATTCCTGAAAAACCATGCGAAGGGTGTTCTCGCGTGCGACTTCTTTGTCGCCTTCACAGCAACCTTTCGGCTGCTCTACGTGTTCGTCGTCATCGAGCACGGCACGCGCCGTCTGCTGCACTTCAACGTTACCACCCACCCGAGCGCGGCCTGAACCTTGCAGCAGCTTCGCGAAGTGATCGCCGACGCCGACAACCACAAGTATCTGATCCGTGACCGGGACACCATCTTCGCGAGGCACCTGGACGATTCGATCCGAGCTTTGGGGCACGCAGTGTTGCGCTCACCCTTTGCAAGTCCAAAGGCTAAGGAGTGTGTTGCACAGTGCACCTCATTTGTCAGATCTGTCCGAACTTGCCTTTGACGCTCTGGCCGCGGCCTGCAATCTTCTCTGGTATTGATACTTGACGGGCGATTGCGCGCCGGGAGGTTCGAAGAGATATTCCCCACGACCCCCGACGCAGTGGGCCGGTAGTAATCCGGCACGCCGCCACGTCTTGATGGTGCGGGGTTGAACGTCCAGACGCTCGGCGATTTCTTGCAGGGTCAGCATGCCCTTTGAGCGCAATCGGTCGTATCTGCTTTGCAGATGATGTCGGGTGCGGATGTTGCGCACGATTGCGTGACTGAATGCGTGTCCCCCACCGGATCGCACTCCCAGTGCATTGAGCCGGCGTGCGACCTGCGTGTCGGTGTATTCATCCAAGAGTCGGTCGACCTGCGCAACAACGACTGATGGAGTCTGTCGGATCTGCCACGCCGGCTTGGGCAGATCAAGGTGCAGGGTGTGCGTCGCGCCGCCGTTGAAGCGGATCTGCGCCGTGATGTCGGTCCCTTTGAGCAAGGTCACATCGGTGATGAGAAGGCGCGCCATGCACTTGCGCTCGCGGTCCGGCGTGCGGGAATCGTTCCATAGCCGCGGGAAATCCTTTGCAAGATTGATGATGCTTGCGCGCTGCTTCTCGTCGATTCCAGCGGCGTCGGCATCACTGAGCTTTTCATAGCGTTGTCGGGCCTGCTCGTGGGCGCGCAGCTTCTCGTTCCAATCGGCTTCGAGGGAGTCGGCCACGAGTCGGTTATCGGGATCGACCTGCATGTAGCGCCGACGTGCGAGGTCGCTTTCATAGCGTGCGTGCTCGACCTCTTGACGGCGCATTGCGTCGTGCTCGACGCGGCGCGACTCGAGTTCCTGCTGTACCTCGAGGGCGAGCCCTAAAGTGATGGGCGTGACCATGTCCACGAGCAGCCTGCTCACAGCTTGGTCCAGGCCGAAACCACTGATCGTCTGGCATGTCGGCTTGGCTGTCTGGATGCTCAAGTTCTGGCACACGTAGCTTGGCCATATCTGCTTGCTCCGTTGGTGATAGCGAACGGTCATGCGCCCCCCGCAAGTCGCGCAGATCACCAAGCCTTGCAGCAAGGCAGGTCCTTCGCGCGGCGCACCATGCTCTCGCTGCTCGCCATACGACCGCGCGTTGTTGCGCAAGCGCTGTTGATTTTGCTCGTACTCTTCCCAGCTCAAATAGCCTTCGTGGGCGTCGCGAATGAGCGTTGTCCACTCGGCTTGTGGTAGTTGTCTGTTGATGCGTATCTGTCCGAGAACCCCCGTTCTTGCGCGCCGGCAACAGATCGCCGATCGTTGAGCCCTCGATGGAAGCGAGGAGTTCATGATGGAAACGGAAGACGCGACAGTGGCGCCAGAGCCGACAGAACCGCAGGACGGAGAACGCGCCCAGTTGCAGCCGCACGCGCGCATTGACTGGAGGACAGGCCGCCCGATGCAGGTGCACGGCGCCGCCTTCTGGAAGGCGCACGAGGCGCGCAGGGTCGAGCAGGGGCTGAGCGTGGCTGCCTACTGCGAGGCCAACGGCCTGGCGAAATCGACCTTCCGGCGCCACGCGTCCGTGGGCGACGCTGGAACACGCGAGGCTCCTGCGCGTGCAGGCGCGCAGCCTTCACGCTTCGTGCCCCTGGGCGCTAGCGCCGCGAAGCTCGAGCCCGTGAGCGAGGCGATGACCGTGGAGATCGAGACCGGCGACGGCCTGAAGCTGCGCCTGGCCGGCGCCGCGGCCGATCGG
>Ga0105239_10004147_pt1 | contig 17401 bp, 8 predicted proteins | sample KBSC44metaG_FD_92761 | JGI IMG/M metagenome (GOLD analysis project Ga0105239, IMG submission 92761) | Corn rhizosphere microbial communities from Kellogg Biological Station, Michigan, USA - KBS C4-4 metaG | ecosystem: Host-associated > Plants > Roots > Rhizosphere > Soil | place: Michigan, USA...
TCATACATGCCCAGGTTCAAACCGAAGATCACAGGCCAGCCCAGGGCCTTTGCAAACTCGGAAAAGCGATCGATATCGTTTGCGGTAAGCGAATCCCTGCCGGTCTCTGCGTGGCGCGGCCAGGGTGACCATACAATGTTGTCACTGCTGTTTCCTCCTATCCGTAACATTCCGTTGCCAAGGTTCTTCATTAACCGGATCAGCACAGTGTTGGAAGGGATCATGTACGTGCTGTCGGTCAAAAGGCCCGCTTCGTAGCTGAAACCGGGAAAAGCAGGCGGAACGGGAACCCCCTCCTGGTCAGGATGCACGGTTACTGTTACCAGCTTTCCTATGGGTCGCGGGGAAGGCAGTAAATTGTTATCTCCTCCCTCTTCATACTGTGTGTGTTTCTGGCAAGCCGTAGCCAAAACGAGACCGCCCACGACAAGCAATGATCGCGTTTTGGCGAAAAGAAATGAGTACATTGATTCAGGGGTTGGTGTTTAGGGTTACTTATCGTTTCAAAGGTTCAAAATGAATGGTCACTCCTCGTGGAATGAAAGGTCACTCCTCGTGGAGTTTGGCTGTTATAGGATCTTAGAATGGAGGGATAGATTGGATCTAATGTAGGATAGAATGGATCTAACGGCGGATAGGTTCGATCGCAGTAGCTGCATTCCCGGTCCGATCCCGGCGAGGGTCAAAAATAGCAATTTCCGATATATGTGGGTAGTGCTTATTGCAGTTTCAAGCAAAAAAAACCGGCCAGACTTATCGTCTGGCCGGTCCTGTGGGTCGTACAGGATTCCAATCCTGCTATACAACCCTAAGTAAATCAGCCGATTAATTTTCGAATTTTGGCTCTGGTTATCGTTTGGCCATTTGGCCCCCAATATTCGAATTACTGAATATACGCCTTTATCAGAAAGAGAGTCAACTATCTACCCCTCAGAGCTTTAATTGGCGCCTTACCAGCCTAATCTTCGTTTGATTTTAGAAACATACTGACTGCCCGACCCGCCATTGTGTTCCTTGGAGTTATATGACCGGACACCCTCTTCAAAAGGATGAGATCAGTTCGTCTTCCCGGATGGGTTTTGCCTGACAACTGGACCTTCGAACAGAAAACTATAGAAAGAACTAAGATAAAACTAGGTAAATAGATAATCCGTTGTTCCGAACAGCAGAGGAATATTTAGAGATACTTACCCTTACGAAGAAATGCTTTTTTGAATTCTCAAACGAATTAAAAGGCAAGAGCCGGCTTGGCCAGGCAATCAGCTGATATCCCTTAATAACAACCATTCAAATTGGGTGTTTTCACGGTGGTAAAGAGGTTGATATTGAGCTATATTCGGGCAACACCTTCAAACCGACCAAATTATGAGGAAAATCTATCTGGCTATCCGCGTCATACCCGTTAGGATTTGCACTTATAAATATATTTTTTAAATTGTTGGGTAGATTCGCTGTACCGCATCTAAGGTTTTAGCGGTAAGAACGAAAGACCTTTACTATGAACGAAGCCCTAACCCATTACCTCGGCCACATCGTCGGGGAGGCTAAAAAGTCCTCCGTTGCCGATTTCAACCTCGCGGCCTTCGACGCCTTTAGTTCATTTGATCTGGTCAACTTTCATTTACTCTATCGCCACATTCTGGAAAATGGAAAAGACGATTTTTTCATCCGCATGCCGGAGACGGAATTCGGTGAGCATTTCTATGAATCCATTTTTTACGCGGTCGTCAGTGTCAAACTGTTTCAAAATTTCTGCGCCTACAAAGAGGCGGCGCCGGCACTAGTGGTCGACGATATCCTGTATCGCGGCAACCGGCTCTACCGGTATCTGGGCCGCTCGGACAATCGGTTAAAAGTAGCTCCACTGTTCCCGGACAAAAATCAAAAAGACGCCGTGCTGGAACTGCCGGCCGGTGTTTTTACCAAACTCAATCCCCGTTTTGATTATAGAAAAGAGGTTACCATCAAATCGCTGCAGGGGTACGCAGAATTCCTGCAGCGATGTTTCCGAAGTCCGAGCTTTCCCTTCCTTACCGAGTTTGTCCATAAGACGCTGATCGTCTCTGAAAAAAAGGTCACCCGGATCAACACCTGCATTCCGTTCCGGTATCATTCGAGAAAGGGCACCGATGCCTATCAACTTCCGCTGCAGCCCATGATCGATATCTGCACGTCCTACGAGGCCGCTGAGCAGTATATTCTGAACCAGGATGAGCCGGTGGTCTTCGATGAGTTGATCGTCATAGGCCATTCCAAATACCAGGAAGACACCTTTCCTGCCATCCAACAGGGAAAATGGCGCGAGAAGTTCAGGAGCCTGATCCTGATCGGAAGTGAGCCTCCTTCCTGCAACCATCCTTTCCGGCAGTTCCGCTGGACCAAACGGGAGGTCCTGCTGGCGGGTAACCGGATTCCTGCGGAGCCCACGCCCCAGGTAGTAGCCGATGTCCCGCTGCGGGAGGCCATTCTGCACCTGCGCGACCATTTGCATAGCCTCAAGGAACAGCACCGGATAGACTTGGTTTACCTGTTGAAATTCGCCAATTTTTATCTGCGACAGCTAACTGGCCCCCCGGCAGCCGCGAGCGTCCTAGAAGCGTACCGCAGCCGCATCGAGGCACATCTGGCCACCAAGGATGTGCAGGACTTGCTGCTCGACCGGTTAGGCTACAGCCCCGAGAAACACGACAGCGTCCGGGACCACCTCTTGCATTGTTTTGACAGGATTGGTGATTGCCTAAGACAACAGAACAACAAGTGGGAAGCGGTCGTGGCGCTGGCGCGAATCCATCCTACCATAACGTTACTGGCCGAGCCACAACAGCTGGACTTTATTCGGCAACAATCCCGGGCGGCCGGCATCCATTCCATGGAGCGGTTGAGTTGGCAGACGTCAGAGGACGCGACGACGCTGGCAGACTGGCTTCGAGACAACAAAAAGAACCGCGAGGATAGCCTGGTGGTCACCGCCTATCTCAATACCGCTGACCGATATTCGCAGCTCCTCGAGGTCCGTGGAAAAGTCGTGGTCCTGGTCTACGCCGGTCTGGATGAATTGCTGTTCGAGGAGCTGCAGTCGGAGGAAAAAAATGAGTGTTTCCGCAGCGTCCATCATCCGGACAGAAATCACTTCTTTGAGTCGACCCCCGCGCTGGTGCAAGAAAAAAAAGCGGCCCCGCCGATCGTCGAGCAACTCTTCCAGCTGCCTGAGACCAGTACCCTTGGGCGGGTGTTCAACAGCAACGGCGATCCCTGCTCTACCACCGCTTTTTATGAGCTGGAATTTGAAGATGGAGAGACGGAGACCCTGGCAGCGGGCAAAACCGTCTATTGGGTAGAAGGCGACACGGAACTCAGGGCAACCGTCGATGAACTATATATCGGCGCTACCATCCGGTATTACAAAAATGACAATCCGGCGATCTTTGAATCCGCTCTCCGGGCAACAGACCATGAGCAGCAACTGGCTGCCATCGACCGGTCCATCCGGATCTGGCGCAACGCGCTGAAGACCCTTCACCAGCACTTCCGGGATCTGGCCCGGCTTCACCGTGAACTTTTTCCCGATCCCGGCATGCTGCAGTTGCAGCGCCTGAAATCCTATCTGGATGAACGCTCCACGACCCGCTTTCCGGGAACCGATGTCCTGGAGGCCATCCGCACCTGCTGTGTCAAACACCATTACAATTCCATTGAATTTGTCCGAAAGTTCGACGAGGTCATGCGGCACGCCCGGATGAACCTTGTCATCCGCCAACAGAAAGGCAGACAGCTCAGCGCGCTGCTGGGTGAACAGCCCCACCGCGCTTTCCTCGGATCTACCAATCACCAGGTCCGCCAGTTCATGACCAAAAGAATCATTAAAAATAAAACCCTCATTGCCCGAGCTGATGACTGATCAACGTACTGCCCAGCACCTGGTTTTCAGAGACACGATCCAACGAGGACTGATCGGCCCCGGCAGCGATGTTTTCGTACTGGAAGATGAGACCGAAATCATCGGGGACTATCCCTTAAAACGGTATTACTCCGGTGTGCTATTCCCGGTCCGGACCTTGGGCAGCGGTGAGCCAGATTCCATCGGTCAGCGGGAAGAAGAGGACGCCCAGGTGGACTACAGTGATGAGGGAGCAGAGCCTATCGAACCAGCCGACGCCCCTGGTTCGCCCGACGATGGGGCCGACGCTCCGGAACTCGCCGCGTCGCCTTCTAACAAAGAGCTCACAGAACCGCATTATTCGGAAGCCACTCATTATTTCCCGAACAATTTCGGGCTGACCTTCTGTGTGGAAAAGCATACCTCCGCTGTCCGGGCGGTCTTCTCCTTCTCGCGGTACGAGCCGGTGAACAAGGCAGACGGCAAGATCCTCACCGGTAAAGAGGAATTCGATCAGCTGGTGTCCAATCCGATCTTTTCCCTGAAGCAGTACCTGGAGCATGACGGCACGTATATGTCGTTCAAAAAAGGGATTGCATTTCCCTTTGATGTCTATAGCCTGCGGCAACAATTCCAGTCCGACCAGGCGACCGAGATCCGTCATTCTCCCGGCTACATCAAACTGAGTTTACTTCTTGGCCGGCTGTGGAAACGGACACCTGTCCCGCCCATTACCATAACGATTCCCCTCGACGACAGCCCGGACGGCTCCCTGGAAGGCATCAGACTGTTTGCCGACAGCACAAACGACACGGAAGTCACCTGCTTTTACAAGAAAGTCTACCAGACGGCCTATGGCAAATACGTGAAGATCCTGATGGCCAACAGCAACCATCATCCCGGCCACAAATATTCGACGGGCAATGAGGCGCTCAATAAAAAAAGCCTCTTCCAGGTCCAAATAAAAATCAGCGCCGACCACCTGTTGCCCTATCGGCAGCTCACCGAATCCCATCCCTTTGACGAGGAGCTCAATACCATCAACTACCAGTACAGAAATGAACGCTCCTTTGCCGTCGGCCATGGATGTGCTGTGGACTGGAACGACAACCATCGACCCACCGAACTGGTGACCACGTTTCAACCCGAGGCGGATATCAAACATTTCAGCAACGATTTCCGGCCCGGTTTCCCCGAAGCGCTAAAACCCATCACGCGCCTGAAAATGCTCTCGATCTGGACGCCGCTGGACCGGGGCCAGCTGATCGAACAGCTAACCGCCTTTGTCGCCGAATACAAAAAATGGGTAGACCAGCAGGCGCAGACCCTGCCGCAGAGTGAAGCGGAAGAACGGATCATCGCCTCGCTCCTTGCCGGCCACTGCTATACCCACGAGCGCCTGATCAAAAACATAGAGCTGCTGGCTACCGATGAGCTGGCCTACCGGTCCTTTCTGCTGGCCAATACAGCGATGTACCTGCAGATGATCCTTAGCCGGGATGATCGTTTCGGCGGCAAGGTCAAGGAACTGACTGACTTTGACAGCAGCGGCGAGAATCTGTACGATGACCTGGCCTTCTTCGAGCACTACGACCGCACTACACCTGCTTACCGGCCGTTCCAGCTGGCGTTTCTGCTGCTGAACCTGGAATCGATTCTGCATCCCGACTCGGCGGACCGAAAAGGAGTCGTCGATCTCATCTGGTTTCCCACAGGCGGCGGCAAGACGGAAGCTTACCTCGCCCTTACCGCCTTCACGATTATCAGCCGTCGGCTGCAATGGGGCAACAAGGCCGGTGGCGTCTCGGTCATAATGCGCTATACACTGCGGCTGCTGACAGCCCAGCAGTTCGACCGGGCCGGTAAGCTGATCGTCTCCCTGGAGTTCCTACGACGCCAACTGGCGGACGATGCCCGCTACGCGCTCGGGGAAGAGCCGGTCTCCATCGGCCTGTGGGTCGGCTCCTCCACTACCCCCAATACGCTGGCAGAGACCCACTATCCGTTCAACGAATTGCACAAGGCAGTAACCGAGAAGAATAAAAACAAATTTACAGGCGACCTTGCCGCCAAAAATAAATTTCCGGTCACGGCCTGCCCCTGGTGCGGTTGCCAGCTTGTTAGCCGCTATCCGTCCGGCATCACCGACTACGGGTACAGATTAACCGGACAGTCCTTCTCGATGGCCTGCCTCCATTCCCGCTGTCATTACCGGCGGGGATTGCCGATCTGTTTCATCGATGAGCAGATCTATCAGACACCGCCTACCCTCCTGTTTGCTACGGTGGACAAATTTGCCCAACTGTCCCACCGCCCCGAAGGCCACAAGCTGTTCAACTCCCTGTCTCCGGATCTGCCGCCACCGGACCTGATCATCCAGGATGAACTGCACCTGCTCAGCGGCCCGCTCGGCTCCATCACCGGTTTGTACGAGACGATCGTGGAGCTGCTGTGTACCCGCGGGCACCGCGTACCCAAGATCATCGCCTCTACAGCGACCACGCGCAATACCGCCGAACAGGTGAAGCAACTGTACGGCAACCGCCGGCTCAATATCTTTCCGGCCCCGGGCCTGGTGTTTACGGACAACTTTTTTTCTTATGTCGCGGAGAGTAACCGAAAACACATAGGCTTTTTTCCCACCGGAAAAACGGCCGTGGATTCCCAGGTGCAACTGCTAGCGCACCTGCTGCTGGCCAGGGCCTTTCTGTACCAATCGCTGCTGCGGCAAACCGACGCCTCTGCAACATCCGCGGCGGAGCGCATCGATCCCTATTGGACGATCGTCTCGTTTTACAATAGTCTGCGGGACGTCGGAAAGATCTACAACAAAGTCCCGGCGGAGATACTCTCGCTGCTGCGGCTGCTGCACAACCGCTACCGGTTCGGGTTAAAGCCATTTGAGTTCAATGCCCATAACCTCGTGGCCAGAACCCGGGAACTCACCAGCCGGGTTGCCAGCAACCAGATCAAAAGCGTGCTAGATGAACTCAGCCGCCCCTTCGCCCTGGGCAAAAGTCCCCGCGGCAATTCCTTTGTGCAGGGAACGATTGACCTGGTGCTGGCTTCCAATATGTTCTCGGTGGGCATCGATATCAAACGGCTCAACGTCCTGCTGATGAACGGCCAGCCCCGCAACATTGCCGAGTACATCCAGTCCTCCAGCCGGGTGGGCCGGGACAGCAAAGGCATTGTCATCAACTTGCTGGACGCCAACCGCTCGAGGGAGAAATCCTATTTTGAAAACTTCAAGGCTTTTCACAACGGGTACTACAAGTATGTGGAGCCGCTCAGCGTGACGCCCTTTACGGAAATGACGCTAGACAAGGCGCTCAATTCTCTGTTGGTTTGTTATGTCCGTCACATCCTCGGCCTGAACAAAGATGGGGCCGCGAAGGCCTTCACCGGCGATATCAGCGGTCTTCAGCGGGTGCTGGTCGGCCGCATCAGTGATCCCGCCCAGCTGGCCTACGCCGAGGAAAAACTGAGCCAGCTGGCGCGGTCCTGGGCCTATAAAGCCAAGGACCTGGAGCTGCATTATAAACACCACGAACAGGACAACCACAACCTGATCAAGAAGGCCGGCATGGAAGACGACTGGTCACTCATGCAATCAATGCGGGAAATTGATACCGACAGCATCGTAAAACTAGCCGACTATGGCCATTGACTATCATCAGCACGAAAACATCCAGACCCGCAAGGTCATCAGCGGGTATGGCGGGGTAGGTTCACTGCTGGAAACCAGGAACGGATCGATCCTGGTATCTCCGTTTAACGATTGGCCTTACTTCGTCTATCTTAAGAACGGGCGGTTCGGCCCGGAGCACCGGATCATCGATACCCGGTTCAAAAACCGGCTAAAACGCTATTTCACCCGGCTGGAAGAGCTGATCCGGATCCCGGTCAATGCCATCGAGAAGGGACAACTGGCTGATATGGGTTATAACCTGATCGAAGCGCGCTATTTTCCGCAGTGGTTTTATTGTCCCGGCTGTCACAAGCTGGACTGGTACGACCGGTGGATGGCCAACTGGCAAGCGAAAGTCAGCAGCGAGGACAAGGAGAAACTTTTTCCGCCCAAATGTTATCACTGTTACCTGCAGGCCCAAAAAACGAAGGGCCGCAAATGGACCCGCCTCGAACAGGTCCGCTTTGTGCTCACCTCTCCGCAGGGCGATATGACCGATATACCCTGGGACAAATGGGCTCTGCTGAAAGACCACCAAAAACAGCAGAAAGGAAATGACGCGCCCGATGGGGAAGAGGCCACGATCCGCCTGGACGACGTCGTAGTACCGGTTGACCTGGAGCTGGAGATGAAGACCCTTGACCGGTACAGCGATCTTTCCGGGATCCTGATTCAGGGAAAATACGGCCAGGGGAAAAAATGCTCGACGACCCTTTCAGGACTATTCAATTTGCGGGTGCCCAAACGAGCCCTTTTCCCTGACGCGACCGAAGACGTGCAGTTCAAGCCTGTTCTGCGCTCCAGTACCAGCATCTACTACCCCCATATTCTTTTCAGCATTTATCTGCCGGCTACCGATGCCCCCGACGAAAACATGATCTCGGTCATCAAAAAGGAGGTGGAAAAGGGTCGTTCCCCGGCTGACATCGCCGAGAGCTTCCGGGTATTCAATCAAAAGGAGGTACCGGAGGCCCTGATCCGCGGGCTGATCAACAGTGGCTTTGACCTGAGCCATCTGCAGAGTGTCATGACCGAAAATGAATACCGGCTGGAGGAATATACCTATATTACCCGCCGTGACAGCATATGCCTAAAAGACGAACTGATCTTTGAACGTGTGAGCGAGCCCCTGTACCCTTCCAGCCTGTTCCGCTCCGTGTACCGCATGGACAAGCTAAAGATCACCTCGGTGCAGACTTCCTTTACCCGGCAAGAACCGATCGACAGGGATCATTACCTTCAGCCGGACTCGACCATCGCTCACACAAAACAGGTCATCCGAAAAAAATACACCTCTGAAGGGGAGGGCTGGGGTCTTCAAACGCGCTATCTGCCCGCGGTTGAAAATTTCGGGGAGGGCATCTTTTTTGATTTTGATGCGACCCTCATCCAACAGTGGATCTCCAGCGATCCGCGGATCATGGCTCGGGTCAATGTCTTGGCCACCAATCACCGCAACGCTGACAGCCTTGTCAACCGGAACCTGCACGTCAGTGCAGAATTGCTTTTAATCCACAGCTTCTCTCACCTGATCATCAAAGAGCTGGAATTTCTGTGTGGCTATCCTTCAACGTCCCTGCAGGAACGGCTGTATGTCGACGAGACGCAGATGCGAGGGGTGCTTATTTATACGATGGCAGGCTCGGAAGGCAGTTACGGCGGCCTGATCTCCCTTTGCCAATCCGGTAAATTGTCCACAATCCTTCGGTCGGCCCTGCTGCGAGCGAGGGATTGTGCTTCAGATCCCATCTGCTACCATTCTTCCGGCCAGGGCGTCGGTAACTTAAATCTGTCGGCCTGCTACAGCTGCTCACTGTTACCTGAGACATCCTGTGAACTCTTCAACTGCTTTCTGGACCGACGGTTGTTGATCGACGAGCATTACGGCTTTTTTAGCTCTATACTGTCTTGACCACCGGTCTGATGGGAAAAGCGATGCCCTTCGATGGTTGCAAACGTTTTAAAAAAGGATCGTAAAGCAGTAGTTAACGCTGTTCGGAAAATGTTAATTTTGAGATAACTGCTTCGCTGACTAAACCTAAATTCGTTGATTATGGCCCGGCCGCATGTCATGCTCAATATACAGAATCAAAGAGACCCCTCCGTCGTACTGAAATTCAACTATGGTTTTGGCGACCAGGAAGAGGATGACGACGACAACCCTGATCCGGACTACACCCAAATGGTCACGGACTTCCGGCGCATGGCCACCCAACTGGACGTAGATCGCGGCACGCGCGTACAACAACGCAACCCCGCTATCGATGTCTCGGTGAACATAGACTATATCCGCATCGTCTTTCAATCTCAATTCGTCATCAGCAAATTCTATGGCCGCTGGCGCACGGACTTCGGGCTGCTGGGTGTCCAGGTCTCCCAGTTTGGCAACGAGATCCTTTTTGCTGTGGAAGATGAAGATAAATTTCACCATTTTCTCGAACAGATCGACCACTTCGTTCGCAACGAGTCCGGTGATGAGCCGGACCTCGAATACGACCCACGGGTCACATATATCCGCTCCTTCCAGTTGCTGACCGCCAGTCAAATGCTACTGTTGGATTTGGATGAGTCCAATCCCCTGCTCAATTTCCGGTTGATCGATCCCTATGCACTTTCCACCGGCGACTACGAGGGGATACTCGAAGCTCTCACCGCCTGGCTTCAGCAACAGGGCCTTGATTACCGCTATGACCTCCGCAGCCTGAATCTCGAGGTTGGACACGCCAACGATCAGCAGGTGATCGAGATCATAAGGAATTTCGATATCGTGCACCAGGTGACCTCCTCGCTGGCTACGGTGATCGCGCCTTCAGGACTAGGACAACCGGAAAGAAGCTATGGATTTACAGTCGGCCTTCCCGACGGAGAGCTGCCCATTGCAGCGATCGTCGACACCGGAATCAGCAATCAAACCCCGTTAGCCCCACTACTGATCCAGGATGAAGACTATAACTTAACCCGCAGTTCTGTGTTCATCGACGAGACAAATCACGGTACCGCGTTAAGCGCCCTGGCAGCCCTCGGCCGGAAAGCCTATCAGGCCAGCTATCGAGGAGCCATCGCCGCTGATGCCAGCCTCTTATCGGTAAAGATCATGGACACCGGCAGCAGGCCGCTCTCTCAGTCGGAGGTCATCCGGTTACTGCGCGAGGTAAAGCGGGATTACCCTGCGATCAAGATTTTCGTGCTCGCAACCTGCTTCGAACGGCCCAAGGATAATAACGCCGACTTTTCGCCCTACGCTTATGAGCTCGATCGTTTTGCTCATGAGACCGACTCTCTGGTATTCATCTGTACAGCCAACAACAACGACGCCGCCAGCCTAAACCGATCTTATGACCTGCGCTCTTTTCAACACCCGATCACCAACCTCTGTCCACCGGCAGAATCGATGAATAATCTCACCGTCGGCGCCGCAGCAGGCTGTTTTCGCCCCGGCAGCTTTGCAGGTATCTCCCCCGCACCAGAATTTCCTACGCTCTATACTCGGAAAGGGCATGCCGACCTATCTCTATTGTTCTCTTCCAAAAAGCAAAATAAGAACTACTTCAAGCCCGATCTCCTCGAGTTTGCCGGCGACCTGGAATATGGCCCGGATCGGGCCTACATCGCCGCCGGCACCCGGGCATCCTTGCAGGTGCTCTCGTCGGAACCCGCCTTCAGCTTTGCAGATCAGGTTGGAACCAGCTACGCCACCGGCCTCGCTGCAAACGTCGGCCTGCGCATCCAGCGGGCCTATCCTGGACTACGGGCCCAAACGATTAAAGCAATATTGGTCAACGCCGCTTCCACGGATAAGATCCTTTTCGACAAAGAACATCGACAATTGTTGAACCGGACGGCGGGACACGGCCTGCTGGACGCCTACCAGGCCGTGTTCTCCGGTGATGATCGACCCACCTTTATCATCGAGGGCACGATCCTTCCGGGAGAGGTGAATATTTATCCAATCTATTTCCCCGATTATCTAATCGGATTGAGTAAGAACAACGCGCTCCTGAAGGTGAATGCAACCCTCTGCTTCAGCGTCGATCCTCTGCTAGCCCATCACCTGGCTTATTGTCCCGTTCATATCAGCTTCGGTCTTTTCCGGAATCAGGATGGTGGGGATATTCAGAGCCCTGAGGAAGAGATCAAATCGAAGATCGGCGCTGGCCCGAGTTGGTCACAGAACGGAAGGTACTCCAGCAAACCGGTACCCTATTCCAACGTTCAAAAGCGATCCTACAATATCGGCCGGGATTTGCTGGGAGACGAAAGGATGACCCTTAAGCTGGCGGTCAACTGTAAGGTCAACCCGCAATTGCTACCAGGAACAGAATCACAATACGTCGGTCCCTTCGCGTTTTCTATCGCCATTACTTTCGAGGAAAACCTGCCAGAAAGCAAGCGCAGCGGATTACTCTATGACGAAATGATCGCCAGCAATGAGATCATCAATATCGCTGGCGCGGACGGCGAAGCGCTAGCCGAAGCAGAAGCTTAGTCTGTGGATTGAGCCAACGCCTCTTTTTCTTCCTTCAGCAACTGCTGCCAGACTGTCGTTTCTATCACCGCCTTTCCTGGCAGATCATGCTGAGCATTCGATTGACTCAACACAGACCGCTTGATAGCAGAGATAAGCGTCTTCTGGATGCTGAAATAGGACAGCCCCTGTGCGCTTAGGGTTAGCTGCTCGGCAGACTTAGGTTTGTCAAACCGGTAGAGGCCACTTTTCAATGTAAGATCGATAAGCCGCCTAATCTGCTCCGGTGTCGGTAAATCTAGGCCGAGGCTGGTATCAAACCGCCGTAGCAATGCCGGGTCTATCATATCCTTTTGGTTGGTAGCAGCGATGACGATCGCGCTTTGGGGCAAATAGTCGAAAAGCTGAAGAATGGTATTGACTACCCGTTTCATTTCTCCATGGTCCTGACTGTAATCGCGGACCTTCCCAAGCGAATCCAATTCGTCGATGAGGATGATCGCATTCTCGGCCGCTGCCCGGCGAAATACGCGGGCCAAGTTCTTGCTGGTTTCCCCAAGTTTGGCCGAAACAATGGCGCCGAGATTGACCACAATGAGCAGCTTGTGTAATTCGCCGGCAATGACATAGGAAGCCAGGGTCTTCCCATTCCCGGATGGACCGTACAGGAGCATCTTGTTGGCCACCGGAAGTTCATAGCGTTGAAGCAAGGCGATCTTCCGATGTTCTTCGATGAAAAGGCCCAGCTCTTCTTTCACCCGGGGTGTGGTGATCAGGTCGGCGAATGAATATTCCGAATTAAGCCGTTCGAGGATCAGTTCGCCCGTCTCCCTGTCTTCCAGCCGGGCAAGATGAGCCTCGGACCCAGCCTTCACCAGGGGATTTTGGCCAGTGGACGTTTTGCGCTCGGTATTCTTCAGGATGGATTGGAGCTGTAGGGCCAATTTCACCTTGTTAGTCTTTTTCGAGTACTCGATGTATTCGCTGACAATTTTCTCCAGTTGCTCGTAGTTACTTTCGAGACCGGATTGAGCAAGACTTTTTATGACTTCGTTGTAATTCAAATGGAGTGGGTATGATATGAATATACAACAAAGTTACGGCATAGTCCCGAAATACCGTTAAAACACCTATTTTGGCTTAACTCAACGACGTTAGTGAAAACACTCCACTAATCGAGTCCAACATTCACGCTCCTTGGATAAAGCGCAAATCGCTACATTCGTTGTCATTCAACATATGCCCATGGAAGAACTGCGCCTACAGCTTTCCAAGTTTGCTACTGAAATTCAGCAGTCTATTACGGCTAACAGACCTACGCCGCTACAGGAACCATATTATACCTACGACTGGGAAAAATTTGAATACTCCGCCGCCGGCATTGATCTTGGCCAAGGAAAAGGCAGACAATTGGCCAAGCCGAACTGGCTGAAAGCCATCCATCATCTATCACAACGTTGGTTCAGCGATCCCATATTTATCCAAACCACGCAGATGCTCCCGCAGTTTTCCACCAATTCAAACGATCGTGAATACACCCTCAAACAATTCGTAAGCCAGGCTATAGAAATGCACCTAACGAGCACCCTCCAAGACGTCGGTCACCGCATCGACCAACTTATAAAAACCTATATCCGTCAAATTCAGCACCAAACTGTCCAAGTGCACGCTGCTGTCTTTCTGACTGGCATCACCCTTCAATCCGACTCCATCAAACTTACACCGGACATTTCGTTACGAAGAACAACCCTACAAGACATAGCTTTTCCCGAACCAATATTAGACTTCTCCACAATTCCCGACAGCCGCCCCCCTACCGCCATCCTTGACATTATAACAACATTGCAAAAGGACGATTTTGCAAAATTTCATCAAGACATTGACCATTATGTCAACATCCTGAATCTCTTTGGTATCGGACCTATTCGTACAAAAATCAGTATATGTATCACTGACAGCCTTCTCCCAGGCATTTATCGACAAACAAAAAAAACATCACCTCATCCAGCCGCTGCTTTTCGGCCGTTTCACCTAAATAGCACTAAGGAAGAAAAACTAAAAGCCTTCTTCGGCTATATGCAACAGCACATGCCCGATCTTTCTGGAACCAACCGTAAAATCGACCACCTAGCCGCATCATTTGACCGCTACAACGATGCCTGTATAGAATCCAGGATTTTTGAAAGAAATGTCATGTATGCTGTAATGGGCTTGGAAGCGCTTTACCTGAACGACAAAGCTGAACTCTCCAACAAACTTCGGATGCGCTGCAGCAAGGCCCTCTCGTTCTGCGGGGTCGATCCCATCGAAGTATATGAAACTCTCGGCGCTGGCTACGAGATCCGCAGCACATTCGCTCACGGGAACCACGTCTCCAAAAAGGATCAAAAGAAATACACAACCAAATTTGGCAATCCGGAAAAGATCACCAACCGGCTTTGCAATTATCTCCGCCTTTCTATTTGTGCTACTATCATCCTCAATTTAAAAAAGGACTCGTTTATCAATTCCCTCGATTATGCCATGCTCACTGACTCTCACGCCCAGCAGCTGCGCAACCAATTCTCCCCGCTTCATCAATATATAGACTAAGTAAGCTCAGTTCTTTCAGTTTGGCATCCTCCCACTAGGTACACCCTTAAACACATCCACCACAAAATCTGTACTCACAGCCACCGCCAAGTATTTGGACGTCTTGCCACTTAACCTAAGCACCCGGTACCCCAAGTCAAAATGCCCTAATATTTTTCGCAAGCCATGCATGCATACCACCATATAGGATACGAAACCCTAGCGATCTCTCCCTCCGTTCATGCGTCAAACACGAGAGCAACCGTCGAGCACTTAAATACCTCTTATTTTCCATCCATGCCCTAGTGCTCAAATACGATCTAACAACCAAAGGTTAATTACCTTTGCGCCAAGGTCGTCTTTAATTATCCCCTTCTTTAAGTTTCCGCTTGAATCAAATAGTTTCTGTTCAACCATATTCATATTTTCAGAAATATTCCTTTTATTGGCTTTTACGTATGTTTCTGTAGTTTTTACGCTTTTCTGCCCCAGTAGACGACTGACCGTTTTTAATGGCACGCCGTTATTATACGTAATTTCGTTGGCAAAGAAGAACCGCGCCTTGTGGGTCCTTAAGTTGATCTTTATATCAAGTTCTACTGCAATCAATTTTAGGCACCTGTTGAATTCCTGAACGGTAGGCACGGGAAGTAATTTCCCGCTGAGTCGGCAAGCAGGATCCGTTCTGTATTTTTCCAATAGTTGAATGGGCATTGGCAGTAATGGAACGGACTCGTCTCCTCCCGTTTTTTGCCTTGTCTTCATAATCCACATCTTCCCATTTTCCCCGTAAGCAATGTCACTTTGATTTAACGTATACAATTCTCGATAAGAAAACCCTGTGAAACTTGCAAAAACAAATATATCCCTGATTACATTTAACTTTTTTTCCTTGAAGTTATGATTCAGCAAGGATTCAAACTGCTTCATGTCAAGCCAATCATGATGTATTTCATGATAGGTACATTTATACAAGACAAAAGGATTTGCATCCACCCATTTCAAAGATACTGCCCTATTGATAATTCCTTTCATGATTTGAAGATATTTTGTAGCAGTGTTGTGGGCTATATCACCTTTGGACATTAGAAAATGATACAAATTTTTCAGAAAGGAGTTGTCAAGATCCTGCAATTTGAAATCTGCATCATTGTATTCGTACCTGATATATTCCAGGTATTTCCGCTTGCGACACATGAGTTTTTCAAGTGTATGAAAGGATCGAGTTCCTGTTGAACATTGCAATAGCAAGTCGAGCAAATATTCATTCAAAGCCAATACCAGCGTTTTTTCTCTATTGTTATCACCAAAAACTTTTCGGGTGGCTTTTCTGAACTCTTCTATCTTTTGCAAAATCCGCTTTTTCTCTGCGGCAAGTAAGTCCATCTTCAGCGGGTTCGGATTGGAATGCTTCTCCTGAACGATCTCATGTCTGTTGCTATAATCAATGTATTCGGCCATTATTTCGTCTAACCGGTCGCTAAGCGTAAAATTCTCAATCCTGTCCTGCCGCAATTTTTCACCTTTTATCGGTGATTTATAAGAGTCCAGTACAAGCCTAGGAGTTGCAATCATTTGCTTGGACTGCACCAGGTCAAAATGCCTTTCAATATCTGTTTTTGTTTGACCTAACTTCTTATTAATCATTTTGGCATAAGGATCATCTGATATCAGTTTTTTACTCGCATTGTCCCACTCACAAGGCAATATTTTGCAGCCCATTGAAATTTCTGCTTCCAGTCCGTCTATGGTGACCCTGACATAGATGGGGGCCATACCGCTCTTATTTGCTTTTCTTCTTTTTAAATAAAAAAGAATGGAGAGCTTCTGCCTTAACTGCATGAAGATTCTTTTAAAGATCAATTAGAATATCAATTGCCCTCTTTAGTACGTATGCCTTTTGTGGTAATACTGATGCCACATACTCAGAAAAGCAGAGTATAGATGAATTGCCGTATGTGTGACTTGTTGCGGATAAAAAATTCCAAGCAGAGGAATAAAATTACACGTAGGCTTAACCAGATCAAGCGTTACGAAGCAAAATACAATAGGTATTCTAAGATAATTGTTTATCCCGAAGGGGTTACATCTAAGGTGTATTATTTATACACATTTAGTGAATTAATTGAACACCCTTGGTGTTTGATTGATGGTTATTCAGTGTAGTCCATATTTCTTTGCGACATGCCAAAGCATTCCCGATATTCGGTTGCAAAGAAACTACTTCTTGCCAATCAGATATCAAGTCTTGTCGAACTGTTCGATATTGTCAAAAAAACAGAAACGGCAAGGTTAATTCACATGGCACCTTCCAGATTGACAAGGATTATAAATGAACCTGATCTTTGGACCATGCGCGAGATCAACAAGCTCGCAGAATTCCTAGAAGTGGATCGAGATCAACTTCTAAACGTTGTTTGGCGCGAAGCCAAAAAAATCAAGGTGAAGAAGGGAAAGTAGAGCTATTGGATTTTCAATTGCCGTCTTCTTTATTACTCATTTGATACGAATACAGAGTTGTAACCCCTATTTGGTTGCGCATAAGATCTGCAAAAGGCCCCCGAATTAGTCCCCGGATTACCCTCGTATATAACTAATATTAATAGTCTATTTATTTGACTAAGAAAGACATGCGATAGAGAAAACAAGGTTGGTGACCCTTGGAATAAAAAGCCGCATAACAAACTGTCAACCAATTCATTATGCGGCAAAAAGTGGGTCGTACAGGATTCGAACCGGTGACCCCTACCATGTCAAGGTAGTACTCTAACCAACTGAGCTAACGACCCGAAAAACA
>Ga0105239_10004149_pt1 | contig 17397 bp, 27 predicted proteins | sample KBSC44metaG_FD_92761 | JGI IMG/M metagenome (GOLD analysis project Ga0105239, IMG submission 92761) | Corn rhizosphere microbial communities from Kellogg Biological Station, Michigan, USA - KBS C4-4 metaG | ecosystem: Host-associated > Plants > Roots > Rhizosphere > Soil | place: Michigan, USA...
ATGAGCCAAAGAATCAGGATCAAACTAAAATCGTACGATTACAACCTGGTTGACAAGTCAGCCGAGAAAATCGTAAAAACAGTAAAGCCTACGGGCGCTGTAGTTAGCGGACCACTTCCGTTACCAACTGAAAAGAAAATCTTTACAGTATTGCGTTCACCGCACGTTAACAAAAAAGCACGCGAGCAATTCCAGTTATGCTCTTACAAGAGATTATTGGATATCTACAGCTCGAACTCGAAAACTGTTGACGCTTTGATGAAGCTTGAATTGCCAAGCGGCGTTGAAGTTGAGATTAAAGTTTGATAGGACCGGAAGAGCCGGACTGTTTAGGATCAGGATATAAGAATCACGATTCCAGATAAATGAAGAAGCCATTTCGAAAGAAGTGGCTTTTTTCGTGGAAACTATTATGGAATATAGAATTACTTTGCATCATAGATTAAATTGGAATCGCAATTACAGCCACGAGTTCAAATAAAATATTTTATTTGACTTAATATTGAGCGAATGAAAAAATATCTAACCTCTTTCATCTTATTAATCGTCTTGTTTTCAAGCGTGCACGGCCAATCTAAATCCGATAGCACTTTTCATTCAATTGAGGATGCTTTGAAAGATCCAACTAACGTAAAATCGCTTGATCTATCCGAAAAAAATCTTATTGAATTGCCGGTAGAAATTCTGCAATTAAAGAATCTGGAGGATATTGATTTAGAGGCAAACCCCAAGTTAGACTTTGGCAAAACATTAAAGTTATTATCTAAGCTCAATAATTTAAAAATGCTTGGGTTGGGTCGAAACGAACTATCACACGTTCCTATAAGCATATCTTATTTTAAAAATCTCGAATACCTGGGGTTAGAGGATAACAAATTTACAGATATCCCTAAATCCGTTAGGAAATTAAAGATAAAGACGTTGTATTTGTTTAGTAATAACATAAAAAAACTCAACCTGAAAAACGGGGACTTGTTGAGTTTACAAGACATTAACTTGTGTTATAATAAATTTAAGAGATTTCCGATAGAATTAGCGGCATTGCCTGAGTTGAAACAGATAACTATTTGGTATAACAATATCCATTTGATAACCACTGAGATATCAAAGTTTAAGAACATTGATAGTATCAACATGGATAATAATGACCTCTGCAAAATTCCACTGCAATTTGCGCTATTAAAAAAATTACATCATTTGTCGATAAGAAACAATCATTTAACATCCAAAAGCGTAAACGCTGTTTACCATATTATGAGTTTGAAAAGCTTAGGTTTAGATGGAAATAATATTCTAACTATATCGCCCCAAATAAAAAACTTAAAAAACTTAACATACTTTAACATCAGCAGCAACCCGGTTCGGAATTTGCCATCGGAATTCACCAGTTTAAAAAAACTGAAAGTACTTGGGCTTAATGATTTGCCAGAACTTGATTGGATACGCACTTTTTCATTGTTAGCAAGCTTGCCTGAATTGAGAATGATTGGAATGTCGGGGATAAGGGTTAAAATTATGCCAGTTGGTTTCGAGAAATTAACTCAAGTCAGATCATTTTGGCTACCGAAAAACTCAATGAATAAGGAAGAGCATGAGAGAATAAAAAAGCTATTGCCAAATGTTAACTTAGGATTTTAATTAAGGCAACACCGGACTGTTTAGGATCAAGATATAATAAACATGATTCAAGATAAGTAATGAAGCCATTTCGAAAGAAGTGGATTTTTTGTTGACTAAGTTTTTAGTAAATTTGATATATGGCAGCATATAGTAAATACCCCACAGAAGAACAGGAAAAATTTGTGAAAGCATTTCTCGAGGCGCAGGAAATATATTTTGTTAAGGACGACGATCAAGAAGAATTGCCCCCGCACGTCTTAGAGGGTATTGCGCAAGGCCAAGTTGATATTGCAGCCGGGCGAACTATAACTCATGAGGAATTTATCAAAAAACTTGGATTACACAAGTAATTCAAATTGAGAAGACGAATTCGCTCCCCACTCAATACGCCCTATCCGGCGCCTGGTAATCCAATATAAAATCAGCTACCTCCTTTTGCTCATCGCTGTTTAGCTTGTCGCCCTTATATTCCCAGTATTCTTTGTCTTTATCTATAATAATTTCGCCGAGGAACTTCGGGCTGTTGATGTCATGCGGTTCCGGTTCGGGCTTTTCGCCCTTGTGTATAAAATGAGCGGAAAATAAATGATAGCTGCCGTTTGCCCAGTCACCTTTTTCGTTAACGATTTCTAATTCGCGCTCCTGGGCTCCAGTCCCGATTTTTAAGATAACCATGCTTTAGTTGATATGTGTAAGCTAATACAAATTTGCCTGCTACTTGTTTGATAACACGGGTTTGTAATCTGAACGCAGTTAAATTTGGTAGGAGTGGCCGTATAGTATGGGCACCCAACGGACGGACGGCCAAACTGGCAATCGCTTGAAACAAAGTGTTAACGAAACCTTGCAAATGGTTCAGGCTATTGGTATTCATTATTTTTTTGTAGATTCATACTTCATTAACTCAAGCTATAAATACTATGAATCCCCGCATTACTATTTTCGCTTTATTCTTGATTGCAACAACAATATTTAGCTGCAAAAACAAACCCGCGACACCGCATGACCGCCTGGGCAAGGCTACCCGTGAAGACAAAAACGGTTGGATATACGTGCATTTGTCGGGTTCCCCCGCCGATGTCGGCTACCAGCATGGCTTTTTGGTAGCCAAAGAGATTGATACGCTATTAAAGGTAATGCAATATTATCTGCCTTCCAGCAGCGGCCGCAACTGGGATTTTTACCGCGGCGCAGTTCGGCGCTTTCTCTGGAATAAAATAGACCCGGAATACCAGAACGAGATACGCGGCATTGCCGATGGCCTGCACGCTAAAGGCTTTAAATATGATACGCTTGATATAGCCGCTTTAAATGCCAACATAGAGCTGGCGCAGTATTATGTGCCCGGCTTAAACAACAAGATAAAGGCAGGCAGTGGTGATAATAAAGCGCCCGGTAACTGTAGCGCCTTTATTGCCACCGGCAGCTTTACCAAAGATCATAAAATTGTTATTGGCCACAATAACTGGACGGACTACATTGTAGGCGAGCGCTGGAATGTCATTGCCGATATTAAGCCCGAAAAAGGCAACCACATGCTGATGGACGTAGCGCCGGGCTTTATCCATAGCGGCGATGACTTCGTGGTAACCAACAGCGGCATACTGATAACCGAAACCACGATAACCGGCTTTAAAGGGTTCGATACCACGCGGACACCGGAGTTTGTGCGTGCCCGTAAAGCTGCTCAATATGCCAAAAGTATAGATGATGTAGTAAAAATTATGACTACCGATAACAACGGCGGCTACGCTAACGATTGGCTGATTGGCGATACCAAAACCAACGAAGTCGCCAAGCTGGAACTCGGTTTGAAGAATTATAAAGTTTGGCGTTCAAAGGATACGGCCATCATTGGTTCAAATTTTCCGAGTGACCCGAAACTGATAAAGGAAGAAACGACGTTCGACGTAAAAAATAAAGCAAACTCGCCCAATGCCCGCAGGTTGCGTATGGAAAAGCTGGTAGCTGTAGACAGCAAGGGCAAGCTTGACCCGGAAACAGGTAAAACCATAGAGGGTGACACTTACAATGCGCTTAGCGGTAAAACCTCGTTAGACCGTTGCGTGATAGATGGCCACGTTGAGTTGGACCCGGTTGGCGTACCTGAATGGAGCGAAGGTCCGTTTTACCCTATGGGTGCCGTGCAAGGCAAAGTGAGTAGTACTGAACTGGCGAAGAAGATGTCGTTATGGGCGCACATGGGCCATCCCGGCGGCGCTGATTTCCTGGCGGGGCCATTTTTTAAGGCGCACCCGGAATATTTTAAAACGCAGGGAAAATATCTGCGGGATATGAAAGCCTATCCATGGACGTTGTTTAGCGCGGCAGGGGAATAAATATTAGTAAAGCTAATTATAATGATAGCGGCATTGTAGAATATAAATACCCTTGTCATGTACTTGGTAAACTAAACGATGTTCGTCGGTAATACGCCGGCTCCAGTATCCTGAATAATTGCCTTTTAATGGTTCTGGCTTCCCTATACCGGTAAAAGGCGTGCGAAGGCAGTCTTTAATTAGCTGGTTAATGCGACGAAGTACTTTCTTATCTGTTTGCTGCCAGTATAAATAGTCTTCCCAGGCGTTGGTCTGCCATTCCAGCGTCATTAGTCTTCAATTAGTTTGTGAGCATGGTGGATTCCTCTTTTCGATTCATTTATGGATTCGTCCAATCTCTTTCTATTAGCAGAAGTCGATAAAAGATGCATGGTTTCATTAATTGAATTATACTCATCTAAATCCATTACAACAACATTCTTCCCTTTACTGCGCGACACGATCACAATATCTGCATCGTCGTTTACCCGGTCAAGGTTTTTAGCAAGATTTTTGCGGAATTCGGTGAAACTTAAAACTTCCATAAATAAGTCCTTAATTAAGTACAATAATAAGTAAAATATCCCTGCAATAAAAATTACTCCGCCATCAATCTTCTTATCAGCTCAGCACTCTGCTTATTCCCTTCTTCCAGCCTGCCATCAAAAAACGACTGCACCTCTTTAAAGTGTTTTTTGTAGCCCTCCATATCTCCATACCCGATAATAGATGACCATTCCCTTACCGCCGAATGAAATTCCAAGTCATCGCCACGGATAGTTTTATCATAAAGGGCTGTCTCGATTGATTCTTCCAGTAGGTCTTCGTTCTTGAACAAATATTCGGCGATGCCCAGGCGGAGGCGGAACGGCGGTGTTTGGCAAATCAGGTTATCGTATGGGTTTACACCAAGGTGATACCATGCATCAACCATGCTCAAAATACTTAAATGTGAATTTGGTTTTGGGTGATGCGCCTTTTGCGATAGCGAAAACTCTTTCATCACGGAGTCATTCAACATGATAGGCTTGCGGCTTTCGTGAAACACAAAATCACGGGCACGGTACAGTCTTTCCCGGAATGCAGCTTCCTCTTCCTTTATCATCAGCTTAAACAATTCCGATTCGGATGATGCGTAGGCCTTTACCTGCTGCCGTGCATAAGGGTTCAATATAGCCAGGCCGCCGTACACGTGTGCTTTATAGCTAAAGATGCGCAGCGTAGTTAATATTTTTACGTTATCGATACCGCCGATATAGGAAGCGTTCTCCCACGGGAAAAACCCGGCCTCTTTCCACGCGGTACCCATGCTTTCGAAACCTACGTGGGTTACCGCCTGTGTATCGGCAACTATTTTGTCGTGCTCGTGGTAATCATTTAATTCAACAATGTTTGAACCAATCGCGGTAAACAAGTCGAGCATGCGCTGGTAAGCTGCATTATCTGAACGGTGGCGAATCAGTATCAGCGTTTGTCCTTTTGGTTTAAAACCCGGTCCATGCATGCCATGGAAAGTGATGATTTGAGCATCGGCCGGCAAATGTTTTTCAAAAGCAGCTATTTCAGGCGTTTTTACAGAAGTCTGCCCGGCAACTATTGCCCCGTATTTGGTAGAAGAACCGAACTCGGCCACTACCTGCGATAACTTTTCAGCCTCGACGGAATAGATAATTAAATCGCTGATGCGCGATACTTCCATGCCGCTGTCCATTACCTTTATACTGTAAGGCGTAAGCTCTTCTTCCAGCTTGTGGCGGTTTTCGGGCAGGTCGCAGCCGCACACCTGGTAGCCTGCTTCGGCAAATGCTTTGGCGTACAAACGGCCCATATCGCCCAGGCCAATAATACCTATGTTCATCCCGCTAATATAAGTATGAGTAGCATATTTCAGTAGTAAACCTTACTTTCGCTTTTATTAAATGGATATTTTGGGCAATAAAAACCTTAAAATGCCTGTTTTGTTAATATTGTTGAACCAAATTTACCCTATGAAGAAGCTTTTTATAGTAAGACTATTCACCATCGTAATGTTGGCAATCCTGGCCGTAGGCCCGGCGATTGCAAACAACAATAGTAGTTCAGTTAGCCAAACGCCTGCTGTCAAACCGGCGCCATACCGGCAAGCCCCGGTCCCACGCTACCATAAACCTACGCATGAAGATACCGTGCTGATGAACGATAAATCGATAAACGGGCAGTACAAATATTTGCTTACAAAAATCTATCACTACCAGGAACCGCAGCTAGCCGGTTTTTATAAGAGCCTGAAAGATACCATCGACGCCACTAAAGCTAAATTGAAGGAAACACAAGGGAAACTTGCCGCACAGGCAAAAACAACCACTGATTTACAATCGGATGTTAGTGATAAGGAAAAATCATTAGCACAATCCAACGCGCGTGTTAATGCCGTAAATTTTTTGGGGATTTATATCGATAAGTCGCTTTACAATATGATTATGTGGGGACTGGTAATTGCGCTTGGCATTACGGCAGCCATTGTAATTTATCGCACCGGCAGCTTTAGCCGCGAGGCAAAATATCGCGTAGACCTTTATAACGAACTTGACGAAGAGTTTAAAGCCTATAAAGCCAAAGCCAACGAGAAGGAAAAGAAGCTGGCCCGCGAGCTGCAGACCGAGCGCAATAAGGTTGACGAACTAATGGGCCGCGCATAAACCTGCCATGAAAGCCTATCTTTTTGGATGGAACCCGACAAAGTGGGCGTGGCCTGAACTGGACGAAGACATCGAAAAGCTCAGGGCTACCGGCCAACTGGAAGATAATTGGGCCGTCATCAGCCATAAAACCATCAGACCAGGCGACAGGGCATACATCGTGAGACTGGGTGTTGAACCGCGGGGCATATTTGCTTCGGGTACGATTGCATCCGATGCTTACCCTGCATTTCGTGATGGACGACATTATTACCGGATAAAGATTGCACTGGATGTTTTACTTAATCCCACTAAGGAAAGCATACTGCGCATGGATATTTTAAAGACGGGTAACCTGGGCTTGCAAAACTGGACGCCGCAGGCATCGGGTATATCTATAAAACCGCAGCTGGTTGATGAACTGGAAGGCGTTTGGCTGGATTTTCTGGCTAACAATGGCAAAGTGGAAATCTTTTAATTCCGAAAACTTTCAGAAAGCGCTTACGACCGGAGAATGCTGTAACAAAATAGATAACAGCTCGCTCTAAATGTCATGAATACAAAACTCTACCCATTCCTTATTGTGATGCTGTATGTTGTTGCTGGCTGTCAAAAATCACCCAAAACCAGTGATGCCGCTGCATTAAAACGGCTTCAAACCCTGCTTAACCAAAACGAGTATTTTAAGCTCGATGCGGAATTTAAAATAGCGGGTGACAAGCTTGCGGACGTCGATCGCTTATATTTCGGCGCTTATTTAAATAATGCATTTAACCGAAACGACGACTGCATAAAAGATGTGGATTCATTGTTACAGCTATCAGCCAACCTGCCCGATACCACAAAAGCGGCTTTAAAGCGTCTGCAGGACGATAGTTACTTTAAAACTTATCAATACTTAAAGGCCGCTCGGTGTGACAGCGATATACTTAAAGATTATTCGAAAGCTCTTAGGAAGGATGTGGTGGACGATATAAAGAATGACCTGTTGATACGTAACGGCCTTAAAAATATACCGGCTCAGCTAACAGTTAAAAAAACGAACACAACTATTGCCTGGAGGAAGGATAGGATAGGTTTAATTAATATCCCGGTTACTACGCATGCACAAACTGTGGATGCTATTTTTGATACCCGGGCGAATATATCGTCAATAACGCAAACCTATGCCAAAAAGCTTGGGCTGCACATACTGGATGTAACTTATAACGAAGGCAGCGGGGCGACGGGAATTCAATTTAAAACAGGAATGGGAATTGCTGACAGCCTTTATATCGGTGATATACTGGTGAAGAATGCCGTCTTCCAGGTAATGCCTGATTCTATACTTTATATAGCGCCTATCAAATTTCAACTGAATATAATTGTTGGATTCCCGGTGATAGAGCAATTGCAGGAAGTCCATATTTTTAAGGACGGCAAAATGACTATCCCGCTTACGCCGGTAAAGGACGATTTACACAACTTCGCCCTCAACGGCCTCGACCCGGTAATAGCGCTGCAATCGGGCGCTGATACTTTATCTTTTCATTTTGATTCAGGAGCAGGCAATTCGATGCTTTACGAAGCTTACTTTAATAAATACAAGCAGGATGTATTGAAAAATGGTGTAAAAAAGACGGTCGGCTTTGGCGGGGCAGGAGGTACGCAAAAGAAAGAAGTTTGGGTGCTGCCGAAATTTAACCTGGGCGTGGGTGGTAAAACCGTAGTTGTCGACAGCGTTAGCGTACTCACCAAACCCATTTCTCCCGGCGAGAAATTTTACGGCAATATCGGCCAGGATTTTACCAGTAAGTTCAGCGAGCTGATATACAATTTTAAGTACATGTATATTAAAGGTGTGTTGTAAGCGGTATATTATAAAATGAGTTGGGCAACCCACTATATAGAAAAATTAAAAAACGGGGAAACGGTGCAATTTCGTCCGAGAGGTAACTCTATGAAAGGAAAGATTGATTCCGGGCGATTGGTAACCGTTGAGCCTATAGGAAAAAGAACCCTTGAAAAAGGCGATATTGTTTTATGTAAAGTTAATGGAACGCAATATCTCCATCTAATAAAAGCCATACAAGGCGAACGTTTTCAGATAGGTAATAATATAGGACGGATAAACGGATGGGTAACCCATAATTCGATTTACGGAATATGCACGCACGTTGGTGATTGAGCCTTTATCCCGTTACTTCTTAATCGCATATTCCAACACCTCGTCAACAGCAGTCCGCGGGTCATCGTACACTACATAATCCGGCAAAACGGTATGCTGGTCTTTCGCATCGCCATTTGCACGGATAAACTGCTTGGTGGAGGTGGTAAAAGTGAAACCGGTATTAGGCAGCTTAACAGAAATCAATTCACCGTAATCATTGGCCGGTTCCCCCGATGGCGTACCGATTAATGTAGCCAGTTTATAATCCTGTATAGTATTCGCCAGCATGTTGGCGCTCGAAAATGTTTTGGGGCCTATCATTACCAATACTTTTCCTTTAAATAATAGATTATTGACGGCTGGCTTTTGCGGCTTATCGCCGGTATTTGATAAGATGTCGCCATTTTTTCCATCCATATAATAGGCCATGTTTTTTAAACCGGGGCTGTCGTTATGCTGACGGAGCTGCTCTTTATACTGGCTGCTTATTTTCCATTTAACGCCGCCAGCCATCCTGAAGGACTTATCCGTAATATAACCAAGCAGCAATTCGCCTAATGCCGAATTGCCGCCGCCATTTTGTCTTAGGTCGATGATGAGCTTGTTGACGCTGTTTTGTTTTAGATTGGTGAAAACTGAATCGAGGAAATACTTAAATGCATCCGGTTTACCGGTAAGCGAATTAACGGCCAAATAGGCACTTCCATTATTAGGCCGGCTGAATGACCATGCCGGATTTTTAGGAGCTGCCGGTAATTTGGCCGCTCTTGCTTTTATGTTGCCCGCATAATCTGTAAACGAAACCGCCTTTAGCGTTACGCTGTCGGTTTTATCACCGCGCAGGTATGTGATATGGTAAGGGGCGCTGATATTATACATATAAGTATATACTGCAAAATTGCGGCAAACATCATTTGCCCGCCACAATAGCAGGCCACCGCTACCTGTACTTAAGCTGTCGACTAGTTGCAGTGCAGTGATACCGTTAATGCTAATAATCTTATCGCCTGCCAATAACAGGTTTTCAGCTGAGCCATCTGCCCGGACAATCAAATGCTTCCCGTCAAATTCGCGCACAATAACCGGGATTAAAAGCGGCGAACCATTTTTTAAGTTTCTCACCAAATCTTCCGGGTAATTCAAATTGCTGTGCCCTTCATTAAGCGACCCTATTAACGGCGCTATAACTTGCCACGCCTGCCGCTCGGTCATACCATCGTGCAGGCGGCTGATAACTTTGGCAGTTAATCGCCCGTAATCTTTTTTGCTGATGGCGTGATACATATCCGGGTGAACATCGCTTATGGTACTCACCAGGTATTTTACATCGGCAACAAGCTCGTTTTTGGTGAACTGTCGTTCCTTTGCAGTGGTGTCCGCAACAGATGCTTTTAAATTAGTGGCGCCGGCTATAACCAGGGTAATGATTGGAAGCAATAGTTTCATACCTGTGCAGACTTTAAAAAGCGTTAAAAGGTTGCATGGGAGAGTAAAATTAAAGTACGTGATTGATTTACGACTCCTTGCTTAATCTCCTTGCTGCTTTCACGATTGCGAAGATTATATTGACCAAAGATCCGTTACTTTCAAGCTATCCCTTTTTTTAAATCCCTTATATGGTATTATCAATCAAATCAAATCCAAGCCCAGCCAACCACTCACCTAATTTACCCAATTCTCCTCCAAACCCCTCTTTTCAATTATTTGAAAAAATAACTAATTAACTATTTGACAGTTAATATATAATTTCTATCTTTGCCGTCCCTTTAGGGGGAACAATTGTCTTGAACGAAGCCCTACTGCTTCGATGGACACAAATTAAAAAAAGAAAATGTCAGGAATTATTGGTAAGAAAGTAGGAATGACCAGCATTTTCGACGAGTCAGGGAAAAACATTCCTTGTACAGTAATCGAAGCTGGCCCTTGTGTAGTAACACAGGTGAAGTCTGTTGATACAGACGGTTATGCAGCTGTTCAGCTTGCATACGGTGAAAAAAAGGAAAAACACACCACCGCTCCTTTAAATGGCCATTTCCAGAAAGCCGGCGTTACGCCAAGACGTAAGCTGGTAGAATTCAAAACTTTCGAAGATCAGAAAAGCCTTGGTGACACTGTTACCGTGGAGATTTTTGAAATCGGCGATTTCGTGGATGTGGTTGGTACCTCAAAAGGTAAAGGTTTTCAGGGTGTTGTAAAGCGTCACGGTTTCGGCGGTGTGGGTATGCAAACTCACGGTCAGCACAACCGTTTACGTGCTCCTGGTTCAATGGGTGCCTCTTCATGGCCTTCCCGCGTATTTAAAGGTATGCGCATGGCTGGTCAGATGGGTAACGAGCGTGTGAAGATTCAGAACCTACAGGTTGTGAAAGTATTCGCTGAGCAGAACCTGTTGGTTGTTAAAGGTTCCATTCCCGGAGCTAAAGGTTCAATCGTAATAGTGGATAAATAAGATGGAAGTTAACGTAGTAAATGTATCAGGTAAAGAAACAGGTGCCAAGGTGCAACTTTCTGATTCAGTATTCGGTATTGAGCCAAACGATCACGCAATTTATCTTGATGTTAAGCAGTATTTAGCTAACCAGCGTCAGGGTACACACAAAGCAAAGCAGCGTAACGAAATTGCAGGTTCAACCCGCAAATTATACAAGCAAAAAGGTACAGGCGGTGCCCGTGCCGGCAATATCAAATCGCCATTGTTTAATGGTGGTGGCCGTGTATTCGGTCCGCAGCCGCGCGATTACAGCTTTAAGCTAAACAAAAAGCTTAAATCGCTTGCCCGCAAATCCGCTTTATCATACAAAGCAAAAGACAGCAGCATAGTAGTTGTAGAAGACTTCACTTTTGATACAATCAAAACCAAAGCCTACATACAGCTGCAGAATGACCTGAAAGTTAGTGATGTGAAAACATTACTGGTATTGGGCGCTGCAAATAACAACGTTTATTTATCGGGCAGAAACCTGAAAGGTACTAAAGTTATCGTTGCCGACCAGCTTAACACTTATGATGTGTTAAATGCAGGCAAGCTGATTTTAACCACAGGTGCTCTTAAAACTTTGGAGGAAGCATTAGCTAAGTAATTATGGAAATTCTTAAAAAACCACTACTTACTGAAAAAGTAACTCAATTAACTGAGAAGCTTAACCGTTATGCTTTCAAAGTTGATCACAGAGCTAACAAAATTCAGATAAAAGGCGCTATTGAAGCGATGTATGGTGTTAACGTTAAGGCGGTAAATACCATGAAATATGTTGGAAAACTAAAAAGCCGCAATACTAAGGCGGGTGTGGTTACAGGCCGCGCTGCTACTTACAAAAAGGCAATCATAACGTTAACCGACGGAGAAGTAATTGATTTTTATAGCGGTATATAAATAAAGACATGGCAGTTAAAAGATTTAAGCCGGTTACGCCCGGTACCCGCTTCCGCATCGATACCAGCACGTCTGATATCACAACAAACGTTCCTGAAAAGTCGTTGGTAGTTGCTGCTAACACCCGTTCAGGTGGACGTAACAACAGCGGTAAAATGACTATGCGCTATTTAGGCGGTGGTCACAAACAAGCCTATAGGTTAATAGACTTTAAACGTAATAAATTTGATATCCCTGCAAAGGTTGCGACTATCGAGTATGACCCTAACCGGTCGGCACGTATAGCCCTGCTTCATTTTGTTGACGGAGAGAAAAGATATATGATAGCCCCTGAAGGCTTAACAGTTGGACAAACTGTAGTTTCAGGCGAAAAAGCGGCTCCTGAAGTTGGTAATACTTTACCACTGAAGAACATCCCGTTAGGTTCTATCATACACAACATCGAGTTAAACCCTGGTCAGGGCGGTACAATTGCGCGTAGCGCAGGTACTTATGCCCAGCTTTCTGCTCGTGATGGCAAATATGCTATTATCAAATTGCCTTCTGGCGAAACCCGTATGATCCTGGCAACTTGCCTGGCTACTATCGGTACCGTTTCGAATGGCGAGAGAGCAAATGCTGTATTAGGTAAAGCCGGTCGTAAGCGCTGGTTAGGCCGCAGACCTCGCGTTCGTGGTGTAGCAATGAACCCGGTAGATCACCCTATGGGTGGTGGTGAAGGCCGTGCTTCGGGTGGTCATCCACGTTCACGTAAAGGTTTATTAGCTAAAGGCTACAAAACCCGCGACAAAAAGAAAACATCAGATCGTTACATCATTGAAAGAAGGAAGAAATAATGGCTCGTTCAATTAAAAAAGGACCTTATATCGACCACAACCTTGACAAAAAGGTTGGGGTGCTGAATGATTCGAACAAGAAATCGGTTGTAAAAACATGGTCTCGTCGTTCCATGATCTCTCCTGATTTCGTTGGTCATACATTCGCAGTACACAACGGTAATAAGTTTATACCTGTGTACGTAACAGAAAACATGGTTGGACACAAGCTGGGAGAGTTTGCACCAACACGTACATTCCGTGGTCACGCAGAAAAGAAAAAATAAGGCATGGAAGCAACAACAAAAATTAAAAAGTCTGTATTAATCAGACAACGCAAGGAGCAGGAAAAAGCTCAGACAGGCGGCGCTTCTGTTGCCAAACTGCATGACTGCCCTACATCACCACGCAAAATGCGTTTAGTGGTTGACCTGATCCGTGGTATGAACGTTGAGAAAGCGATTTATACTTTAAAATTCTTGAATAAAGAAGCTGCAATCCGCGTTGAGAAGCTATTGTTATCAGCTATCAAAAACTGGGAGTTGAAAAACGAAGGCAAACGCGTTGAAGACAGCAACTTATATGTAAAAGAAGTTTCGGTAGGCGGCGGTCGTCAGCTAAAACGTTTACGCCCTGCTCCGCAAGGAAGGGGATACCGTATCCGCAAACGCTCAAACCACGTACACCTGATCGTAGACAGTAAAAACGATAACAATTAATTTGAAATGGGACAGAAAGCACATCCAATAGGTAACAGATTAGGAATCATCAGAGGCTGGGATTCTAACTGGTTCGGTGGCAATCACTATGCCGACAAATTAGTTGAAGACGAAAAGATCCGTAAATATCTTTCAGCACGTATCTCAAAAGGTGGTGTATCAAAGGTAGTTATCGAGCGTACTTTAAAACGTATTACTGTAACTATACACACTGCCCGTCCGGGTATTGTTATAGGTAAAGGCGGCCAGGAAGTTGACAAGATAAAAGAAGAGTTAAAGAAACTTACTAAAAAGGAAGTTCAGATTAACATATTTGAGATTAAACGCCCTGAGCTTGATGCACAATTAGTTGCTGAAGGCATAGCAAAACAGCTTGAGGCTCGTATCTCTTTCCGTCGTGCAATGAAAACTACCATCGCGTCGACCATGAGAATGGGCGCCGAAGGTATCAAAGTAATGACTTCAGGCCGTTTAGGCGGTGCTGAAATGGCACGTACCGAGCAATATAAAGAAGGAAGAATTCCCCTGCATACTTTCCGTGCCGATATCGATTATGCATTAGCTGAAGCATTAACTACCTATGGTAAAATAGGTGTTAAGGTTTGGATTTGCAAAGGCGAAGTTTACGGCAAACGCGACTTGTCGCCAAATATTGGCCAAACAAGCAGCGCAAGCGGTAAAGGCGGCGGCCGTGCTGAAGGAAACGATCGTGGCTTTGGTGGCCGCGGTAACGAAAGAGGCGGCGAACGTGGTGGAGAACGCAGAGGTGACAGGAAACCAGGTGGTGACCGTCGTGGTGGACCAGGCGGTGGTGGTAACACCAACCGTGGTGGACAAGGTGGTGGCAATCGTGGCGGTGGTAATCGTCCGGGCGGCCCAGGAAAGAGATAATAACAATAGTTGAAAATATATCGTAACGATATAAAAGCTTAAGAAAATGCTACAGCCAAAAAGAACTAAGTTCAGAAAGATGCAAAAGGGCAAAATGAAAGGCAACGCCAGTCGTGGCGCTGAACTGTCATTTGGATCTTTCGGTATAAAATCACTGGAACCGGCCTGGATAACCAGCCGCCAGATTGAAGCTGCACGTATTGCTGTAACACGTTTTATGAAACGTGAAGGCCAGGTGTGGATCAGGATATTTCCTGACAAGCCTGTAACCAAAAAACCAGCAGAGGTACGTATGGGTAAAGGTAAAGGTGCTCCTGAATACTGGGTTGCAGTTGTGCGCCCCGGAAGGATCATCTTTGAAGCAGAAGGTGTGCCTTTGGATGTTGCCAAAGAAGCATTGCGCCTGGCAGCACAAAAATTACCTGTGCAAACAAGATTTATAGTACGTAGGGATTACGTAGAAGCATAAATAAAGGTGAATGTTATAAATGTGTTGTAGTACGGTTAATATACAGCAAGTAACTTTTATAACCTCTTCAATATAACAAACAGTAAAAGAAAATGAAGAACTCAGAAATTTTGGAGTTGTCAACTGAAGAATTGGTTGCCAGGATCAGCGAGGATAGAGCTACGCTTACCAAACTGAAATTTGCACACGTGGTTTCTGCTATTGAAAATCCGACCCGTATTACAAAAGTACGCAAGGATATTGCCCGCTTAAACACTGAATTGACAAAGCGCAAATCGGCGGCAGCTTCTGAATAATTTAAGCATCGGGAAAAATGGAAAGAAATTTAAGAAAAACACGTACCGGACTGGTAGTTAGCAACAAGATGGAGAAATCTATCGTAGTTGCCGTAGAGCGTAAGGTAAAGCACCCTATCTATGGTAAATTCGTTAAGAAGACTACCAAATTTATGGCTCATGACGAGACCAACACTTGTGGCATTGGCGATACCGTGGAAATCATGGAAACACGCCCACTGAGCAAGAACAAAAACTGGAGATTAGTTCAAATCATAGAGAGGGCTAAATAACATGGTACAACAGGAATCAAGATTAACCGTAGCTGATAATAGCGGTGCTAAAGAAGTTTTAGTAATCCGTGTGTTGGGTGGTACCGGCAAAAGGTATGCATCAATCGGCGATAAGATAGTAGTTACCGTAAAAAGTGCGCTGCCTTCTGGCAACGTTAAAAAAGGTACCGTTTCAAAGGCTGTAGTTGTTAGAACTAAAAAGGAAATCCGCCGCAAGGATGGTTCTTATATCCGTTTTGACGACAATGCTGCTGTTTTGTTAAACAACCAGGATGAGCCAAGAGGAACACGTATTTTTGGCCCGGTAGCAAGGGAGTTACGTGAGAAACAATTTATGAAAATTGTATCATTAGCACCGGAGGTATTGTAATAATGGAAAAGAAACAACACACACAACCAACCAAACTGAAGATCAAAAAAGGTGATCTGGTGAAGGTTATAGCCGGCGATTCGAAAGGTTCACAAGGCAAAGTATTAGAAGTAATACTAGATAAAGGCAGGGCTATTGTTGAAGGCGCCAATATGGTATCAAAACATACAAAGCCTAACGCTGCAAAACCCAATGGCGGAATTGCAAAGCAGGAAGCTGCAATCGCAATTTCTAACCTGATGCTGGTTGATCCAACCTCAGGAAAGCCAACCCGTGTTGGCCGCAGGAAGAACGATGCCGGTAAATTAGTAAGGTTTGCAAAAATATCAGGAGAGGAAATTAAGTAATGGAATACGTACCAAGATTAAAAACTAAGTACAAGCAGGAAATTCGCACCGCACTGAAAGATAAATTTCAGTACAAAAGCGTAATGCAGGTTCCTAAGCTTGAGAAAATTGCCATCAACCAGGGTGTTGGCGGCGCTACTACTGATAAAAAGCTTATCGAAGCTACAATTACCGAGCTGACCACCATTACCGGTCAGCAGGCAGTATCTTCAAAATCAAAGAAAGATATCTCGAACTTTAAATTGCGTAAAAACATGCCTATCGGCGTTCGTGTTACTTTGCGCGACAATACGATGTACGAGTTTCTTGACCGTTTGATTGCTGTTGCGTTACCACGTATACGTGATTTCAAAGGTATCAACGATAAAGGTTTTGACGGCCGCGGTAACTATACATTAGGTATATCCGAGCAGATCATTTTCCCTGAGATCAACATCGACAAGATCAACAAGATCCAGGGTATGGATATTACCTTTGTAACCTCTGCTACCAACGATGTTGAAGCATTGGAGTTACTTAAACAATTTGGATTACCATTCAAAAATCAAAATAATAATGGCTAAAGAAGGTGTAAAAGCACGTGAATTAAAACGCGCTAAATTAGTAGCTAAATACGCTGAAAAAAGAGCGGCCCTTAAAGAAGCCGGCGATTACACAGCATTGGACAAACTGCCAAAAGCAGCTTCACCGGTAAAACTGCACAACCGTTGCAAATTAACCGGCCGTCCGCGCGGTTATATGCGCCAGTTCGGCATATCACGTGTTACATTCCGTGATATGGCATTAGCAGGCCAGATACCAGGCGTTAAGAAAGCAAGCTGGTAAAAATATAGAGATCAGAGACTGGAGATCAGAGATTAGTTAATATCAAGATAAACTAATCTCTGGTCTCTAACCTCTGATTAACTAACAAAGAATTAACCGGTAGAAGGTCACCCCGGATGTTACGGGAAGGAAACCACTACCACAAATCAATATAATGAATACAGATCCAATCGCAGATTATCTTACACGAGTAAGGAATGCTATTAAAGCCAACCACCGGGTTGTTGAAATTCCTGCATCAAATCTGAAGAAGGAAATCACTAAGGTGCTTTTCGA
>Ga0105239_10004152_pt1 | contig 17393 bp, 11 predicted proteins | sample KBSC44metaG_FD_92761 | JGI IMG/M metagenome (GOLD analysis project Ga0105239, IMG submission 92761) | Corn rhizosphere microbial communities from Kellogg Biological Station, Michigan, USA - KBS C4-4 metaG | ecosystem: Host-associated > Plants > Roots > Rhizosphere > Soil | place: Michigan, USA...
CACTACAAACGCCTCGAAGCGCGCCAGCGCCAGGACGAGGTGGAACTGGCGAAATCGAACATTTTGCTGATCGGCCCGACCGGTTCCGGCAAGACCCTGCTGGCCGAAACGCTGGCCCGTCTGCTCAACGTGCCGTTCACCATCGCCGATGCCACGACGCTGACCGAAGCCGGCTACGTCGGCGAGGACGTCGAAAACATCATCCAGAAGCTCCTGCAGAAATGCGATTACGACGTAGAGAAAGCCCAAACGGGCATTGTCTACATCGACGAAATCGACAAGATTTCCCGCAAGAGCGAAAACCCGTCGATCACGCGCGACGTCTCCGGCGAAGGCGTGCAGCAGGCATTGCTGAAGCTGATCGAAGGCACTGTCGCTTCGGTCCCGCCGCAGGGCGGCCGCAAGCATCCGCAGCAGGAATTCCTGCAGGTCGACACCAAGAACATCCTGTTCATCTGCGGCGGTGCGTTCTCGGGTCTGGAAAAGATCATCCAGCAGCGTTCCGAAACCACCGGCATCGGCTTCGTCGCCGAAGTGCGCAGCAAAACGAAGATGCTCAACGTCGGCAAGATCCTCACCGATGTCGAGCCGGAAGATCTGGTGAAGTTCGGCCTCATCCCCGAATTCGTCGGCCGTCTGCCCGTCGTGGCGACGCTCGAAGAACTCGACGAATCCGCGCTCATCAAGATCCTCACCGAACCGAAGAACGCGATCGTCAAACAGTTCAAGCGCATGTTCGAAATGGAAGGCGCCGAACTCGAATTCCGCAACGAAGCGCTCGGCGCAGTCGCGCGCAAGGCACTCAAGCGCCGCACCGGTGCACGCGGCCTACGCACGATCCTCGAAGCCGTTCTGCTCGACACGATGTACGAGTTGCCGTCGCTCGAGCACGTGAGCAAAGTCGTCGTCGACGAAGCAGTGATCAACGGTCAAGCCGAGCCGTATCTGATCTATCGCGGCATGCAATCGCGCGCGGCTTCCGAATAATTCAATCATTCATGATGTTTAAGGCTCGCGAGGATGCTATCTCGCGAGCTGTCTACGCCCGTGGCTAGTCGCGGTCGGTGGCCCGCCGTTCAACGGCACCGATATCGCAGTGGGCGCCCTGAAGTCGGGTTACGCCACGCTCATCCGTACCTGGACAATCTAGCGCTCGATCGGACCCGTTGTCTATTGCGACGCTAGAAGCGGCAGGGAGTACGTTGGGCAAGTTTCCGCCGTTGAAAGACAGCAAGCCGAGTCGCGGGTCCTCTGCAAAAACCGTTGAGCACCAGTTGGCGGAGGCGGGGCAGCCATCTCGGATTATGCTGTGGTCGAATTCCGAAGAATCTGCGTTTGTCTCGACAACTTCCGTTCCGGATTCGCTATCCCAAAGGATACTGTTTGTTGCCGATATGGTGCTAAAGCCGAAAGTGCCGTCATTTTCAAATGCAGAGGTTCCTTGATTCGAATTCGATGCGGCGGTGACGTTATCTAAAAATGCTGCTGCAGTGCCGTCGTGCCCGGGCGCGTTATACAAAACTGCACCGGCCGCGGAATCACCGTGCACCGTGTTGTTTGCGAAGGTAGAGTTTCGAACGAACAAAACTGCTTGGCCACCTCCTGCTGCATTGAGGATCGCTCCGCCCACTTCACTCGAGTTGGAATCAAACGTTGAATTCTCGATGTTTGGAGAAGTTGTCCCGCCAGATGCGTCATTGACTATTGCTCCGCCATAATGCTGGGCGACATTTCCGTGAAATCGGCAATTCGAAATCCGCGGACTGCTTTGGGCGCCATCGGTCGCCACATTTGCTATTGCGCCGCCATCGGAGGCGAAGTTTCCCAGAAACCAAATATTTGCTAGCTGTGGATTGCATTGCGCTCCTGTTTTCTTGGCCGAACAGAATACGCCACCGCCTTCGTCCCAACTGTAGTCGTAAGGGCGGTCAGTTTCCCAGCGCCCCCAGCCGCCCGTAATGATGAATCCATCGATCACAGTCGATCCATCTATAGGCGTGTCGTCACCATTCAGTGTGATGACGTGAATAGAGTTCGTACCGCGGATATCTCCCGTTGACCAGTCAATGTTAGTCGTTGAAGAATTAGCGTCGTCGCGATCCAAATCGCCAGAAAGAATCGCCAGATAGGTCAGCGGATCTCGCGCATCTGGGTTCGGTCCGCCGCCCTTGAAACCTCCGATGAGCTTCGTCGCAGACGGCACATCGAAGCTTCCGAGATGATAGTGGTTACCGCCCGCATAAACCTCGTGCGGTTCTGGCGTATACACCCCCTCTGCAACATGAATTTCATTGCAAGCAGGGTCTTTTAAAGCGGTTTCCAGACTGTGAAAAGGAGATGACCAAGATGCGCCCGATCCATCGCTCGCAGCATTAGAGTTCACATAGCAGATTGCGCTTGCGTGGCTTGCAACCGCCATCAACAAAACACCTACGAAAGGGGTCTTCATGAAGTTCTCTGGTCGAGGAAAGCGTGTAGATTAGGTTGCTTGGCGTTCGACCGGCGGACATCAGCGAGACGTGATTCGGACATTTGTACCGACTGAAGCATCTGGGGCTGGCGAGCCTTGCGTCGAACGGAAGTGCTTTCCTCGCCTCACCCTCTTCCCTTCCCGGAAGACTGGGATTCGGAGATTCGGGCAAGATCGTTAATTGGAGAATTCTGTTCTCGCACCTTATTCAGCGCGCCGACATTTTCCACCATTCAAACGGCAAACTAGAACACAAGACATTGGTATCAACTTCAGCGGATGTTGGCCGCTATATCGCGCACTTGCGGGTAATTCCTCACACTCCTTGGCGCACGCCTTGCAATCCACTCCAAGACCCGCACTTGACGTATCAGAGGCCCCCGGTCACTCTCGACTTCAGTTCGCGAAACTCGGGTAGCCACCCGAACTCCCATCAGGAATTGGAATGGAAAAAGCTGCGAAAACCCACTCCGTCAGCGCCGATATCAAAGAAATGCCGGTATTGCCGCTGCGCGACGTCGTCGTCTACCCGCACACGGTGCTGCCGTTGTTCGTCGGCCGCGAGAAATCCGTGCGCGCACTCGACGTCGCGATGGCGGGCGACAAGCAGATCCTGCTCGTCGCGCAGCGCAGTCCGGACATCGACGATCCGCAATCGGGCGATCTGTATCCGATCGGCACGGTCGCCACGGTGCTGCAATTGCTGAAACTGCCCGATGGCACCATCAAGGTTCTCGTCGAAGGCACCACGCGCGCGGAAGTCATCGAATTCTCCGAACGCGACGGAATCCCGACGGGCCACGTCCGCGTGCTCGAACCTGTCTATACGCGCGATCAGCGCGAAGTCGAAGTCGTGGCGCGCTCGCTGGTCACGACGTTCGAGCAGTTCGTCAAACTCAACCGCAAGATTCCGCCCGAATTGCTGACGACGATCGCCGGCATCGACGACGCGAGTCGTCTCGGCGACACCATCGCGCATCATCTGTCGATCCGTCTGCAGGACAAGCAGCGCATCCTGGAAACCGCCGACGTCGCCGATCGTCTCGAGATGATCATGGGTTTCGTCGAGGGCGAGATCGACATCCAGCAGATCGAGAAACGTATCCGCGGCCGCGTGAAAACGCAGATGGAGAAGAGTCAGCGCGAGTACTACCTCAACGAGCAGATGAAGGCGATCCAAAAGGAACTCGGTGAGGGCGAGGAAGGCCCGAACGAAGTCGAGGACCTCGGCAAGAAAATCGAAAACGCCGGCATGCCGAAGCCTGTCGAAACGAAGGCGCGCACGGAACTCAACAAGCTCAAGCAGATGTCGCCGATGTCTGCCGAAGCGACTGTCGTGCGCAACTACATCGACTGGCTGGTCGGCGCGCCGTGGAAGAAGCGCAGCAAGGTGCGCAAGAACCTGAAAGCCGCGCAGGACGTGCTCGATGCCGATCACTATGGCCTGGAGAAGGTCAAGGAACGCATCGTCGAATATCTCGCCGTGCAGCAGCGCGTGAAGAAGATGAAAGGCCCGATTCTGTGTCTAGTCGGACCGCCGGGCGTTGGCAAGACCTCGCTCGGCCAGTCGATCGCGCGCGCGACGAACCGCAAGTTCGTGCGCATGTCGCTCGGCGGCGTGCGTGACGAAGCGGAAATCCGCGGACATCGCCGCACGTATATCGGGTCGATGCCGGGCCGCATCATCCAGAACATGTCGAAGGGCGGCACCCGGAATCCGCTGTTCATGCTCGATGAAATCGACAAGATGTCGATGGACTTCCGCGGCGATCCGTCGTCCGCGCTGCTCGAAGTGCTCGATCCGGAGCAGAACCACGCGTTCAACGATCATTACCTCGAAGTCGATTTCGACTTGTCTGAGGTGATGTTCATCGCGACGGCGAACTCGCTGAACATTCCGGGTCCGCTGCTCGACCGCATGGAAGTGATCCGCATCCCCGGTTACACCGAGGACGAGAAGCTCAACATCGTGCAGCGTTATGTCGCGCCGAAGCAGATTAAGGCGAACGGTTTGCGCAAGGACGAGTTGACGATCGCCGAATCGGCGATCCGCGACATGATCCGTTACTACACGCGCGAGTCGGGCGTGCGCAACCTCGAACGCGAAGTCGCCAAGATCTGCCGCAAGGTGGTGAAGGAATTGTCGCTGGCGAAGGACAAGAAGAGCGGCGACAAGAAATCCAAGGTTGCCGTCAGCGCGAAGAATCTCGAGCACTATCTCGGCGTGCAGAAGTTCACCTACGGCCGCAAGGAATTGCAAAACGAAATCGGACTCGTCACGGGCCTTGCCTGGACGCAGGTCGGCGGCGATCTGCTCAGCATCGAAGCGACCGTGGTGCCCGGAAAGGGCAAGCTGATTCACACCGGCCAGCTCGGCGACGTGATGAAAGAATCGATCCATGCCGCTCTGAGCGTTGTTCGCGCGCGCGCGGACAAACTCGGCGTGGATCCGGAGTTTCACCATAAATACGATATCCACATCCATGTCCCGGAAGGCGCCACGCCGAAAGACGGCCCGAGCGCGGGCATCGCCATGTGCACGGCGTTGGTCTCGGCGCTGACGAAGGTGCCGGTGCGCTCCGAAGTGGCGATGACGGGCGAAATCACGCTGCGCGGCCGCGTACTGCCGATTGGTGGACTCAAGGAAAAGCTGCTGGCAGCCCATCGCGGCGGCATCGAGCTCGTGATCATTCCTGAGGAAAATCAGAAGGATATGGCTGATATCCCGCAGAACATCACCGAGTCTCTGACCATCAAGCCGGTGCGTTGGATCGACGAAGTGCTCGACATCGCCCTGGAACGCGCACTCGTTCCGAGCGAAAGTGCAAAAGTGGAGAATGCGGAAAAATCCACTTTGGAAAAAATCGGGGAAGGCGACGGCGAGTCGAATCAGCCGCGCGCTCACTGACCAACACGACGACGCGGTCGAGGCGGCCGCGTCGTCTATACAATTCAGCACGCCTTGCAAATTTCCTTCCGAGCGTCAAGCGAAAAACGCTCAAAATCGCGCGTCATAAAATATTTTCGAATTCCCTCAAACCCGCGCCGTTACTCGTATTGCGCGAGGTTGGTGCCGCTGGTATAAAGTCCGCGCCGCAATCACGTTGCCCAAGCAACCGCTGACGCGGAGTCGCGAATCGAACGTGTCGACACCAACAGTGTGCAGACGATTCGCCCACAACACATGCCACGAAAAACGGGCGCTTGTCCTGGATCGGGAGAGAGAGAATGAACAAAGCTGAATTTGTCAGTGCGGTTGCCGACGCGTCGGATATGTCGAAGGTCGACGCTGCCAAGGCGGTGGAAGCCATCATCGAAGTCGTGAAGAAGGCGCTGAAGAAAGGCGACCAGGTTTCGCTCGTCGGCTTCGGCACGTTCGTGGTGCGCAAGCGCGCCGCGCGCATGGGCCGCAACCCGCGCACCGGGCAGCAGATCAAGATCAAGGCTTCGAAGAATCCGTCCTTCAAGGCTGGCAAAGCGCTCAAGGATGCAATAAACTAATCGGCTCACGCCGAGCGAGGGTGCTTAGCTCAGCGGTAGAGCGTCGCCCTTACAAGGCGAGGGTCGGGGGTTCGAAACCCTCAGCACCCACCAATACCGCGGTGCGTAACATCTCCGCAGGAAGTCCGGCCTTAGACCCGTCGGACTTTTGGGGACGAACAATGCGGAGTGGTAGTTCAGCTGGTTAGAATACCGGCCTGTCACGCCGGGGGTCGCGGGTTCGAGTCCCGTCCACTCCGCCACGTGTTCAAAGCTAAAGGGCGCCTCTGGCGCCCTTTTGTTTGGGCAAAGAAGCGCCTCTGGCGCCCTTTTGTTTGGGCAAAAGAAGCGCCTCTGGCCCTTTTGTTTGTCCAGCAGCCGGAACGCTCAGGTGTGCTTGCTTTTCTGCGCACTGCGCCTCGCGTAACGGTCGTGTAAACTTCGCACCCTTCATCGGGGCGCGCTGCAACTAACCTCAGGCGCGACGTTCTAATTCTGCACGCCGCGGCGCGTCGCTCAACGGTATCTCGAATGCTGCAAACAATTCACGAAAAAACCTCCGGCATGTTCGCCAAGATCCTGCTCGGGATCATCACCATCGTGTTCGGCGGATTCTTCGGCACGCAACAGTTCGGTTCCTCGCACTCGGCCAATTACATCGCCGATGTGGATGGACACGAAATCACGCAGTCGGATTTCCGCGAACGCTGGGAAGCCTATCGCACGCGCATCACGCGGCAGTTCGGCAACCAGATCGACATGTCGCTGATCGACACGCCCGAACGCAAGCGCCAGCTGCTCGACCAGATGATCGACGAGCAGCTTCTGCTGGATTCGGTGCAGAAGCAGGGCGCGGTGGTGCCGCCGACGCTGGTGCAGCAGGAAATCCTGGCGGTCCCGGCGTTCCAGGTGGACGGCAAGTTCAATGCGACGGCGTATCAGCAGTTCCTGTCGCAGTCGCGCAAGACCGCCGAAGGGTTCGACGACGACATCCGCCGCGATCTTCTGCTGCAGCAAACCGATCAGCAGCTCATGTCGAGCGCGTTCGTCAGCGCGGCGGACGTCGACAACTACATCCGCCTGCGCGACCAGACCCGCGATTTCCAGTACGTGACGCTGCCTAAGCCTGCCGCTTCCGACGTGACCGTCGCCGATGCCGACGTCGATGCGTATTACAAGGCGCACGGCGACGAATTCATGACGCCGGAAAAAATCTCGCTCGACTACATCGAACTCGATGCGTCGAAGATGAAAACCGAGACCAGCGTGGACGACGCGACGCTGAAGAAACAGTACGAGGATCAGAAGTCGCACTTCGTGACCAACGAGGAACGTCTGGCTTCGCACATCCTGGTCAAGGTCGACAAGAACGCGAACGCCGACGCGCAGAAAGCCGCGCTCGAAAAAGCGAAGGGCATCGAAGAGCAGGCGAAGTCCGGCAAGGATTTCGCAGCGCTCGCCAAAGCCGACTCCGACGATCCGGGTTCCAAGGCACAGGGCGGTGACTTGGGCTGGCTCGCAAAAGGCGTCACCGATCCGGCATTCGAAAGCGCGCTGTTCGCGATGAAGAAAGGCGATATTTCCGATCCGGTGAAATCCGACGAGGGCTATCACATCATCCAGCTGCGCGACATCAAGGCGGAAAAGGTGAAGCCGTTCGAACAGGTGAAGGCGGAACTGGCCAGCAAGTACCTCGAAGGCGAACGCGAGCGCACATACAGCGACGTTTCCGGACATCTGACCGATGCGATCTATCAGGATCCGACCTCGCTCGATGCGGCTGCCAAGCAGTTCAATCTGCCGGTGCAGAAGACGGGTCTGTTCACGCGCACGGGCGGTGAAGGCATCGCGGGCAATCCGAAAGTGCTCAAGGCGGCGTTCTCCAGTGCGGTGTTGACCGAAGGCAACGCGTCGGATCCGATCGAGCTTGGACCGAGTCACATTGTGATCGTCAAAGTCGATCAGCATCAGAAAGCCGAGCCGAAGCCGCTCGACCAGGTGCGCGGCGACATCAAGAAGAAGCTCGTCGACGAGCAGATCGCCAAAGCCGCGCACGAGCGCGCCGACACGCTGTTCGCGCGCGTGCAGAAGGGTGAGTCGCTGGACAAGATCGCGGGCGAACTCAAGCTCAAGGTCGAAGATCAGAAGGACATCGGCCGCAATGCGTCGAACGTCGATCGCAAGCTCGTCGACGACGTGTTCAAGCTCGATCGTCCGGCCGAAGGCAAACCCACGGTCGGCGAATCGTCCTTGTCGAACGGTGATTTCGCGCTGGTCACGCTCAATGCCGTGAAAGACGGCGATCCGTCGAAGGTCGACGCGAAGACCAAGGAAGCGGCGCGCAACACGCTGCGCCAGGGCATGGGCGGACTCGCGGTGCGCGGTTACATCGACAGCCTGCGCAAGAGCGCGAAGATCGAAGTTCTCGAAGATCGACTGCAGTAACCGGTCTCTCTCGCAGAAACAAAAAAAGGCCGCGAACGTCGCGGCCTTTTCGTTTCCGGGTTCGGCAAATTCAGATGCCGGTGATGCCCATGATGTTGAACCCGGAATCAACGAAGATGATTTCGCCGGTGATGCCCGATGCCAGATCCGATCCGAGGAATGCGGCGACGTTGCCGACTTCCTCGATCGTCACGTTCCGCCGCAGCGGCGAATTCTGTTCGACGTGTTCGAGCATCTTGCGGAAATTGCCGACGCCCGCGGCGGCCAGCGTCTTGATCGGTCCGGCCGAAATGCCGTTCACGCGCGTGCCTTCCGCGCCCAGGTTGTACGCGAGATAGCGCACGCTCGATTCCAGGCTCGCTTTCGCCACGCCCATCACGTTGTAGTTCGCCATCGCGCGTTCGGCGCCGAGGTAGGTCAGCGTCAGGATCGATCCGCCGCGGCCTTTCATCAGCGGACGCGCCGCCTTCGCCATAGCCGAAAGGCTGTACGCGGAAATATCGTGCGCGATCTTGAAGTTCTCGCGCGTGAGGTTGTCGAGATATTCGCCCTGCAGCGCCTCGCGCGGCGAAAAGCCGATCGAGTGGACGAGGATGTCGAGTCCGTCCCAATGTTTGGCAAGATTCTCGAACAGACTTTCGATCTGATCGTCGAAGCCGACGTCGCACGGCAGCACGATGTTCGATCCGAATGCGTTCGCCGCTTCATCGACGCGATTTTTCAGCGAGTCGTTGACGTAGGTGAACGCCAGTTGCGCACCTTCGCGATGCATCGCCTCGGCGATGCCCCAGGCGATCGACCGTTGGCTGATGATGCCGGTGATCAGCGCGCGCTTTCCGTGCAGAAATCCCATGATGCCTCCGCGAGTGGACGTAGCCTGCGGATTTTAGCGGACTGCGCGCGATCTTTCAGTCCGAACCGCCGGCCACCGTCGAAACGCCGATGGTGCCTTGCGGATTCTGCAGTTTCAGACGCTGGCCCAGATGCAGCGTGGCGTTCGGCGTGAGACCGTTCCAGCGCATCAGATCGTCGACGCGGATGTGCGCGCCGCGGGCGATGCTCCATGGCGTATCGCCGCGTGCCACGACGTGAACGGAATCGGTTGCCACGACGGGTTTCTTTTCGATCGACACCGGCACAGGTACATACGATTCGACGCCCGGCAACAACACGTGCTTGCCGGCCGGAATGATGCCGTCGGCGCCGACATGATTGATCGATGCGATCGCCTTCGTGTTCAGATCGTGCGCCGTCGCCAGCACGTCGACGTTTTCGTCGTGCTGCAGCGAAATCTCGTGCCAGTTGCGCCACATCGGCTGCGGCAGCATCGCCAGCGCATCCTGCACCTTCTGTTTCTGCGCGGACGGAACCAGCAATCCGTAAGGACCGTTCGCCGGCATGTGACCGTAGGTGTAGCCGGGGTTGTAGCGGCGCAGTTGCGAGACGTCGACGCCGGAAATCCACGCGACCAGATTCAGATCGACCGGCGCGTCCAATTGGATATGCGTCAGCAGATCGTCCGATGTCGGTTCCGGCAGCTCGATGTGGAAGCGTTCTGGATCGGTAGCAACACACGCAACCGCGAGCAGCTTGGCCAGATGATCGTGCGCACCCTGGTTCACGCGCAGTCGCGCGATCTGATCGGCGCTGCGCGATACGGTCGGATTGCCGACCAGCATCTTCATGCCGTATTCGCCGGCGTTGTAGGCGAGATCGACCACACGCCAATCGTCGAATTCGCGTTGATAGCGTTCGATCAGATCCAGCGCCGCGTTCGTCGATGCGTAAATATCGAGGCGACCGTCGTATTCGGGCGTGATGCGCAATCCGGTTTCGCGCGCGGTGTCCGGCATGAGCTGCCAGATGCCGGCCGCCTTCGGACCATCGGCCGCGATCGCGGTGTACGTGCTTTCGATGTACGGCAGGAAAGCGAACTCGCCGGGCAGATCGCGCTTCTCAATTTCGTTGGTGACGAGCAGCAGATACGGCATCGCCTCGCTCATCGACGCGGAAAACTGCGCCGGACTCTGCGTGAACGTGCGCGCCCAGCGGCGCACGTCGGGGCTGTAGTCGCAGCCCGGCATCGCCATGCGTTTGCGCAGGCGTTCCCACGGCGACTGGATATTTACCGCTTCGGATGGAATCGCCGTCACCGACGGCGCGACCGGCTGCGGCGTCGGCGCCACCGGCTTCTCGATCATGATGGGCGGCGCGGTCGGCGTAGCTACAGGCCGCGGCGGCGCCGAACTGCACGCCACCAGCGTCAGGCACGCGGCGCCGAGCGTGCAGCAGCCCGTACCGAGCGCGGCAAGGCGCCAGTCGCGCGTTCCGCTTTTCGCGGAGACGCGGACGCTGATATCGCGGGAAGTTGTCTTCCGCATGCCAGTCGTCAGAGACGCCCCTGTGCCGCCCCCAAAAGGACGCGCACTATAGCAGCGTCGCGCCGGATTTCACCGTGCCGTGTTGCGGCGGCGCAACATAGGTTTACCGGCCGGCGGACTTTCGCGCACAATCGCTTTACAACTTTAGTCGGCCATCGGCATGCAGGAGAGTTACCGTCGTTTCTACGCCAGCCCGACCCTGCAGGCGCTGCTTTCCCGCGAACTGAGCGCACTGACGCCGATTCTCGGCGGCGTCTACGGCAACAATGCCTTGTTCCTGCGCCCGCACGAATCGGTGGCGCCGAAACTGCCGTCGCATCTGGTCAGCCACGTGGTCGAGGTGTCGCCGAGCGGCGGCGACCAGTTCACCGGCGCGGCGCGGTTCGATGCTGCCGAGCTGCCGTTCGTCAACGACAGTTTCCAGCTCGTGATCGCGCAGCACGCGTTCGAACTCGTGCCCAATGCCGACGATCTGGCCAGCGAAGTCTCGCGCGTGCTCGCGCCCGAAGGCGTGCTGCTGGTGCTCGGCTTCAATCCGTTGGGATCGTGGCGGCCGTGGCTGGTGGGGCAGTCGATGCGCGGCGCGCGTTTGTCGTTGCAGTCGGCGTCGCTGTGCCGGATGCGTTTTGCGCGCCAGCAGATCGATACGTTGCAAGTCCGCTATCCGGGACTGATGCTGCCCAACGATCCGGCGCAACCGCACAGCCGATACTCGCGCTGGTTCGCCGACACGTTCGGCCGCTTCGGCAGTTCGTGGCTGCTGCTCGCACGCAAGCGCCGCAGCACGTTGACGCCGTTGCGCTTCCGTTCCAAACGCGAGCGTGCGTTGAATCCGCGCCTGGCGCCCGGCGCGCATCGGGCCTGCGCATGACCGAACCGGAAGTGGCGGTCTTCACCGATGGCGCCTGTCTAGGCAACCCAGGTCCGGGCGGCTGGGCGGCGTTGCTGCGTTATAAAAATGTGGAAAAGTGTATTTCCGGCGGCGAACCGCTGACCACGAACAACCGCATGGAACTGATGGCGGCGATCCAGGCGCTGGAAGCCTTGCGCAGGCGCTCGCGCGTTCATCTGATCACCGATTCGCAGTACGTGAAGCAAGGCATCGAGCAATGGGTCGCGCGCTGGATGGCCTCGGGCTGGAAAACCTCCGACAAGAAGCCGGTGAAGAATCAGGATTTGTGGGAACGGCTTTCCGCCGCGGTGGCGAAGCACGCGGTATCGTGGGAGTGGACGCGCGGACATTCCGGTCACGCGGAGAACGAAAAAGTCGATAAACTTGCGCGCGAAGCGGCGCTCGCCGCAGCGGAGACGTGATCGGATGCGGCAAGTCGTTCTGGATACCGAAACAACCGGCCTGGAAGTGGGCAAAGGCCACCGCATCATCGAAATCGGCTGTGTGGAATTGGCCGAACGCCGCGCCACCGGCCGCACGCTGCACCGCTACTTCAATCCGGGGCGCCTGATCGACGAAGGCGCGCTCGCGGTGCACGGCATCAGCAACGATTTCCTGCACGACAAGCCGCGTTTTGCGGAACTCGTGCACGAGATCCTCAACTTCATCCGCGGCGCGGAACTGATCATCCACAACGCCGCGTTCGACGTCGCCTTCCTCGACATGGAACTGGCGCTCGCCGATGCGGCGCACGGCCGCGTGCACGAACACGCGCAGATTCTCGACACGCTGCTGCTCGCGCGCGAGAAATATCCGGGACAGAAGAACAGCCTCGATGCGTTGTGCAAACGCCTGAGCATCGACAACAGCCATCGCGAACTGCACGGCGCGCTGCTCGACGCGCAACTGCTCGCCGACGTTTACCTGGCGATGACGGGCGGGCAGGGCGATCTCGGCTTCGGCGGCGCCGATATCGTGGTGCATGCGCGCAGCACGGTGATTCCCGCCTCGCGTCCTGCGCTGTTCGTGCGACGCGCCGATGCGGCGGAACTCGTAGCCCATGCGGCGCGTCTGGCCGGTGTGGACAAGGCCAGCAAGGGCCACGTTTTATGGCGCGCGGACGATAACGAAATTCCCGCGACTGCGGTATGATCGGCGCTTAGGGTCAGCTTCATACTGATCGTGTTCGGATTTGCCAGACTTGGGGAGAAGTTGGCGATGAGAGCGTTTTTCGCGGTTCTGGTTCTTTTCGCAACAGCCGCACGCGCCGAGACGGCCGTGGAAGCGATCGAAGCGCACAAGCACATGGGGGTGGCGACCTGTTCCAACAGCGTCTGCCACGGCGCCTCGCAACCTTTCCGCGATTCCGACGTGATGCAGAACGAATTCGCCATCTGGCAGGAATTCGATCCGCACGCGAAGTCGTATCAGTTGCTGCAGAAACCCGCATCGCAGGCGATCGCGGCGAAGCTCGGCCTCGGCGATGCCACGAAGGCGAAAATCTGCCTCGACTGCCACACCGACAACCAGCCCGAAGGCCATCGCGGCGATCGCTTCCAGATCAGCGACGGCGTCGGCTGCGAAGCCTGTCACGGCGGCGCGGAAATCTGGCTCAACGCGCATGCGGACAAGAAAGTCACGCACGCGGACAACATCCACAACGGCATGTACGCCACGGAAGATCCGATCAAGCGCGCGCAGCTGTGCCTCTCGTGCCACATGGGCGAGAAGGAACGCATGATCACGCATCGGATCATGGGCGCCGGCCATCCTCGCCTGAGTTTCGAACTCGACACGTTCACGTGGCTGCATCCGCACTACAAGATCGGCGAGAAGTGGGTTGCGCGCAAAGGTAACTGGAACGGCGTGCGCGACTGGGCTGTCGGCCAGGGCGTTGCTGCTGAGAATCTCATCGATTTGCTCATCGATCCGAAAACCGGCTGGCAGGGCATCTTCCCCGAACTCGTGCTGTTCAATTGCCAGGCCTGCCACAAGCTGATGAAGGATCGCTCGTGGGGCCCGCGTCAGGGCACGGGCCTGGGCCCAGGCACCGTCCGCTTGAACGATGCGAATCTCGTCATGTTCCGTCACGTGCTGGCGCCGGTCGACAAAGGATTGGCGCAACGCGTGTTCGATCAGACGCGCGCGCTGCATCGTGCAACGACCGAAAGCCGTGACGCGACCTTCGCCGCCGCGCGCGCGTTGCGTGAAACGATCGCCGGTGCGCTGCCGAAAGTCGCAGCGTTCAACTACGATCCGGCCAGCTTCGACGTGATCCTCGCCAGCATCCAGGCCGACGGTTCGCGCGGCGAGTTCCGCGACTTCGTCGCTGCCGAGCAGGTCGCGATGGCGGCGCAATCGCTGGTCGTCGCGTTCGAGAACGACGGCAAGCTCGACAAGGACCGCGGCGCGACGCTGCACGCCAAGCTCGACCGCCTGTACGAAACCGTGAAGGACGAAAATAACTATCAGATGACGCGCTTCGATGCGTCGCTGAAGGACCTTCGCTCGTCGGCTCCGTAATCCGAATCTGCGCGGTAGTTGCCGCTGCCGCGCACCGACCTTATGCTTGCCATCGGCCTTGCGGGCCGCTTATGTCCTGCGCGCGTGAAATGCTGATCCGTCCGAATGGCTGACAACGTCCAAGTCCCCGGCTACAAGGTCATTCGTAAACTCGGCGAAGGCGGCATGGCCACCGTGTTCCTGGCCGTGCAGGAATCGCTCGATCGCGAAGTCGCACTGAAAGTGATGTCGCCCGTGCTGGCGGCGAACGCGACATTCTGCGAACAGTTCATGAAGGAAGGCCGCATCGCGGCCAAGCTGACGCATCCGCACCTGATGACGGTGCACGACATCGGCACCGAGAACGGCATCTACTATCTGGCCAGCGAATTCCTGCCCGCGGGCACGCTGCGCGAGCGCATGGACCGCATCACCACGAACGAAATCCTCGACGTGACGCGCGACATCGCCGCCGGTCTCGCCTACGCGCACGACAAGGGTTTCGTGCATCGCGACGTGAAGCCCGGCAACATCATGTTCCGCTCGAACGGTACCGCGGTGCTGGCGGATTTCGGCATCGCCAAGGCGATGAAATCGATCAGCGCCGCCACCATGGCCGGCAACGCCATCGGCACGCCGGACTACATGAGTCCCGAGCAGGCGCAGGCCACCATGATCGACGGCCGCTCCGATCTGTACAGCCTCGGCGCGGTGCTGTTCGAATGCCTTGCCGGACATAAGCCCTATCAGGCCAACGACGCCTACGCCGTCGCGCTCATGCATGTGACCGAACCGGTGCCGCATTTGCCCGAGAGTGTCGCGTGGCTGCAGCCCCTGATCGAAGGATTGATGGCGAAGAATCCCGACCAGCGTTTCGCCACCGGCGATGCGTACATCGCCGCACTCGACCGCATGCTCATGGAGCATCCGCAGGCCGACGCGACGGCGCAACGCGCCGCGCGCAAACGCGCGACGCTGAAGAGCGTCACGCCACTGCCCGGCTCCGTGCCGGCTGCGAGGCAGAGCACCGAGGCACCCGCGCAAGCCAAACTGTCGACCGGCGCCGTAGCGGGAATCGCCGCACTCGTGCTCGCCGTCGTGATCGCGGGCGGCTGGTTCGTCCTGCGCCGCAATCCTGCGCCGCCGAACAATCCACCGACGACCACCGCGACCACGCAACCCGCCAATCCACCGATCGTCCCGACGCAGCAACCGATGCAGACGCAGGAAGAAAACCAGGCGACTGCGGCGATCATGAAGCTCGACATGCAAACGCTGCTGTCCAAAGGCAGTGAATACCTCGCCTACGGACAAAAAAATTACGGCGACAAACTCGATTTCCCGCCGGGCGAAAACGCGATCGACATGTATCACGAAGTGCTGCGTCGCGATTCGTCGAACGCACAGGCAAAAAACGGCTTGACGCAAATCGGCGCGTACTACGAACAAGCCGCGCGCACCGCGCTGAACCAGGGCCTGTTCACCGCGACGGACGAGTTTATCGACAAAGGGCTGCGCGCCGACCCGAGCAATCAGAGTCTCGTGAGTCTGAAGGGCGAGCTTGCAAAGAAAGAGAAGGGCGGCTAGAACACCAGTTGGCGCCTACAAGAGCAAAAGCTCAAAAGCCTCACCGCTGTGGCTTAGTGCAGTCAAGAGTTTCAAGACTCTTTATACCAGTCACCCACAAGGTGGAACGACGGTTGTCGCGCGCAGGGATGCGCGCGTCCGCGTCAGCAGCACGGACGTGCTGTTCGCGGACAACGTCCACTGGGAGAAAAGAGAACGTTTTTTGGTGCCTTTTTGGCGTTTACCAAAAAGGTACCCGCTGGCCGCAGGACAGCGGAAGCTCTGGCTCTCAGCGAGCGCAACAACAGACTGAAGCGCCACCCTCACCCCAGCCCTCTCCCGCCAGCGGGAGAGGGGGGAAACCGAAAGCTGGATTCCAGCTTCCGCTGGAATGACGAGCGAAAAGCAGCGGAATAGGGCCCTAAAAACAGCGCGTTATCCCACGATTTCTGCGATAATGCGCGCTTTGCCGCAGCGCATCGCCTTGCGCGCCGCCGGCGCCAACACCCTCATAATGAACCTGATCCGAAACTTCTCCATCATCGCCCACGTCGATCATGGCAAATCGACGCTGGCCGACCGCATCATTCAGCTGTGCGGCGGCCTCGAAGCGCGCGAGATGGAAGCCCAAGTGCTCGACTCCAACCCGATCGAGCGCGAGCGCGGCATCACCATCAAGGCGCAGTCCGTCTCGTTGCCGTACAAGGCGCAGGATGGCAACACCTACATGCTCAACTTCATCGACACGCCGGGCCACGTCGATTTCTCGTACGAAGTGAGCCGCTCGCTCGCCGCGTGCGAAGGCGCGCTGCTCGTCGTCGACGCCGCACAAGGCGTGGAAGCGCAATCCGTCGCCAACTGCTACACGGCGGTTGAGATGGGCCTGGAAGTCGTGCCCATCCTCAACAAGATCGACCTGCCGACCGCCGATATCGACCGCGTCAAAACCGAAATCGAAGCGGTGATCGGCATCGACGCCACCGACGCCATCGCCATCAGCGCGAAAACCGGCGCGAATGTTCCTGCCGTGCTCGAAGCGATCGTCGCGCGCATCCCGCCGCCGAAGCCGCGCGACACCGATCGCCTGCAGGCGCTGATCATCGACTCGTGGTTCGACAATTACCTCGGCGTCGTTTCGCTCGTGCGTGTGATGCAGGGCGAGATCAAGCCGCGCGACAAAATCCTCGTTATGTCGACCGGTCGCGCGCACGAAATCGATCAGGTCGGCGTGTTCACGCCCAAGCGCACCAACAAGCCCGTGCTCGGCGCCGGCGAAGTGGGCTGGGTGACGGCATCGATCAAGGACGTCCACGGCGCTCCCGTCGGCGATACGCTGACGCTCGCCAGCAAGCCAGCGCCGTCGCCGCTGCCCGGTTTCCAGACCATGCAGCCGCGCGTGTTCGCCGGTCTGTTCCCGGTCATCGCCGACGATTACACAGCGCTGCGCGAGGCGCTGGAAAAGCTCAAGCTCAACGACGCGGCGATGCATTTCGAGCCGGAAAGCTCGGAAGCGATGGGTTTCGGTTTCCGTTGCGGCTTCCTCGGCATGCTGCACATGGAAATCGTGCAGGAGCGGCTGGAGCGTGAATACGACCTGAACCTGATCACCACGGCGCCCACCGTGGTGTACGAGGAACTCAAGACCGACGGCTCGATC
>Ga0105239_10004154_pt1 | contig 17390 bp, 19 predicted proteins | sample KBSC44metaG_FD_92761 | JGI IMG/M metagenome (GOLD analysis project Ga0105239, IMG submission 92761) | Corn rhizosphere microbial communities from Kellogg Biological Station, Michigan, USA - KBS C4-4 metaG | ecosystem: Host-associated > Plants > Roots > Rhizosphere > Soil | place: Michigan, USA...
ATACGAGGCTCCAAATCATTATTATAAGATCAGTTAGGACATTTTAAGTTTCTTCTGAATATCGGCTACATAGCCTTTAAATTTCTTATCGGTGTCAATCAAGTCTTCAACCGTTTGGCAGGCATAAATAACTGTGGAGTGGTCGCGACCGCCAAAGAAGTGGCCGATTGATTTTAATGAGCTTTTGGTATGCGCCTTGGCCAGGTACATTGATATCTGGCGAGCCTGTACAATTTCGCGTTTGCGGGTTTGTGATTTTACCATCTCGATAGGTACTTCAAAATACTCACAAACCAGGTTCTGGATATATTCCATCGAAATCTCTTTCGATGAGTTTTTCACAAAGTTTTTCAACATTTGTTTAGCCAGGTTCAAATCAATTTCCTTGCGGTTAAGGGTTGATTGTGCCAGCAGGGATACCATGGCGCCTTCCAGTTCACGTACGTTATTGTCGATGTTGTGGGCAACGTATTCGATAACGTCGTTTGAAAGCTCGATGCCGTCCTGGTAGGTTTTATTTTTGAGGATGGCCATGCGGGTTTCCAAATCAGGGATTTGCAAATCAGCCGAAAGGCCCCATTTAAATCTTGATAAAAGGCGTTCTTCCAAACCGGCCAAATCTTTGGGCGCCTTATCGGATGTAATGATAACTTGCTTGCCTGATTGGTGCAGGTGGTTAAAGATATGGAAGAAGAAATCCTGGGTCTTTTCCTTACCGGCAAAGTTGTGCACATCGTCCATTATCAACACGTCTATGGCCTGGTAAAAGTTCACAAAGTCGTTGATGTTGTTGTGCTTCAGGGCGTCAACAAATTGCTGGGTGAATTTTTCGCATGATACATAAAGCACCAGCTTATCGGGCAGCGAGTTTTTAATTTCGTTGCCAATGGCCTGGGCCAGGTGAGTTTTACCCAAACCAACACCGCCGTATATCATCAGTGGGTTAAATGAAGTGCCGCCCGGTTTTGCAGCTACCGCGTACCCTGCCGAACGCGCCAGCCTGTTGCAATCGCCTTCAACAAAATTATTGAAAGTGTAATTGCGGTTAAGCTGCGGGTCAACATTCAACTTTTTTAAGCCTGGGATAACAAAGGGGTTTTTGATGTCCTTATTTATCGAAATAGGTATCGGCATAGACTGATTTTTTGATTCAGCGCCATTCCCGTTTGATGGTAAATTTGTGGTGTATGGCTTGCTGGATGATGACTGCTCTACTACTATATTGTACTCCAAACGTCCATCGTCGCCTAATTGTTTTTTTATTGTTTTGCGCAGCAGGCTAACGTAGTGTTCTTCCAGCCATTCGTAAAAAAATAAACTTGGAACTTGTATCGTTAAAACGCTCCCTTCCATCCGCAATGCTTTTATTGGTTCAAACCAGGTTTTAAAGCTTTGTGCCGGTATGTTGTCTTTAATTATTTGCAGGCAGCTATTCCAAACGTTAGTACAAGTTTTTTCCATTAGTAATTTTTATTAAAATGTTGATTTCCAACCCCCAGCGAAACATCTTTTGGAACTGCTACGGAACACCGAATATTCAAAAAAAAGGTGGATTAAAAAATTAAATTTCACTTTTTTAGTAAAATAAATTTAACAAATATTAACGCGCTTTGTAGTATAAATTAAATATAAAATGTTATACTTCGGGTTAAAAAAGGGCGCTCTATTTTGCCGTTTAACTATTCCAATATTTTTTTAATTATTCCTCTACTCCCGTTATCCGCCATCCATTCCCTGCTTCGCACAGGGGCTTGGCAGTCATCAATTTCTAAGCCAGTATAACCGTTTTTATTCCTTAAAGTTTTAAGATTTTTTTAACTGGCTGATAATGGTGTGAATAAAAAAAACATAGTGTGGATAACATTCTGCCACGAAGATATTTTGGCAGTTTTTAGCTGTCAATACTCGCCAAAAACGTGGCGCAACGTGTCAGAGATTTCCCCAAGTGTGGCATAGTTTTCAACAGCGTCTAAAATAAAGGGCATTAAATTGGCAGTTCCTTTGGCTGCCTCGCCAAGTTTCTGCAGGCAGTTATTAACAGCATTATTATTCCTGCTATTTTTAAGTGCGGCAATTTTTTCGCTCTGCATTTTGCGGATCGAGTCGTCGACCCTGAAAACATTGATCGCCGGAGCCTCGGCTTCCGTAAATTTATTAACACCTACCAATACCCTTTCGCCACTTTCAATCTTCGTTTGATATTCATATGCCGAGCGCGCAATTTCCTGCTGGATGTAATCCTGTTCGATGGCTTTTACTGAGCCGCCCATGGCGTCAATTTTATCGATATAAACCTGTGCAGCTTTTTCGATCTCGTCTGTCAGGGCTTCGATAAAATAGGAACCTGCCAAAGGATCGACGGTGTCCGTGGCGCCGCTTTCAAAGGCTATTATCTGTTGAGTACGCAGCGCTATTTTTGCAGCCGCCTCGGTTGGCAGAGAGATGGCTTCGTCGTACCCATTGGTATGTAATGATTGTGTACCGCCCAGTACCGCAGCCAATGCCTGGTTGGTAACCCGCACAATATTATTCATGGGCTGTTGGGCCGTTAAGGTTGAGCCGCCGGTTTGCGTATGGAAGCGCAGCTTTTGTGCGCCGGCATCGGTGGCGCCCAGTTCCTTTGTAATATGTGCCCACATGCGCCTCGCAGCCCTGAATTTGGCTATCTCTTCGAAAAAGTTATTATGGCAGTTAAAAAAGAATGAAAGCCGTTTGGCGAATACATTTATATCAAGCCCTTTTTGCAGCGCTGCCTTTAAATAGGTTTTACCATTAGCTAGTGTAAACGCCAACTCCTGCACAGCGGTTGACCCAGCTTCGCGGATATGGTAGCCTGATATGGAAATGGTGTTCCATTTTGGCACTTCTTTGCTGCAATACTCAAACACATCAGTTATCAATCGCATCGAGGCTTCGGGTGGATATATATAAGTGCCACGTGCGGCATACTCCTTTAATATATCATTCTGTATAGTTCCCGAAATTTGTTTTAAATCGCCCCCCTGTTTTTTTGCCAGGGCAATGTACATCGCCAATAATACAGGTGCGGTAGCATTGATGGTCATTGAGGTGGTAATATTCTTCAGCTCGATGCCATCAAACAATATTTCAATGTCCTTTAATGAATCAATAGCAACACCCACTTTGCCAACCTCGCCCTCGGCAAGTTCGTGATCTGAGTCGTAACCAATTTGTGTAGGCAGATCAAACGCCACCGAAAGCCCCATCGTACCCTGGCCAAGCAAATAATGATAGCGCTTGTTTGATTCTTCGGCGGTTGAAAAGCCCGCATACTGGCGCATGGTCCACGGCCGGCCGCGGTACATATCCTTTTGTATCCCCCGGGTAAATGGGAACTCGCCCGGAAGCTCATTCATCCCCGAGGGCTCGGTGTAAACTTCCTTTATTTCAATATTTGATGTTGTGGTAAATTTTTTATCGCTCATATATAATATATATGCTTGGTCTTTTTTCCTAATCTCTAATCACTAATTAACTAACCTAAAATATCTCCTCAACATCTTTCCTTAGCATACTGGCGCCTACCTCATATGGGTTATCTTCCAGTTCGGCAATGGTTGCCAGTATCATTTTGGCCAGTTCAAGGCCGGTCGCTGCTTCGGGCATGCCTTTGGCCGCATTATTAATAATACCAAGCGTATTTTCCCGTACATGCTTTACCACACCCCAGGCGCGGCTGCTTACATAAATTTGCTGGGTAATGTTATGCTGGTACTCGTTGCGGATTTCCTCTATTATAATACCGTATAACTCGTGCGCCGAATATCCCGGGGCATTCAGACGAACCAGCATATTGGCAGGATTTACCCGTTCAATAAATAACACCAGCCGCTCATAGGCTTGCAGGCGCAACGGCAGGGTTTGCTGGCTGATGGTTTTTTTAAATTCAAGCAACTGTATTTTCTCATCACGGTCTAAATACGGCTTTAATAAATAAAAGGCTATCCATACAATACCCAGGCCGGCTATGGTGTATTTTAAAATATCTAAAAAGTACGGTAAAAGATTCATGCAGGTGAATGTTAAATGCGGGTCATAAATAAATTGGCTCGCGCAAAAATCCGCATTTTACCTTATATTTGTATAGTTAATTGAAAATAAGATGAGTACTGCTGTTGAAACTGCAACCGGCCCGGTAACCTTTACTACAGGCGCGGTAAAAGAATTAAATAAACTGAAGAGCCAGCAAGAAATAGGCGACGACTTTGGCTTGCGTGTGGGTGTTGAAGGTGGCGGCTGTTCAGGCATGAACTACGTTTTAGGCTTCGACCAGAAAAAAGAAGGCGACCAGGAATATATTATTGATGGCATAAAGGTATTTATGCACAAGGCGCATGGCCTTTACTTAGTAGGCATGCAAATTGATTTCCAGGATGGTTTGAATGCACGCGGGTTTACCTTTAATAACCCTAATGCTGCCAGCACTTGTGGTTGCGGAACGTCGTTTTCGGTTTAAGGTATTACAACGACAAAAATATAAAGGCGAAATGTGCAGAACACATTTCGCCTTTTTTTATGGCCCGGGCGTTTCCCGGCGGCAACCCCGGCAGGTAGGGGTTCAACATTTTGAACCCCTACATTGCATATAATTGCGGCGGATATCATGATTGATTTTTTTCAAATTAATTTTTGCATTGTAAATTTACGATTGCACGGCGGGTAGGGGTTCGAAATTTTGAACCCCTGCCACTTATTACATTTTGAACCCAACCATTAAAACCTGCACAATAATATGAACGATAAAAAAAAGTATAACCCGGCAATTCATCACCGCAAATCAATCAGGTTAAAAGGATATGATTATTCACAAAATGGGTTATATTTTATAACCATTTGCACCTGTAACCGTGAATGTTTGTTTGGCGAAATTGTCGATAAAGAAATGATATTGAACGATGCCGGTAAAATAGCCAACGAATGCTGGTTAAATATACCCGAACATTTCCCCAACGCGGTTTTGCATGAACATGTTGTTATGCCTAACCATGTCCATGGAATTATCGAATTATCCGGCACGGCGACGGCAGGGGGTGAAAATAACATTGGGGTTAAAGACGTGGGGAAACAAACCGTGGGGGGGCAAACCGTAGGGGTTCAAAATTTTGAACCCCTACTACCACCATCACCACCCCTACCACCGGCACCATCACCGCCAACACCGCAAAATCAATTTCAACATATAATACCCCGTTCAATCGGGTCAATTGTTCGGGGATATAAAATTGGTGTGACGAAATTTTTTCGGGACAACACAGATATTTACCATGTTTGGCAACGGAATTATCACGAACATATCATCCGTTCCGAACAATCATATTTGCGGATTTCGGAATATATCATAAACAACCCCAAGGTGTGGGAAAATGATAAATTTTATCGGCGATAAAAAAATACCCGCATGGCGTAGGGGTTCAAAATTTTGAACCCCTACGTTTGATATGATTACGGGGATGTTGGTATGATTGATTTATGTTATTCCCCATTTTATTTTGAATGGAAATTTACGGTTTGCGTGGTAGGGTTCAAAAATTGAACCCCTTCAATAGATTTTGTAATTTCTATTGGCACAACAGTGTGTTGTTATAAAAATCCAATTAAAATAAGTAGGGGTTCAAAATTTTGAACCCCTACCACATATTACATCTTGAACCCCTGCGTTTGATATGATTTTTTACGGGCTGAGGTGACGGTTTCGATTGTCAATACCTGCGCATTGGCAATAAACGACGAGCGCAATAAAAACAAAATGAGCGGTTTTTTCATAAAACAAAAAGGCTTAGATATAAGATTGCTTTAGAAACTTATATGAGGCAGGTGCGTCAATAAATAAACACAGCCTGAAAAAAACAGCAAAGCAATAGAATATGGTATCAGGTCGGGAAATTCAAACTGTTTGAAAAGCCTCCGTTTTGTTGTTGAGCTGTTGGGTAATACCATATTAGTCCTGGCCTGTATTAAATGGCTGATACTAAGTTATGTAAATTAAAACGGCAAATCAATTTTTTATTAAGGCCCTAAAACCCCCTTTCGGTAGCCTTAACCCATGCATCCAAATCTGCCATCGGCTGTGGGTTATTTTTTATCCATTGTGCGCTTTCAGGCGTGTTTGAACTTATCAGCCTTGCAAAGGCCGGCATATTTGACGATTGGGCCATTTGATAAAAATAGACAGCCATGTACTTCCTGAAAAAATCGTTGCCGGTTTGCTTTTCGACCAGTTGACCTATATTGGTAAATATTGCTTTTAATTCCGCGGCCAGCAAATCGCCCGCAGATGCGTATCTGCGTTTGCTAAAATCTGCAACCGCTTGGGTTATTGCCTGGTTAAGGGCATTGGTGTTCGCATCAATGGCATGCGGCGCCATTTCGCCGGGTTCGGGTTTTAAATTGCCACCTTGTATAATATGCTGGATATTGCCATAGGCCTCGGCACTGCGGGCGGTGTTGGGCTCAAGCAAAATAAAGCTGCAAAATCCCAGCAATGCCTGGGCACGTTTATTTTGATGGAAGCTTACCAGCGCATACACGCGTTGCGTGCTGGCATGCTTTGGGTCGAGCTTTATTGCCTCAATGGCTTTTGTCTCCGCCTCAGCGTATTGCCTGTTTTTAAAATAGATTAAGCCTGATAAGTCGTAAGCTGCTGCCCTTAATTTTTCATCGCCGGTGATTACTTTTTGAAGCCGGGGCAATCCCTCCGTTCCCTTACCCGATAAAAACAAAGAATACGCCAACTGGTACGATGCAAACATACTCCCTGTATCAATTTTTAAAGCCTGCCGGTATTTATCAATGGCTTCGGCATATTTTTTCTCATCATTCAATTTTACACCTTCTTTAACCAGGGCCCGGGCGTCGTCTGTATTTTGCGCCAATGTTTCACCACAGGCAACAGTTATAAAAAGGCATATTATTAGGTATTTAATATATTTCATCTGCTAAAATTAGGAAGTGCGATTAACTAAAAGAAAAAATATTTAAAACATTACTTTATAACTGCTGTATAATTTCAGACTTTTGCACGTTAAAACGCGAACATCTGCTTTATGAAATTAGTATATACACCCATTATAATATTTGCTTTCTCCTTGTCTTCCTTAACATCGTGCTCTTCCAAACAAAGTGATAAAAAAACAGCCACACTGCCGGGCCCCGAAGCACCGTTCGATACGAAGGGCTTTTTAGCCTATAATCCTAAGGATGGGGATAAAAGAATTGATGCAGTTATGCAAAACCTGCATAAAACACGCGCTTTTAATGGCAACGTGCTGGTGGCCAAACATGGCAAAATAATATACGAAAAAGCGATCGGCTGGGCCGACTACCTGCACCGCGACAGCCTGAAAATAAATTCGCAATTTGAGCTGGCTTCAGTTACTAAAACTATTACCTCAACGGCTATATTGATGCTTTGGGAGCAAGGGAAATTAAAGCTGGATGATGATGTAAAGAAATTCTTCCCGGATTTCCCGTACGATGGCGTCACTATTCGCCTGCTGCTCACCCACCGCTCGGGGATGATGAACTATGTATATTTTACCGATGATTTATACCGTGCCGAGCATCGCCTGCAACGCAAGGGTATTAGCAATGCCGAAGAAATGGCGCTGATTGCCCAGTACAAACCACGGCCGTTTAATAAACCCAACGCCCGGTTTTTGTATAACAACTCAAACTTTATGGTGCTTGGCAGCATAATTGAAAAAGTAACCGGCCAGTCGTACGCCGACTTTGTAAAGACCCATATTTTCAAACCATCGGGCATGGAGCATACGGCAGCTTATTCAAAAGCCGTGTACGATAAAATACCGGTTGACGTGGTGGGGCACGACAGGGGGCAATGGCGCTACTCGGTAGTTCAAAACTTCCTGGACGGCCCGCTTGGCGATAAGGGTGTTTACAGTACCGTAGGCGACCTTTGGCTTTTCGACCGTTCGTTACGTAGCGGCAGGTTGTTGAAACAAGCCACTATGGATTCGGCGTACGTACCGCGTAACCCTATGATTCATGGCCATTTTAGCTACGGTTATGGCTGGCGTATTTTTGAAGCCCCGGGCAAGCAGGTTATTTACCACACCGGCTGGTGGCATGGTTTCAGGCATATTTATTTGCGCGATATTAAAGACGACATTACCATTGTACTGCTGTCAAACCTTTCGAACGGCAGCCTGTTAAAACTCGACGACCTGTTTAATGCCGCAGGCATGCCTATTGTGCGCAAAAGCGCTTATAAGGGAAATGGGGATACGAGTGATGACTAGCGTTAGGTGAGCAGTTGATTAAGTTAGATTAGGTTGATTAAGTTTTTTAATTTTGTAACCAGTTAACTTAATTCAACTCAATCAACTAAAAGATATGTTCGATAAACTAATGCAGGCCCAGCAAAAGGCGGGCGAGGTGAAACAGCGACTGGATGCGATAACCGTAACCGGTACTGCTGAGGGCGGCAAGATAACTGTAACTGCCAATGGCAACAAGGTTATCCAATCGGTAACAATTGACGACGACTTTTTTAAGGAAGCAGATAAAGAGCAACTTGAAGAGCTTTTAGTTATCGCCATAAACAAGGCCATGGAGCAGGCGGAGAATGTGAGCCAGAGTGAAATGGGCGCCATGGCCAAAGACATGTTTGGCGGCCTGGGTGGCCTGTTTTAATGCGTTTGATCTATAGCTTTATTAATAAATACACCCTATGAAAACTACATTTTACGGGCAGTCGACCTTTATGCTTGAAGCGGGAGGGAAAAAACTGTTGTTCGATCCATTTATTACTCCAAACCCCGAGGCAAAGGATATAGACATCCACAGCCTTGAACCTGATTATATTTTAGTTTCGCACGGACACGGCGACCACGTAGCCGATTTACTGGCAATACAAAAAAGCAGCGACGCGATAATAATCTGTATTGCCGAAATAGCAAATTGGCTGGGCAAACACGGCATAAATAATGCTCACGGTATGAATATTGGCGGCGGCTTTAATTTTGAATTTGGCCGCGTAAAAATGGTAAATGCCGTACACTCGAGTACATTGCCTGATGGTTCGCCAGGTGGTAATCCGGCGGGTTTTCTATTGCATCTGGATGGAAAAGTTATTTACTATGCAGGCGATACTGCCTTAACTTACGACATGAAACTGCTGGCCGATGAAAACCTGGATTGGGCCTACCTGCCTATCGGCGATAATTATACCATGGGCGTTGATGACGCTATTAAAGCCTCCGGTTTTATCAACTGCAAAAATATTATCGGTATGCACTATGATACCTTCCCGGTTATAAAAATTGATGTTGCCGAAGCCGAAGCAAAATTTGTAAAAGCAGGCATCAATATTAAACTGCCAAAAATTGGCGAGAGCGTGGAACTATAAAATTGTAGCACTTTAAAAAACAACAAAAAAATCCCCGGGGCGTTTTTGCTCCGGGGATTTTTTGTTTGGAATTGATACTAGTCTTTTTTAGTAGTATCCTTCCATTTCTTCTTTATCTTCATCTTATTACCCTTCTTCTTGATTTTCTTTTTTACAGTATCCTGCTGCATTTTAACCGGCACAAATGCCGCTGCTGATGCGGATAATGTCCCCATACAGATTGCTGCTAAAGCAACCATGGCAATTATCTTTTTCATAGGTTATATTGTTTTGTTTAACTTAATAATATAACAATTTGAAGCGAATTTGTTTTTATTTTTAAATTAAAAAGAAAATAAATTTCAAATAACGCCAAAATTGACAAATCTAAAAGCCCTCAATTCATTTCCCTACTGTAAACAAAAAGCCAGGAATAGCTTTCCTGGCTTTTTAAATTACTACAACTACCGTCTTTCGGACTTTTCGGTCTTTCCCGACTTCCGGACTAAATTAAATCACTGTGCCATTAGCAATAACCGCACGTTTTTTCACTATCACTATGCCATCCTGTACTACGTAAGAGCCATAGTCGCCATTGGCAAGCGGTTCACCTACATTAATGTGGACGTCGTCGCCGATGCAGGCATTTTTGTCGATAATAGCGTTGCGGATATGGCACCTGTCGCCAATACCCATGATAGGCGTCTGGCTTTCGTGCGATTCGGTAATTTGCTCCAGTGTTTGGTAATTATCGTTACCCATTACATAGCAGTTTTCAATGACCGATTCAAAGCCTATGCGGGTACGGATACCAATAAGTGAGCGTGTTAGCTGGCTGGCATTGATGATACATCCATCGGCAACAATTACCTTGTCAACATGCGTACCCGACATTTTTGATGGCGGCAACATGCGCGCACGGGTATAAATTGGGTGTTTATCAAAAAGGTTAAACTGAGGGATATCATCAGTTAAGCCGATGTTGGCTTCAAAAAACGATGGTATTGTACCGATATCAGTCCAGTAACCTTCGTACTGGTAGCTCAACACCCTGTGATCGGTTATAGATTGCGGGATAATTTCTTTGCCAAAGTCGGTACGGTCATTACCTTCCAGCAATTCGTATAACAGTTTTTTGTTAAAGATGTAAATACCCATCGAGGCCAGGTAAACGCGGCCCTCGGCCTCCATTTGCGGACTAACCTCAGATGCCCAGCTCTCAAAGTTCGATTTCGGCTTTTCGATAAAGGCGGTTATCATGTTATTATCGTCGGCCTTCAAAATACCAAAACCAGGAACATCATTGGCGTGTACAGGGATGCTTGCGATAGAAATTTCGGCATTTGCTGCAACGTGTTTTTCAATCATATCGCCAAAATCCATCTGGTACAACTGGTCGCCCGATAGGATCAGCACATATTCAAACTCGTGCACGGCCAGGTGATGAAGGCATTGCCTAACCGCATCGGCAGTACCCTGGTACCAGCCTACGTTGGTTGGGGTTTGCTCCGCAGCCAAAATGTCAACAAAAGCCTCGCTGAAATTGCTGAAATGGTAAGTGTTTTTTATATGCTTGTTCAGCGAAGCCGAATTGAACTGGGTCAATACATACATGCGGTGGATGCCTGAATGCAGACAGTTTGAAATAGGGATATCCACCAAACGGTATTTACCCGCAATTGGTACCGCCGGCTTTGAACGGGTGGTAGTTAACGGGGCCAAACGGCTGCCCTGGCCTCCGCCAAGAACAATGCAAATTACTTTAGAGGTCATATAGTTGGATTTAAGCTTTCGTATAAGGTTATGTATTCTTTAGCAGAGCGGTCCCACGAAAAATCGAGCGCCATTATCACTTTGCGCAGGGCCTGGAAGTGTTTGTCGTTATTATAAAGTGTTATTGCACGTGTAACCGCCATGCAAATATCTTCTACACTTGCATGATTATACCGGATGCCATAGCCGCCTTCATCGCCAAAATCAATTACAGTATCGTGCAAGCCGCCGGTGTTGCGCACCATTGGCAGTGTGCCGTAACGCAGTGAATACAGCTGGTTCAGTCCGCAGGGCTCAACCCTCGATGGCATCAGCAAAAAGTCGGCGCCAGCGTAAATCGTATGGGCAAGGGCTTCATCGTAGCCAATAAACACGTTGCATTGTTCGCTGTAAAAATCGCGTAATTGCAGCAATTCTGTTTCGGTCTCTTTATCACCTGCGCCCAAAACAAGAAAGTTAAACTGGCCGGGGTGTTCGTTAAAGCTTTCCTCCATGGCGGTTGCTATCAGGTCGGCGCCTTTTTCAACAACCAGGCGGCCAATAAAGGCAATCAATGGCTTATCTGTCGATAAGTTAAACCGGGTGCATAAAACTTCCTTATTTGCCTGTTTGCCCTTTTGGAAAGTGTTGACGGTAAATTTTGCCGGCAGCATTGGGTCGGTTTTGGGGTTCCATACAGCTGTATCAATGCCGTTTAGTATGCCCACGCCTTTGCCTTTTTCCAAATAAAATAAAAACTCTAGGCCGTTTGAGTTAATAGTAAGTTCCTCCAGGTAGGTAGGAGAAACCGTGGTGTAACGCCAACAGCATTTAACCGCGCAGGCCAGAGGGTTGATGGCTCCGGCCCAATCCAACAACCCGGTTTTTGATAAATCAATCTCGGGAAGGTAGGAAAGCTTGTCCCAGCCGAAGGCGCCATGATATTGCCCGTTGTGGATGGTAAATACGGTTGGCGTGGCAGCCAGCCGGGTGTATAATCTTGAATGTTGTAAAAGAAACGGCACCAGGCCCGAATGATGATCATGACAATGAATCAAATCGGGCGACTGTTGCGAATAGCTTATCCAATCTAAAAATGCTATCTGGAAAGCAATGAACTGCTCTGTTTCGTCGGGATAGCTGTAAATTTCGGTACGGTCGATAAGTCCGGGGATTTTTACCAGATAGAGTTCGAAACCTAGTTTATCGGTTTTCTCTTTTAATATCTCGAAAAATAAACGGCGTGTGCCTAATAAGGTCGAACTAACAAAAACGGTATCGAATTCGTTTTCCTGGACAAATTTGCGGTCGTAATAAGGCATTACCACAGCAGCCTGGTGGCCGGCCTGGTTTTGATATTTGGGCAATGCGCCCACAACATCGGCAAGGCCGCCAACTTTTGCAACGGGGTAACACTCGGCACTTAGGTGAAAAACTCTCATAGGAGGAATTTATTGGCTCAATTTAAGCAAACAATTGTTTAAATATAGAACCCTGCGACCTATAATCTGTTTAAAAAAATAATTTTTATTATTTGTTTACCCGATGTGGCTATTCATTTATAAAATACAAGGCTTAAAGCATGTTTTTTATAATAATGATATTTTTTGGATGCGGATCAGTCCGGTTTTTAAGAAAAATGCAATGGGCGGTCGGTTGAATTAGCGCCATCTTGTCCGAATTTTACCTGTTTAGCGGGTATGCTATCGCACCCGGCCGATCGTGAAATACGAAAGCGTCACCGGTCTGCAGGCGTTCCACTTACAAAAATGGAACACTAAGCGAAGATGGTACAAAAACCAGAGCCATTGATAATCAGGATGTTTCACGGCGTTCCAGGTGTTCCGCGTGTAAAAATGGAACGCTTTGCCGGTATAAAGATCACCATATGGGAATATTACACGATCAAAGCACCCCGCTGTTAACCTGCAAAAAAAGCCCCATTGTTAAAATGGGGCTCAATTATTTATCGGTAACTGTAAATGCAGCTATACCATATAATTCCATTTATGCGGGTCAGGCGCCAGGCCATACCTTATGTCATTCAGCGTTTTCAACATCTTTTTCGAAAACTCCCGGGTTTCGGGGTCACTTAAAAAATATTCTTCGTCTTTGTAATACAGCGACGCTATTGGTGCAATTGTAAAGGCCGTGCCGGCGCCAAATGCATCGGTAAGTTTCCCGTTTTCGGCCCCGGCAATCAGTTCGGCTATCGCCACAGGGCGTTCTTCAACCGTATAGCCCAAATCACGGGCAAGGGTTAATATAGTATCGCGCGTAACGCCTTTTAAAATAGTGTTTTTATCGGTGGCCGGTGTTATCAGCTTGCCATCGAGCAAAAACATGGCGTTGGCGGCACCCATTTCTTCCACATATTTATGCTCTTTGGCATCGGTCCATATCAACTGGTCAAAGCCTTCCTGCGTGGCCTTACGGGCCGGCAACATGGCACCTCCGTAATTTCCGGCTGCTTTGGCGTAACCATACCCGCCTTCGGCAGCGCGGGTGTAATTTGTTTCTATTTTAACGCGTAAAGGTTTTGTAAAATAGGGGCCGACAGGACAAGTTAACACAATGTATTTGTAGGTTGTGGATGGAGTAACCCCAAGGAAAGCCTCAGTGGCGAACATGTACGGCCTTATATATAATGAGTGATTAAGCTTTGCGGGCACCCAGTCGCGGTCGATATCCACCAGTGCGGCTATACTCTTAACAAATATTTCCTCCGGCAATTCCGGCATGCAAAGGCGCTCGGCCGATTTGTTAAACCGTTCCGCATTTTTGTCCATCCTGAAAACACCAACTTTGCCGTCAGCCTGTTTAAATGCTTTCAATCCCTCAAAAAATGCCTGCCCGTAATGTAATGACGATGATGCCGGACTAAGGCTGATTTCGGCATAAGGCACAATTTGGAAGTTTTTCCACTCGCCATCGGCGTAGTCGGCCATAAACATATGGTCGGAAAATGTTCTGCCGAATTGCAGGTTATTAAAATCCGTTTCGGCCAGGCGTGAGTGGTCTGTTTTTTTAATGCTGATATCGATGGTTGCCGTCATAATTGTTGGTGTTGCTGTAAAATTAGAAAAAGGAAATGATACATCACCGGCCAGTTGGCTAATTAGCGCCTTTGTTACCTTTTATTTCCCAGCCCTTCTTTTTAAAACCCTGTTTCTTAACGAGTGGCTCAAACTTTTTGAATTTAACTTTTAACTGGAAACGATGTAAATCCAGGCCGTCGGCCCAAAAATCGGGCTTAACGTCGAGCAAGGTAAAGTTAAATTTATTAAAAAACGCCGTAGAATGCTGCGATGCCAGTGCTTCGATAACTTCCGCCTTTTTTCCGTCCCTTATTTCTTTGATAACCTGTCGCAAAATTAAAGTGCCAAGCTGCCGGTTCTGAAACTGCGGCTTAAACATCACCCACGATATAAACGCCGTTTTCAGATAGTTTACACTATACCCGCCGCCGCCAACTATCTCATCGCCAATTGCTACTACATAGTAGTTTTGAGCATTGCGGTCCAAAAAATCAGACAAGTTGCGTCCTTGCGATTCAGCAAAATAAGACGGGCAATTTACCTGGAAGATTTTGTATACGGCCGGGTAATCGTGCCGTTTAAACTTCCTCAATACTATTTCATCATCACCGGGCATGTTCATCTCCGCTTAGTCCCTTACCAATCGGGGTTAAATTTCACCCAATAAATATCATCGAGCCCGTTGCCCGGTTCAGTTATCAAACTTTTCATTTCATCATAAGTAACGGCTTTGTCGCTATCCCATTCCTTACGCAGGCGGTTGCTGGTAAAAATTAAATACTTTTTATCCGCGGTAACATAAGGACAATAGTCGAGGCCTGTTGAATTAACAGGTACGGGCAACTGTCGCGCGGGTTGCCAATTGCCCGTATTATTTTTTTTACTCATGTACAAGTCACCGCTACCCACCCGGCCCGGGCGGCTTTCAGCGCCGAATATTATAAACTGCTCATCCGGATCAACAAAGGCATTAAACTCGCCGGTTTTTGAATTGATGGCTTCGGGCAGGCTTTCGGGCGCGGCATAGCCACCTGTAGTTTTTTTACATACTACAATATCTTCACCGCCTTTACCATAAGGTGCTTCAACTGTGAAATATAAATTGCCATTTTTTGCAACACTGGGGTAATATTCGTTTTTATCGGTATTAACCGTTGGCCCAAGGTTAGCAGGCTCTCCCCATTTGCCATCTGCCCCGCGCGACACCTTCCAGATGTCGTAATCCTTCGGCCGGTCGCCTTTTAACGGCCTGTTCGAAACAAAGAATATCGTATTGCCATCGGCCGAAAAAGTAGCTTCCAAATCAGCATATATGCCCGAAAAAGGTGCCATCTCCGGTTTGCCCCATACGCCGTTTACTTTTGCGACTCGGAGAATAAAACTCGCAAACCTCAAATGCTGAACGGTGAAAAATATCTCGTCGCCTTTGGGCGAGATTGTAAAATCGCGATTGGCCAGCCCATCGGTCAAAATTCCGCGGGCAAATATTTGCGGGGTGGCTCCGGGTAAATTATTGTCCGGGTAGGTAGCCTGGGCGCCAGCGCGGCTAACGCAAATCAATAACAGGCACAGGGTGGTAAATTGTTTTATCATTTAACAGGTGTTTTATTGGTTGATTTATAATCCAACTAAAACTAATATGCAGTTTTAATCACCCATCGGGGCAACAAAACTAGTTAAAATGGCCACGGTTAAAATCACCCTGCGCGGGGGATTTTACTATTGAATAATTTACAGCATATTTATATTGATCGGGAAACTGAACCATAAAAAATGGAAACTTAACGTAGAGGTGGTGAATTTACAATAGATTGCTGACAAGCCGCGTCGCATTAAGTGAAATAAATGTTTTATTTTAAAGCTTAATGTAATATATTTGCCCTCCGCAAAACGGGGGATTAGCTCAGCTGGCTAGAGCGCTTGCATGGCATGCAAGAGGTCATCGGTTCGACTCCGATATTCTCCACTCAGGCACTTAATGTACCTGGTGTTTAGCTATTTAGTGACGCACCAGGTACTAACCCTGACAAACTCTGGCACAAACCCCTAATTCCAGAGCCATCGACAAAAGGCACAGGTACCAATACGATATTTTTACCTGTGCCTTTTACATCGTCGTTCACTTGGTTCAAGTCACGCCCGGGCTATCCAGTAAATCAAAAAACCTCGAGCCGAAATATTTGAGGCTTTTTTAATATATTTTTATTTGCGGGCTACACCGGTATATTCGCTTCGGCAAACTGCTGAATATCGTTTTTATTGAATGTTATCAATTCGATAACGTTGGCAGTCCGGCGCAAAAATGGCGGAACAACTTGAAGTGCTTCTTCTTTATTGTCAAAATCGCTGATAAAATATGATTTATGAACGCCGGATTTGCAGCCCCACCAGGCATGTGAAAGCAAATGTGAACCGGATTCCACAAACAACTTGATCACATGCTGGCATTCAACGGTATTTTCTGAGTGAGGGATTTCTATCAGGTAAGTTGTCATTTTTTTAGGTTTAATGGGTTAAATAATCAATGGGGTTGCTTTTTTATAATCCAAACCAACGAGCTTTTCTGCTTGCGCCAAATTGTTGCTTATCAGTTACCAGGGCCTCAGAAGCATCCTGATGGATGCCAAAGGGTTTGGGGCCTGAGAAAAAGTCAACATCAACGCGCGCAACTTCACCTTTGCCAAACTCGATATAGCATGAGCCTGCACCGGTGTACGCGGTTTCGTTTTCTTTTCCCTGGTAAGCGGCAATGATAGAAGCCGCCGCAATTTTTGCAGCGCCTTCGGCAAATACGCCCGCCTTAGGTGTGCCTACACTGGTGACATCGCCAATGGCGTAAACATCAGGGAAGCCCGTCATTAATGTTTGCCTGCTGACTGGTATCCATCCATCAACCGCCAAACCGCTTTCCAGGACAACATCCGGCGCTACATGCTTAGGAATACCCAGGAACAGATCGAATGGCATTTCAGTTCCATCATCAAGTATGGCTATTTTTGCGCGAAGCGAAGCCACTTTGTGTTGCGGTATGAATTGAATGCCCCGTTCTTCAAAAGCCGTAATCAATGCCTTCGAGGAATCAGGCGATGGAGGAATTGGGGAGCCAAACGGTATCACCAAACTTATCGTGCAGGTATCACGTACCCCCGTCCTGGCAAGGTGATCGTGCAGCATCAGCGCGGCCTCACTGGGGGCGGGCGGGCATTTGAAAGGCGCTCCGCATACACCAATGA
>Ga0105239_10004158_pt1 | contig 17380 bp, 9 predicted proteins | sample KBSC44metaG_FD_92761 | JGI IMG/M metagenome (GOLD analysis project Ga0105239, IMG submission 92761) | Corn rhizosphere microbial communities from Kellogg Biological Station, Michigan, USA - KBS C4-4 metaG | ecosystem: Host-associated > Plants > Roots > Rhizosphere > Soil | place: Michigan, USA...
CTTTGTCACGTGATCCCCCAATCCCTTTGTCACGCGATCTCCCAATCCCCTTGTCACCCGATCCTCCAATCCCTTTGTCACCCACCCCCGCAAATGCTTTGATATACGCTACGGCCGTATCGTTGATGGCGTCTGTATGGTAATACCCCGGGGGAACTTTCTTTATCGGCGTGGTCCCGCTAACCAAGGCAAAAGGATCATAGTAATCCACCACGCCCCATATCGTCCCGAAGTACCGGTCAAATCCCCGGCTGGTCGGATACTGGCTCAGCGGCGAGAACGTCGGATAGTCTTTGTCCCCAAAGCAGCCCAGGTCCGAGAACCCCATATCATCGGCCAGTATCACGATAATGTTCGGCCGCTGCGCCACACCAGTCCCACAGGCTTCTGCGCGACGGCCACGAATCCACCCACCAACAACAAACTAAAAAATAGCCGTCTCACCAGTCAGGATTTTGTGTAATATAAGCGCTTCACGCCTCCCGTTCCGTCCCAGGCGGAAAATATTTCTCAAACTCTTTACACCCCAACGGGGGCAGCGTCGCAATAGCATGGCTGGCCAGCAAGCTATCCCCCCACTCTTTCAATTGGTGGATAAAGGGTATAAATCGTAGTCCCGTCTCCGTGATCGCATACTCCACCCTCGGCGGCTTCTCGTAAAAGACCGTCCTGTCTACCAGTTTGTCCTCCTCCAGCTCGCGCAGGGTCTGTGTCAGCATCTTGGGGGTTATATCGGTGATATTCCTGCGCAGCTCTCCGTATCGCAACACCTTGTTGTGCCAGAGGTATAATAATATCCGGGCCTTGTATTTACCGCCAAGACGACGGAAAGCATAGTCGATGCTACAAACGCCTATGTCCTGATTTTTTGCAGCTGGTCTCATTTTTATTTTCCTGATTGTCAGTGTTAGTATCCTTTTGGTATCCTGGATACCGTCTGGTGCCTACTTGTTTGTCAATACCAGGCCGGATAATTTTGTCAATCAAATTAACAAAGAATGGAAAGACGAGTTTTATTGAAGAACATATTTTTATTGGGTGCCGGTGCGTATTTGTCCAAATCGGCATTGGCAGCCGCCGCCCAAACCGAAACCACCAACCCGGGCTTCACCACCCCAAGCGCGGCCGCCACCATCTCCGGCATCACCACCCCCACCATCACCATCCCCGGCTCCACCCCCACCCAACCCTTTCATCATCTCAAACTAGGCAACCTCGACCTCACAGTCGTAACCGACGGCTCCCTCCGCATGAGCCCCGTCCAACCCAGCTTCGCCCCGGGCATACCCGCCGCAACCGTCGACAGCCTGCTTCAGAACAGCTTCCGGTCACAACAAGCCATCGAACTCGGAATAAACATCCTCGTCGTCCGCACCACCGGAAAGCTCATCCTCATCGATACCGGTTGCGGCGCAGGCTTCGGCACCGGCGCAGGCTGGCTACCGCAGTCCCTCGCCGATGCAGGCATAGCTACAACAGCAGTCACAGACATCGTGATCACGCACGCCCACCCCGACCATATCGGCGGACTGCTGAATCCGGACAAAAGCTTTGTCTTCCCGCAGGCGCAAGTCCACATGTCCGATATAGAATACAAATTCTGGATGCAGGACGCCCCCGACTTTTCAAAAAGCAGCCTGAACAATACAGACACGCTCCAAAAGATCATCGGCTCGACTCACGCCGCGCTAAAGGTCCTCCGACCACGTCTGCAATTCTTCAATGATGGGGATGAACTTTGGGGCTGCATCCGCCTTCAAAAGGCGGCCGGCCACACCCCGGGACATACAATAGTACATATCTTCTCAGAGGGTGAAGAGCTGGTCCATATCGCCGACCTCCTGCATTCAGACGTCCTGCAGTTCCCGCATCCGGACTGGGGATTCTATGGCGACACAGATCTTGAGCTCGCAGCCGCGACACGTCAGCAGGTCCTGACCGAGCTTGCTGCCACCAGGACGCGGATATTCGCCTACCACCTGCCCTGGCCCGGGATCGGCCACGCAAGAAAAAAAGGCGGGAGCTATGAATGGGTAATTGAGAGCTATCCGATACCGGGCTAACCACCGGTTCACATGGTTCACGGCGTCGGGGCGGCGGTTCACGGCGTCGGGGCGGCGGTTCACACCGTCCACAGTCCACCCCATGCGCCCACGGCGGCGGGCCGCGGTCCCCCTACCCCATCGCCTTATTCAACGCAATGATCGCCCCCTTAAAATCCTCCCTCGCGATCAAAAACTGAAAATTGACCTTCCTCAGCGCAAACCCCGCGCTGACAATATTGATATTCTCAGCCGCCAGCGCCGCCGCACTCTTCGCCAACAACCCAGGCTGGTCCATATTCGTACCCAGCAGACAAACCATCGCCACCGGCTCGACCGCGACCTCTTCAAAAGCCGCCTTCAGGTCGTCGATCAGCTCCTGCTTAAAGTCGGCCTCCCAGATAGCGATCGAGATGCTATTAGCGCTCGTCGTCTTGAAAGTATAGCTGATATGATGGTCATGGAAGAGCTTCATGATCTGGAAGTCACTCCCCACATTGCCCACCATCAGGGGATCGTAAACGTCGATAAGGACCAGTTTCGTCATCCCCGTGATCACCTCCACCCGTTTAGTATCGCTGACGTATTCGCGCGTGATGAGGGTGCCCGGGTGCGCCGGCTCAAAAGTGTTTTTGATCCGGAGGTTGATGCCGTTTATCTCCAGCGGCTTCGAGGCCTTCGGGTGAATGGCCTCCATCCCCACGTCCGCCAGCTGGTCGGCGATATCGTAGTTGGTGTATCCTACGGGCTTTACATTCTCCACGCCAACCAGCGCCGGGTCGGCCGTCGAGAGGTGGTATTCCTTGTGGATGATCGCTTCCTGGGGCCTCAGTATCTCGGCGATCTTGGAGAAAGTGACCTCGGAATAGCCCCGGTCGAACTCCCGCATGATGCCTTCCGTACCCTTGGCATAGCCGGTGACGATACAGATGCAGCTCGGCAGGTCGATAGCCGAGAAGGCGTCCTTGATACGCTCATCGATCGTGAACGGTCGCTGGTCGTCAAAACCGCTGAGGTCCACAAGCCGGGCGTTGAGCCCCTTCTTAACTAAAATATTGGTAAGATTGAAGGCCGAATGCGTCTCGCCGATGGAGGCGAGTATCTCGCGCGCCGCCTGCAGGATCCCTTCACGGCTGACATAACCCGAGGCGAGAATATTGGCCAGGTTCTCCAGGTAGGTCTGCGCCTTCGCCACATGCTGCTCGATAAAACTATCCGCGACTTCAAGCTCCAGCCCCAGACCGACATACTTCTTATTGATCTCTTTCAGCTTCGCGACCATATCTTTCAGCGAGTCATGAAAATTTTCGCTCTTTACGATCCGGTGATAGACCCCGGGCGCGCCCGTCTTCTTGTCTTCCAGCAACATATTCGTAACCCCGGAAAAAGCAGAGACCACCAGAACCCGATTGTATAACATGTCTCCCGAACGCCCGAAATAAACAATATTCTCAATAACGTCCTGAAGGGCACTCATCGACGTGCCGCCTATCTTCTCAACTGTTAACATTGCAAAAACTACTTTAAAGAGGGCCAAAGCTATGACATTTTTGCATACTCTGGCCCTCCCATAGCAGGTTTATTGAATGATCAATTTCTTGATCTGGGCGTCGTCAGTATCGGTCTGTATTCTCAAAAAGTACATCCCCTTTGAAAAATTGTCAAGATCCAGCTGGTTCATACCGGGCCTGACCACGAAGACCTTCAGCGTCTGACCCGTCATGCTCAGCAGCGTGGCCGTCACGGGCTTGTTGTTGTCGGCATCGATCTCCAGCTGAACGCTATGCGTATAGGTCGGCACCGGCGAAAGCCTGGCCACAAAGGATTTGCTGTTGAACTGCAGCAGCTTCACGGCTGACAGCGTCGGCTTGCCGTCGAAGTCCTGCTCGCGGATGCGATAGTAGTCCCTGCCATCGACCGGCTGTGCATCGGTAAAGGAGTAATCGCCTGCATTCGAGGCCGGCACTTCGCCGATAGCGGTATAGCTGGCGCCGTCCGTGCTGCGCTCGATGACATATTTCGCCGCATCGATCTCGCCGTTCACCGTCCAGTGCAGCTGCGACGAGCCGTTGAGCTTCTTCGCCTCAAAGCCCAGGAAGTTGACAGGCAGCGGCGCAACGGCTAATGGGGTAGATAGTATCGACGACGACAGCAGCGTCGTACCGCTAAACGACCGGCTGAGGCTGGTGGTACCGGTCCCGTTGGTCAGCAGAATATCGTCGATATACCAGCCGTCGCCACCGGTGGTGTTGTCCGTAGCGAAGCGAAAACGTATCAGAGCCGTCTTACCGGCCCAGCTGCTGAGCGATATCGAGGTCTGAATGAACTGCCCGCCACTGCTGCCGGTAAAGGCGTTGCGATTGGCAAGAACATTCGCCGTCCCAGGGTACCCCGCCTTCAGGGTACCGGGATCGATGGAGCTGTTATAGCCATTCTGGGTCATGTAGGGTCCCAGGTCCTGCCAGTTTACGCCGTTATCGGTGGAGATCTCCACCACTCCGCCGTCATAAGTAGACTCGGTCGAATAATAGTGCCAGAAGGAGAGCGTCGGCAGAGTGCCAAGCACCAGCGGGTTGGATAAGAGTGTAAAGTCCGCGAGAGTGGATACGTCCGGGGCATACCAGGAATGAGTGGCGCTATGCGAGCGCGTCGTCTTGATGGTGAAGCTGTTGCCACCGGACGAAGTTGCGGCAAAAGGATAGTTGTTTGTCTCCTGGTCGCTATTGATCAGGGTATCCGGCGTCGCATAGCTTCCGGTGACATTGGCGGTCACAGTAAAAGTCTTTATCTCTCCCGCAGTGAAACTATTGTTATCCCAGTGGACCGCCGGGCTGGTATACGTACCGCCGCTGCCGCCGGTGGAGGAGACATAGGTCATATTGGAAGACAGCGTGTCCACGATGGAAATTCCCGACAGGGCCTGGCAGTCGCAGGACGCCGTTACGGTATAGGTGACGTTGTCGCCCTGCGCGAGCAGGGGCTTGCTGGCGGTGGTTGCCAGACCGACTCCGCTGGGTAGGTCAGTGGCGGCAGTCTGGTCCTGGTAGCTGTTTGAGCTGCCCTGCGACGCGCTCTTCCCCATACCCCTTCTGGCAAATGCATTCCAGATGGCACATTTGTGACGGTTGCCGTACAGCAGGCTATCGGCTTTCAGGATGGCATCGCGGCCATCGAGGAATCCGGGGCTGCAGGGCTGGAGCTTCAGACCCGTCATCACCAGCTGCAGCGCGATATTATTGCCTTTAGTACCGTGGTAGATGTCGCCGCCGATGCCTTCCTGCTGGATGATATTCCAGGTCATGTCCCAGAGCGTGGAGCACCATATCTCGCCGATCAGGTGTACCTCGCCGTCGGTGTTCGTGCTCAGCATGCCATAGGTCCACTGGTCGACCGACATATCGGTGGTATAGGGATAGGTGCGTATACCCGCTCCCGTTGGAGACTGTCCCATTACATACGTACCGATAGGCCTCAATTTTGTGCCATCGCTAACGGCAGCCGTCGACCAGTCTGTGGTGACCATGAGGGCCAGGTAGTCGCTCCATCCTTCTCCCATCTGTTCGGCATTCGCGAGACAGTCTGTATTGGCCGGACCACCCGTCAGGCGATTGGAGATGCCGTGCGTGTATTCGTGGGCGATGATGGCGTTGTCCAGCGAGCCGTCGCGATAGGCGCCGCCGGGGACGAGTGAGCCGTTGAGACCCGTCTGATTGGCCTTGAGTGTGGCGCCATCCGTCTGGGAGATCTGTAGCACCGGGATAGTAATGGTCGAGTCGTTGCCCGACATGCCGGTGGCTGGTCCTGAACTCTGAACGACGATGACCGCGATGGCGCCCGCATTCTGTGCGTTCTTCACCTTTTGGGTAAAGTTGCAGGAGCCCCTGTCGACCATCGCGATCTTCCCGGAGACGTTGGGGGTGGTGGTGGCGGCAACGCAGGACAGGTGCGTTCCGTTGATGTCGCTCAGGTAGACAATATTGCCGGTAACGGTCCCTTTGTCGCCGAGCCGGTTCTGGTAGCTGAAGTCCCCTTCTGTGGTGGTATAGTCGCCGGCAATCGCCGCAGGGGCGGAGATGTGCAGCTTGCTGGAAGAAGTGTAGTTCCACACGAACATCCGCATTACCGGAGCCGAGCCGTCCGGAGGCGTACCGAAATCGGAATTGTTGATACTGGCGCCATCCTGCGCGTACGAGATGACCAGGTCACCCCCGGCCCCGCCCCTGCCCTGGTTGTCCCACTGGAAATTCCCCGCAGCTTCGTCAAAACCGTACTGGTAGCTGATATCATGCATGATATTATTCCAGTAGAAGAGGTTGTCCATTCCGCCGTGCAGATTCGAATATGTTGTTGCGTCGACGCTCGTGTCGACGGCCCGGTCGAAGGTCAGCGAGGGGATGGCAGTAATGGAGGTATCGGAAGCGCCGCTTAGCGTATAGTAGCTGCCGTTGATATCTTCCAGCGTCCAGACATTGTTGCCGCGGGTATAGGCATAGTTGGTGGTATTGTCGTAATGCCAGCCCAGTGTGGTGGCGTTATTGCCGGAGCCGGCGCGCAGCCAGGGGTTGAGATCAAGGACGCGGTTGCCGTAGTTCGCGGACTCCAGCGGAAAGGGGTATATACGATAGGAATCGCTGGTTACAGTGGGAGCGCCAAAAAAGAAAGGGGCCGTCACGTCTGCCCCCGCTGCGATATCAGGCCCCACCATTCCTGCCTTCGACGGTTCAATCATTAATGACGACGAGGAACCCTTTGCCTCCGGTTTCGCCTTTTGCGGAGCCACGGGGAACTTCGGCAGCGGCGTAGGGTTGTGAGGCGGGTTGAGCTTAGGGTTGCGGGTCGGTTCACAATCATTGGGGTTCTTCTCGCTGACGATGAGGCTGGTCTTGTCGATCACCTCTCCCGACTGGGCATCCACACGTATATACCAGTCGCTTCTTCCATCCGGCGTGGCGATACGCATGTTCCAGGCCAGCCTCACCTTATTGGTGCTGTCGATGGGCAGCCATACGAGATCGGAGGGAATATCGTGTTTCGAGATGCCGTCGCCGTTGTACAGAAAATGCTGGCGGGGGGCTTCGGTTTTCAGCAGGCGGAGATTCCCCGGTGCGGGCAGCGAGAGATGGACAGCGGCAGCCCTGATGGCCCTTATTCCGTCGATGGCCGGCGTTGTGCGCAGACCGGCAGCCCTTGTCTCTATCGGGATATAGTTGGTAGTCTTTGAGACCAGGGTATCGTTGCGGAAGACAAAGACGCCGATCTTCCGGTATACGGGAATGCCCGCGTAGCCCTGCTGCAGATAGACAAAATAAAGTCCGGTCTTCTTATCGGCATAGGCATCGGTAATAAAATAGCTATTTAGCTCCCCCTGACTGAGCCCGGCAGGCTGAAGATTCTTCTGCAGCAGCCGGGTCGCCTGCGCGCGCGGATCACCTGTCTGGTCAGGGCCTGTCTGCGACAGCAAGACGGACTGGCTTTTTACCTGAGCCTGAACAGCAGTAGAGATCAGCGGGACAAGGAAGAACAGGAAAATAAATTTTCGGAGGGGAGTAAAATTAGAGTTCATAGATAGCTATAAGTCATGTTTAATGATTCGGGCGCAAAAGTACCGGGTATTCCAACCTTAGACCCATCCACTTAGCCGTTGGCCAGTTTCAGTTCGTAGTTGGCCGACGGTACAATGCACTTTTCGGTAGGAAGATCGACGGAGGGGGGGACAATATAATGAGGCAAGACGAGTCCTGAAAATAGGACAATTTTGCCGATCTGACGTCACCGGTCACACTGAATTTTAAAATCATCCATTTTCCGCGCACCCGCGCCGGATCTCCCCCTTCCCCCAGCCGAATTCCCCACCACCTGGCCGGATTTCCCACCACCCAACCGCGGCTCCAAACAACCACCCGGGCTCCCCAACAACCACGCGCGCTTCACCAGCCTCCTACCCGTTCCTAACCCCCCCGAACTTCCCCCTCATCCAACCGGATTCCCCGTCCCCACATCCACCCGGGCTCCTCAACATTCACCCCGACTCCTCAACATCCCCCCGGCTCCTCAACAACCACCCATATCCACCCCCCACATTCCGAACCTTAGTTTTCATAGTTTTCAATATATTTTGAAAGTTCAAAAACATTAATTAATTTTATCCAACAAAACACGGCCATGAAAACCCTAAGGAACCACATCATCCTTTACGATTCCGAATGCCCGATGTGCAGCGTCTATTCCCGCGCATTTACCACCAGCGGTATGCTGGATACCGACGGCCGCGCCCCCTATCAGGAGATGCCCGCCGTTGCCTGTCCCGTAGTTGACCGTCAGAGGGCCGTCAACGAGATCGCCCTGGTCGATACCACTACTGGAGAGGTCTGCTACGGCATACATAGTCTATTCAAAGTCATCGCCCATTCCTTTCCCATCCTCAGGCCGCTATTCGGCTGGCGGCCATTCGTCTGGCTGATGAGTAAATTATATGCCTTCATTTCCTATAACCGGAAGGTCATCATCCCCGCTCCCGCGCCTACCAATGCCTCCATGCAACCCTCCTTCAGCTTGCACTACAGAATAGTCTATCTGGTATTCGCCCTCTTCGTCTCGGGTTTTATCCTCACCCGCTACGCCCAACTGCTCACCGGTCTGATCCCCTCGGGCGGCGCCTGCAGAGAATACCTCATCTGCGCCGGACAGATCGGCTTCCAGGGCCTGATCGTGGTCCTGCTCGCCCGCAGGCGGCGGCGTCCCAACCGCGCACCCCGGGTCCCCGGCAGCGCACATCTTCCCCGCGGCGTTCCCGAATTCCCTGACACCGTCTCATCAGTCCGCTGGGACTACCTCGGCAACATGATGACCATATCCCTCGCAGGCTCCCTACTTCTGTTACCAGCCCTCGCCGCCCACAGCATCCTCACCCCTACCTCCTCCACCACCGTCACCCCCATCCTCCCGGCACTATACTTTCTCTTCGTCGCCGGCTGCATGCTCCTCGAACATATCCGCAGGACTAAATTACTAGGTCTCGGATGGGGTCCCCTCCGTGAGCTGGGCCATCTACCGCATGGTATTATTATTGCTGCTTTTCTTGTAACTTTTTGCTTTACTCGCCGACCAATCCCGTGTTATGTCCATCTCCCGAAGAAATTTTCTAAAGGCAGCCGGAAGCCTTACCATCGGCTTTTGTCTCGGCGGCAGACCAGGGCCGGAAACAAACTCCTCATACCCCGGACAACCCAGCCTTACCCCCACCGGACCCGGTCTCACCATATCCGGCCTCCCAGCATCCCCACCCGCCGAATCCCTCATCAACGCCTGGCTCGAAGTCCTCTCCGACGGCCGCATCCGCGTCCTCACCGGAAAGATCGAACTCGGCCAGGGCATCAGCACCGCCGTCGCACAGGTGGCGGCAGAAGAGCTGGACATGGAAATGTCCCAGGTCGAAGTCCTCATCGCCGAGACCGGCCGCACTCCCGACGAAGGCTACACCGCCGGCAGCAACTCCATCGAAAGCAGCGCCATGTCCATCCGCCGCGCCGCCGCAGCCGCACGGGCAAGCCTGCTCGAGCTGGGCGCCAAACACCTGAACACTTCGACGGACAACCTCACGCTTTCAAAAGGAATTATCATCCCGCGCAACGGCGGTCGCGGCCTCACCATCGACGAGGTCCTCGACGGACGCCAGCTCACAGGCACCATTCCAGAATCCCTTACCCTAAAACCCAGGGACAGCTATCAGCTCGTAGGTAAATCGATTCCACGCAGCGACCTTCCCCGTATCACAAAAGGCGAACCCGTATACGTACACGATCTTTCCTTCCCCGGCATGGTCCACGCCCGCATCCTTCGCCCGCCATCCTATGGAGGCAAGCTGCTGCAATGGGACGACCAGGCACTAAAAAAGAACATCCCCGATTTTATAAAGACCGTAGTCAACGGTAGCTGGCTTGCCGTCATCGCCGCAAGAGAATATTCGGCCATCGAAGCGCAACGGCTGCTGCGAAAGAATTGCCGCTGGGCCGACGGACCACCCCTTCCCGACATCAGCGGACAACAGCTGTCCGACTATCTCCAGCACCTACCCGCAAACACGGAAGAAGTGACAAAAAAAGGACAACCCTTCCCCGAAAAAGGGAATCCCGTCGAACACACAAAGCCCGGGGGACCCGCGAATACCCCCACGGCCAGAAGACTGGCGAACACCCATCTCAAATCCCGCTACTCCAAACCCTATATCATGCACGGCGCCATCGGTCCTTCCTGCGCCGTAGCCCTCTGCGACACAGAGAACCACCTCCATATCTGGAGCCATAGCCAGGGCGTCTATCCCCTGCGCGCCACGATCGCCAACCTTCTCCATATGCCCGAAGAGAACATCCATATAAAAGGTGTTCCCGGCAGCGGCTGCTATGGACACAACGGCGCCGACGACGTGTCCGCGGACGCGGCGCTGGTCGCGATGGCCTACCCGGGCAAACACGTCCGCGTCCAGTGGATGCGCGAAGAAGAGCACGCCTGGGAGCCGTATGGCAGCGCGATGATCATGGAAGTCGAGGCGCTGCTCGACCCGTCGGGCAGGATCATCCACTGGAAATACGAGCTCTGGTCGGATACACACGGCGCGAGACCATCGGGCAACGCCGCCAATCTGCTGCCGGGCCACTATATCGAACAACCATTCTCGCAACGCCCCTCAGGCTTCAGCGGCGGAGCATACCGGAACGCCCCACCATATTATTCTATCCCCAATCAACAGGTCGCGGCGCATTTTTTCGAGGGCCCGCTGCGCACGTCCTCGCTCCGCAGTCTCGGCGCCTATGCCAACCTCTTTGCGATCGAGTCCTTCATGGACGAGCTCGCCGAAGCCACCAACAAAGACCCATTCGACTTCAGGCTGATGCACCTCGACGATCCACGCGCAAAGGCGGTTGTCGAGCGGCTGCGGGCCGTAACCACGGATATCGCCAAAGTCGGCATCGCCTTCTCCCGCTATAAGAACAACGGCGCATATTGCGCAGTCGCCGCACAGGTGACGCGCGATACGGGGACCAACCACCTCCGCGTCCAAAAGATGTGGGCCGTCATCGATGCCGGCGAAGTCATCAATCTCGACGGTATTACAAATCAGACAGAAGGCGGTATGGTCCAATCCGCTTCCTGGACCATGCAGGAGCAGGTAGCCTTCAACAGTCACGGGATCACCAGCCTCAGTTGGGCCACATACCCCGTTTTTAACATCAGCCAGGCCCCCGAGGTCGAAGTTACCGTCATCGATCGCCCCTCAGACCCCGCCATGGGCGCAGGCGAAGCGGCCCAGGGCCCCGCCGCCGCAGCCATCGCCAATGCGGTATACCGGCTCACAGGCCAACGCGTACGCCATCTCCCCATAAACCGCGCAACCACCCCGGGCCCGATCCACCACATCCCCGCGTGAACCGCGCAACTGGCGCATGAACCACCACCCGTCCAGCGGAGTCAAAAAAAAATATTACTTGGAAAATGCTTTGAGGAGCTCTTTGGCGGGAACGATTTTAAAACTTCCATCTTTATCCCCTATAATCATATCCTGATTATTGGCAGCATTGCTCTCTATAAGTTTGTGCACAGCCCTTTGAACTCCGCCCACAATCTTCGCGGATAGTTCAGATATATTAGTATTATTATTCTTAGCCATGCTCTGTCTGCCTTAAAATTACATTCCAAAGTTACTGTCACCATTCACGAACTCCTTACAATCCAATATCTCCGGCAATATCGTATAGCTGGCCGTCGTCTTACCCGCACCGTTGCAACCCGCTATTATGTATAGGTTTGCCATAAGCCTAAATTATTAAAAAAGGCGCGAAGCCGGCTATTCCTAAGAAAATATCCTAACCATTTTATGGATTCCCGCAGTCACCGCATCATACCTCCTATGTCCACCATCCACCTCAAATTGGCCCTCCGCCAGCTACAGAAGAACCGCGGCTTTACCGCCCTCAATATCTTTGGCCTGACCATCGGCCTCACGACCTTCCTGCTTATCGTCCTGTATGTCACGGACGAACGCAGCTATGACCGCTGGCACCCCAACGCCGACCGCATCGTCCGGCTGAATACCGACATCAGATCCAACGGAATGGTCTCCACGCGGGCCAATGCCGCCCCCATCATAGCCGCCACCCTTCGCCAGCACTACCCGGAGGTAGAAGCCACCACCCGGATCGCCCGCTGCCCCGACGCTCATTTTTATAAAGACCACCTCGCGATAGCGGAACCCGACGTCGCCTGGGCCGACGACAACGTCTTCCATTTCTTTGGCCTGCCGCTCATTGAAGGCGATCCCAATACCGCCCTAAAAGACAAGCATTCCATCGTCCTCACCGAAAGCGCAGCAAAAAGATACTTCAACAACACCCATGTCATCGGTCGCACCATCGAGAACGCGGAAGACAACAAGCCATTGAAGATCACAGGCGTGATGCGCGACGTACCCAAACAATCCAGCTGGCACTTCGATTTCCTGATCTCGATCCACGCCGCTCACGTGCTCGACGACAACCCCAACTTCTACGCCATCTACCCGATGTCCACTTTTGTGCTGCTGCGTCCAACAACCGACCGCGCGACATTCGATACAAAGCTCGCCGGAATCATGCGCAATTATGCGGAAAAATACGCCGATATGGAGGACGACAACAAAGGCGAATTCAAGATAAGCCTCAGCGAAACGCCGTTGACCGACATCCACCTCCATTCCCATCGCACCGACGAGCTGGGCGTCAACGGGAACATCCAATACGTCTGGATATTCTCCGCGATCGCAGTTTTTGTCTTCCTTATCGCAGGCATCAACTTTATGAATCTGTCCACCGCCCGTTCGGCCAACCGCGCCCGTGAAGTAGGCGTCCGAAAGGTGCTCGGATCGCTGCGCTGGCAGCTGGTCGGCCAGTTCCTCATTGAGGCGTTATTGCTTACAACTGCTGCAACCCTCATCGCGCTGGGACTCACCTGGCTTTCCCTGCCCTGGTTCAACCACCTTACCGGCAAAGAGCTGCGCCTCTCGGGCATCAACTGGCTCCTGCCATCCCTGTCCCTGATCATCATAGCCATGTCCCTTTTCTCCGGCGCCTATCCCGCTTTTTTCCTGTCTGCATTCAAACCCGTCCATGTGCTAAAGGGCAAACTGGCCCTGGGCGGTAAAGGCAGCGGCCTGCGCAGCGGACTCGTCGTCCTTCAGTTCTCCATTTCTATCTTCCTCATCGTCGGCACCCTCGTAGTCTTCCGGCAGCTGAACTTCATACAGCACCGTGACCAGGGCTACAGCCGCGACCAGGTGCTGGTCGTCAAGGACGTCGACGGTATTCCGCACGCAGAGGACCTCAAAAAAGCCTTAAAACAGTTGACAGGCGTCACAGGCGTCACCATGACCGACTACCTGCCCACAGGCACCCGCCGCTGGCACAACTACGGCCAGGCGGAAGGCAAAGGACTGTACCTCCAGACCGAGCTGTGGATCGTTGACGCCGACTATATCCCAACGATGGATATGCGCATCGTAACCGGCCGCAATTTCTCCAAAACGATGGGTACCGACAGCACGGCGATCATCATCAACGAATCGGCCGCGCAGAAATTCGGCATCGCCGGCGACCCACTTGGTAAAACGATTCACTACTCCGCCTATATGAATGGGCCTAAGGACTTTCATATCGTCGGCGTCGTAAAAGATTTCAACTATTCATCCGTCCGAACAAGCATAGGCCCCCTCGTGCTGGTCTGCCGTCCGCAGGACAACGAGGCAGGCTTCGCCATCCGGATCTTGCCGGGCCACGTCCCCGATGTGCTCGAAAAGGTCAGGTCGGAATGGAAGGCTTTCGAGCCAGCCAGGGCCTTCAATTATAGTTTTATGGACCAGGACTTCGACGCCGTTTACCGCACAGAGCAGCGCATGGGCGGGCTGATCGTCGTCCTCACCGGGCTGGTCATCTTCATCGCCTGTCTCGGCCTCTTTGGCCTGGCCGCCTATGCAGCAGAGCAGCGCACGAAGGAGATCGGCATCCGAAAGGTCCTGGGCGCAAGTGTACCCTCAATTATAAACCTTCTGTCCCGCGACTTCGCCCGGCTGATCGCCGTAGCCCTTTGCATCGCCGTCCCCCTGTCCTGGTGGATGATGCACCGCTGGCTGGAGAACTTTGTCTATCGCACCAATATCACCATCTGGATTTTTGTCGCAGCCGCAGCCATCGTCTTTTCGATCGCCGCCCTCACCACCCTTTTTCAATCCATAAAGGCCGCCGTCGCGAACCCCGTCAACAGCCTGCGCTCCGAATAAGCCCCAGCACCTCAATGGCAGACACGCTTCGGCAAGATACACCACCCACCCACATCTACCACTATCAGGTACCCCCACTAATTCCCCGCATCACGCTGTTTCCACCACCGGCAACGGCTACGACTATTTTCAAAATTAAAAGTATATGAAACTCCTAACCATTTCCCTTTTCCTGTTTTGCGGAACCAGCGTGTTCGGCCAGTCGATTCCCGCCGGCAGCCACGGCGCAATGTTGAACGTCTCCAAGCTGGCCGACGAGATCGAGCAGCGCTACAAAGGCAAATGCGTCGGCTTCCAGTTCGTCATCTCCTACAAGGACCATTTCGAGGTACAGCGTGCCTGGGGCAAGGCCCGGCGCGTCCAGGACCAGCCCAATAAAGACATGAGCAACGGCGAGCAGTACAACATCGCCAGCGTAAGCAAGCCCATCACGGGCGCGGCGCTGATGTTTGCGCTGGCCCACCGGTCCGACCTTAACGTAGACTCAAAGATCTGGCCCTGCCTCCCGTCTCACTGGCACATACACAACACCGTTAAGGTGATCACCTTCCGCGACCTGCTGACACATACCAGCGGCTTCCGCAGCGGCGCCGAATCCTATGCCGATCTCAAAACCATGATCGCTCAGGGCATCCACCCCGCCGACCACGGCGTCGACAAATACGAGAACTGCAACTACGCGATCATGCGGCTGCTCATCCCAAAAGTTGCAAAGCTTCCGGTCATCAGTATCCCGGATAATGCGTCTCCTACAATGGTGACCCTGCAGGAGCCGATCCAGACCATGCAGTATGCTGTCGACTATATGGACTTCGTACAAAAGAAATTGTTCACGCCTGTCGGCCTTCCGACCATGCGCTGCAAGCCCGCGGCCAACGATCCCGCGCTTTGCTACCAGTTCCCCGAGACGCAGGCCCACGGCGGAGACTTCGGCGACTGGACGCTGACCTGCGGTGCGGCAGGCTGGAATATGTCCACCCGGCAGATGTCCACTTTCTTTAGTCATCTTCACCATACCAACCAGGTCTGGTCCGACAACCTCAACAACTATATGAAGAAGCTGTGCTATGAGATCGGCTCCACCACTAAGGGAGTTGGCTATTATGAGAAAGAAGGATACTTCCCCGGCAGTGGCAATCCCGGCGAGCTGAACTCGGTCATCGTAGGCTTTGACAACGGTATCATCGTTGTGCTGATCGCCAACTCCCAGGCGCCATCCGTAGAGGACACCGTAAGAGCCGCCTTTGACGCCTGGTACCATTAGTATTTCATCGCTTGCTCTTAATTCAGTAAATTACTGGTAGACTTATTTGTTATGGTCTACGGTAAAGAGGGCCAGCCGACCTACTGGCTGACCCGGTTCGTGATTCTTCGGTTATTGGGACTGGTTTATGCGGTCGCTTTCCTTGTAGCGATCAACCAGATCATTCCCCTGATCGGCTCGGATGGGTTGCTCCCCCTCGGCACCTATCTGCGCCGCGTCAGCGGGACGCTCGGATCGGCTTCCGCCGGTTTCAGACACCTGCCATCGCTGTTCTGGCTGGTTCATTCCGATACGGCTCTACTGACCGCAGCCTGGGTCGGCTTTATACTTTCCTGCATCGTACTGGCCGGCTTTGCCAATGCGCCGATAATGACCATCCTCTGGTTCCTGTACATGTCCTTTGTTCACGTCGGCCAGGACTGGTATGGATACGGCTGGGAGATACAGCTGCTCGAGACCGGCTTCTTAGCCATCTTCCTCTGCCCGCTGCTTGACCCGCGACCATTCCCGCGAATGCCTCCCCCCTTTCAGATCATCATCCTCTTCCGCTGGCTTATCTTCCGGATCATGCTCGGCTCTGGAATGATCAAGCTGCGGGGCGACGAGGTATGGAGCAACCGGACCGCGCTTTATTATCATTTCGAGACCCAGCCGATGCCCGGGCCTTTCAGCCGCTGGTTTCATTTCCTGCCACGGTGGGCGCTGCAATTCGGCGTGCTATATAACTGGCTGGCCGAGCTGATCGCGCCCTGGTTTGTTTTCTGGCCGCGTATCGGGCGTCATACTGCGGGATGCGTGATCATATTGCTGCAGGTGATCCTCATCCTAAGCGGCAACCTCTCCTTCCTGAACTGGCTTACTATCGTTCCGGCGCTGGCCTGTTTTGACGACGGCTGGTGGGCGCGCATGCTGCCCCGTCGTCTTGTACGCATGGCGGAGCAGGCTGAACAGCGGGGCACAGAACCCGGACGCGGCGCGGGAGCCATCATATGGACCGTCACCGTCGCCATCGCCCTGCTGAGCATAGAGCCAGCGCTGAATATCCTCTCCCCCCAGCAGATCATGAACACCTCATTCGATCCCCTTGACCTGGTGAATACCTACGGCGCCTTCGGCTCGGTAGGCCGCGAACGTCTGAATGTAGTGTTTGAAGGGGCCGATGATACCACAGGTACGTGGAAATCCTATCGCTACAAAGGGCTGCCGGTAGACCCCGACCAGCGTCCTCCTCAGATCGCGCCCTACCACCTGCGACTCGATTGGCAGATGTGGTTTGCCGCCATGGCCACGCCCGACGAATATGCCTGGACCTATCACCTCGTCTGGAAGTTGCTGCACAACGATCCCCACACTCTACAGCTGTTTGCCGGCAACCCCTTTCCAAACCAACCACCCCACTATATCAGGGCGATCCTGTACCGCTATAGTTTTGTCAGGTTGGGGCAGGGTCACTGGTGGCGGCGCGAGCAGGTTGGAGGCCCATGGATACCCCCGATGTCCGCAGACAACCCCAGGCTGCGCGAGATATTGAACGTAGAGGAATGGCTCTCTGGCTCGGTCGGTTCCGCGAATACCAGGCCCGCCGAAACCCATCCATAACCCCGCCGTCCCCCATCAGTCAACCTGCCTCACGCGTAATAAACTTGAAAAAAAAACGTTCGGATTTATTCAACCACCGCATGTTATCTTTGACCCCTATCATAAACCCTTTATATGCGATCTGTCTATTCCCGTCTGTTTACCCTTTTGTTCGCAATACCCCTATTCACC
>Ga0105239_10004159_pt1 | contig 17377 bp, 20 predicted proteins | sample KBSC44metaG_FD_92761 | JGI IMG/M metagenome (GOLD analysis project Ga0105239, IMG submission 92761) | Corn rhizosphere microbial communities from Kellogg Biological Station, Michigan, USA - KBS C4-4 metaG | ecosystem: Host-associated > Plants > Roots > Rhizosphere > Soil | place: Michigan, USA...
ACGAACAGCAGGTTTTGGAGGGGAAGGGAGAAGCGAGACAAAAGAGTGCTGCTCGTGCGCCCACGACTACTGCGAATACGTTGGCCAAGCCGGCCAGGAGAAGCGTAATTGCCCAGCCGCCTCAGCGTCCGAAGCATCGGGTATCATTTGTACCGTCATCTTCATCGAGCAATGTCGATATCCCACCGGAGGCATCACAGGTCACTACAACGGAAAGTGATGGTGCTTCAAAGCCTCGTCGGCGGCTGTCACAGGCTCCGCCGCGACGCTCACTTGTCCGGCATTATGATGATGATGATGATGATGATGGCTTGAGAAGCGGGAACCACGGCCAGCAGCACCATCTACCACCCTTACCAGAAGACGATACAAACGTTGATCTCGGCCTTGGCATGACAGCAACCAGCATGACTCAGATCCTCAAGCCCGCGCGCCGTGGCACAATCTACATACCAAACGAAGACACGACCATGCCGAGCATGTACATGGGAATATTCAGCCCGATCAAGGACCTTGACACCCGCGCGATTGTTGAGGCTGCAGCTGTGTCTGACTCGGAATTGACGGGAATTGCTGCGCAGATGGTCATGAAGAGAGCCAGGGCCTCGGCATCAGTATCACGCCGGCAGTCGGCGATTGCTGTGTCGCCGAAGAGACCCGGAGGTCCTTTGCAGATCGTGTCTAGACCTGTGCAGGAACCTGCTGTCGTGGAGGACAGGGTTGGGCAAGGGCGAGGGAAAGAGAATGTTCCGCCTGGTCTGGTTCAGTTTCGGGGACAGGATGATGTGGAGAGAAAGGAAATGAAGAAAAACCCAGCTAGGGGAGTACCAGCGAGGAGGGCGTCTACTATGATGACGGCGACGAGGCAAAGTAGAGGAGATGGAGAGCTCCGGCCGTTGGCAAATGAGATGGCGAAATTGAGCCTCCTGAACCGGGAAGTCAAGCCCTCTAGGCTATTTGCACCCACTGCAAGCTCATTAGGCAAGGTGCTGGACCGAGAACAAACCAGCAGCAGCACGAGTGCGAGAACGGCGTGGAATTCAGGCAGTTCCAGCCTCAGCACTCACAAAGATGCTGGTACAATTGCAGCGAAGAAACCATCTCATTCTCTCAAATCTAGTGAGCGAGGACCGCCAGCAGGAGCAGTCGAAGAGTGCATCATCGAAAAGAAACCAGCTGTACCCAGCCGCTTCGTCCTCTCAACCATCGACATCAAACCCGAGGTCATTCCACTCGCCCGGGCATATCCTCTCTTGACAGAAGACCTTGCCACGCCATCAATGTACGAGGAGAACTGGCTAAGTCACCAGGAGATAGCGATTACACAGTTGGTGAACAGCCTCTTTAACGCATCAGCGTCACCATCAGAGCGTGAAGTGATTGCAGACGGTATGCTCTTGCGCATCAGACTGCTTGAACTGTATGGTAACGCGGAGAACGCAATGCTCTTCAAACGACTGCAAGGAGCTCTGCTATACGGCGCGCTCCGCGTGCCATCGGATACCTTGGCAGGCGCAACGAAGCTGAATAGTGATGTCGGTAGGCGCAGAGCGTTTACGGATTTGTGGCTCACCACATACGATCTCAGATGCTTAAAAGCGGCGCTTGAAGTTGTGGTTGGCCGTCAGTGTGGAGGAAGAGCATCTTCGTCGCCATCGGGGTCACCTTCTGGTTCTTTGAGAAGGGACAGTGGTGAGAAGGTCCAAGCTATCACTAGCAGTCCCCGGACGCGTCATTCATTGCGGAGAGTCATCGAGGCATTCTTGATACGCAATGAAGATGGAGCACCAGACGAAGCGGCCTCAACACTGCCTCCCACAGCCCACGCCTCATGGTCGTGCCAACGGACTCTGCTGCGGAGTCTCATGCTGATCAAGCTGTTGGATTCTGCGCCCACCATTGGCGGTGGTTGTCTATTCCAGTCATCTTCAAGCCACAAATCATCGGCTAGTCTGATGCAAGCACTATTTCAGATGCTCAACGCAAGTGCGGGAGATCCCAATCGAGCATTGAGTCACGTCGGGTATAAGTTGCATCATGTCCAACACCCACTTGAGGAGTACACCTACCAAATACAGAATCTTGCAGTTGACCTGCGAGATGGGGTCCGCTTGACAAGAATGGTCGAGTTCCTTCTTCCTGTCGGTAACAGTTGTCTATCCGAGGGGGGCAGAGAACAGCACAAGCAATTACAACAAGATTGGCCCTGGCAGCCCCTGTCTCAGCAACTCAAACTCCCTTGTTTAGGTCGAGCCACGAAGCTACACAATGTGCAAGTGGCTTTGAATGCATTGCACGGGATACCTGGCATGTCGACATTGATGCAAGATATTACAGCAGAGGATATTGTGAATGGGTTTCGGGAAAAGACCGTCAAACTCCTTTGGGGGCTAACCAATAAATGGAGCCTGGGAGGACTGGTTGATTGGGCGGATATGGAACGAGAGATTAAAAGACTCCGTCGAGTAAACGAGGGCGTACAGGGTTTGAAAGGCCGTCTCCTGAACGCTTCGGAGGATGGAGAAGGGCAAGGCTATTCGAGGTATAGGACGCTGTTAGTGTCGTGGGCGCAAGTAATTGCACAGAGCAAAGGCATCGTTGTCAAAAATATGACAACAAGCTTCGCGGATGGAAGAGTGTTTGAAAGCATTGTCGAAGAATACGAGCGATACATCATACCCAGCGACAACAAATCGACGTGTCCCAAACAACTCTCTGAGCGACTCAGGGGTCTAGGGTGCAGCGAACAGTTTGCCGGATTGTTCAGCCACTCAGACTCATCAACAAAGCGGATACACATTTTCGATCAAGATTTTGTGACAGCTGCGTTGGCATTTTTGGGCTCCAGATTACTTGGCCCGTCCGAGAATTCCAGAGCGGCGGTGACGATCCAGAGATGCTGGCGTCAGCATTGGGGTCGAGTGATGGATGGTCGGAAAAGCCAGTTGAAAATGTTGGCTGATGGTTGTGCTGCGGCAGTCACCAGCAGTGGTCTTAGGAAGGGGATTGGCAACACAGCCAAGGTCGACGAGGCTGAGACTCGATGTGACGAGGTGACGGATGTGACCTTGAGTCAGAATGATGATGACTTTGACATGTGGTTAGATCTTTGATGGGGGCCAGGACTAGGTTTAGGATCTTGTTGAGGGCTCTGTGAGACAAAGGCGGGCTGGGTCTTGGGGACAATTAGATTGGATGTCTTGAGTTGTTGTTCTTCCTCTCGCATATCAGGACGCCGGGCCCTCCTAGCTGTACGACGTCAGTGATGAGAGGTACAAAACCAGCAGTCTCAAGTTCTGCAACCGTAAACACTCGTACTCTGTATTGGAAATGTGCTCCCGAGTTGCATCGGGGCGACCAGGGGGTGACACAATATCGTGAACGTTTGTAGGTCACTTGGGTCGCACCGTTTGTGGCAACTTATAAGGGGTGAGGTGGGCAAAGTCACAGAGGGCGGATTCAGGTACTGGAGGTGTTTTTCGGGTGTCACAACGACAAGGTCAAGCATACAAAGTCTCAATATTAGGTCCGGTGTGTGACAGATGTTGTTGGTTGCAGATATGGGGCGATGTTGTGAGACTTGTACGCACCAAGTCCTCGTTTGTACGGTACGTGGGTATACAAGGCATATAAGCTGGAGCTTGTGTGTCTCGGAAGCCACAGAAATGAAAAGGCAATGGACCAACCAGTACAGATTGATATCACACAGGCAACGAAGGCGATATTGAAGTGGATTGATTGTTTGATGGATGATTTGTTGGGGGGAAGGGGAGGGGGTCACTCATGCATCTTCTAGGATCTGGGATCTAACCACTTCTAGGCAATGGACTCACGCACATTGACACGGAAAGAGCCATCTCTGAGGGAAGGAGAGTTTCGTTCGGAGTTGGTGGCACTTTTGCTCGCCTCCAAAAGGGCCTGGAGAATTGTCCTGATCCATGGGCAATAGATATTGGAACCTGATAAACGATGATATTGATGGTATTGATGGTATTGATGGTATTGATGGTATTGATAGTATTGATAATACATCAAAGTCCAGTGGTCGCACTCCGCGGATACGGGTCCCTGGCACCCGGCAGGTGACAGATCTTCTCCCTCCTTGAACCAGCTAAACAGTCAGGGCACAGGGTGAAAGATCGCCCGCCCTTCCAGTCATTTTTTTATGTCAAGAGGGAAAACAAAAGAAGGAGGACTCGCTAAACAGGCTGGCACATGGTAGGCGGTCCTTCGGACTTGGAGGAAGTCATCCGACCAGCCAAAAAGGAGGCAGCTCGTGTTCTGAAATTCGAGGCTCGAATGGTCCTTGGAAAGAGTTACAAGGTGCAATTGAAGCTGCAGCTCGTTACCAAGCAATTGGACACTCTTTGCCAGTTAAGCGATCCGGCTGCTTTGGCCCTTTGGCCGCCCCTCTTTGCCCCTCTTGGACTTCTGTTGGGCGCTCTTAGGTGCTTCTTTAGGCTCTCTTAGGCTCTCCTAGGCCCACTTTAGGCTGCCTTAGGCTCTCGTAGTGGGCCCTAGGAACCCTTGTTGGACGTGGGTGGTACCGAGTTTGGGCCTCGCAGGTGCCGCCTGATATTCGGGAAGTGGCAGTCGCTGTGACAGCTCACCACTTCGCCTGGTCACCTCATCACCTCGTGTCTCGCTCTTACTGCTTCCTCTCCTTACATGTACTCGCATGCTACAGTCTTGGTTGTATAACCAATCACCAGCATGACTGATGGCCTGCTGATCCAAGCCACTCGCACTGGTAAGGTAGCAAACGTGTTAAACATGTCAAACACGTCAAACACGTCAGATGCACAGCTCGACAGATAATTGATACACCGTTCCAGATCCGGAACGGATTACCTTTCTTCCTTCCATTCACCTCTTTCGCTTCTCCTTCTGGTGTAATTATTAATATAATATTAATTAGTATTACTGATATAGACTTCTGTCAAATCCTCTCATTGTCGTCATGATCTACTCACCCACATGGTCCTCCCCCTGTCCCAAGCAGATCACACATCTCATCACTTGTTTCTCTCACTATCTGGTGGATCGAGATTCCTCCCCACTTCCCTTGCCTCCCCCTCTTCCCTCTTCCCACGGCTCGGTACTCATGCCGTCCCTTTGGGACCCAAACCCGCGTCTGCATTGGCCTATCTCTCCCTCCCCTGTCCCTAATCCCAGTCATGTTGCGAACCTGTTGCGTCTTACCCGGCTTCCCAAGCCTCCCTAGTGGAGTCAGTTTCCAGTCCCAGGAGTCCGGGTCCCCAATTTTCACCCTCGTATTTATCCGTCCAAAACTCTTTTTTTCGGTCTCTCTGACTTGGGCAAATCCAGGTAAAGCCAGGCAAACCCATGTCAGCTTGTCGGGCAAGACCTGACCTGACAACAGGCGTGATTCGTGTATCCCACTCCGGGTTTTTTGGGTGAGTTGATCTTGAGCTGGATGTCCATCCACTGACCCCCTCACCCGTCCATTTGTCTTTTCGTTGTTGAAGAATGTAAAATCGTCGACATCATCCTTTAGAATGGCCCCAGCTCCTCTCATTCCATCCTGTGCTTTACAAACACCATTCCATTCTCCTCTCCTCTCCTCTCCTCCTCTTGACTCAGAAACCGTCGACACGGGTCATGAGTTCATACACTGCCATGTCTGTATCACTATCTTCGCTCCCACCAGAGCTCCTTCGTGAGATCCTCTTATATTTACCAATCGCCAATATTCTCTCCTTCGCCAGTACTTCCAAAGAGAACTTCACCACTGCAACTCTAGCACTACACACTCTCCATCTGGCTGTTCTACCTCGTCGAATCTTTGGTGTGCTGACATTCCTCAACTCCTACCGTCTGGACGAAAACGACTATCATGATGGCTACGAGGACACCCCGACACTCCACCAGGTCATCATTCCATCCGAGCTGCCCAGCCATCTCCTTGAAGGTTGCAGAAAACCAGCATCCCAAAGACCACGAAAGCCCACATTGACCGCGGCCCAGTATCGAGGGAAACTGCTTGCTCTGCAGAACAAGATTGCGTCTTCCGTCCTGTCGACATCCGCCCTCTCCAAAATCCAAACCCTCAGTCTCCATCTCTACGAAATCATCTCCCCCGAACTAACCGCCATCCTCGCCACATCATTCGACAGTCTGAGAAATCTCCACCTCAACTTCTCCCACCCTTATCTGCACGACACCTGCCTACCCGCACATTATTGGAAATCACCCGTCTTCTTGACCAGAAGCCCTATCTGGAATGCATTATCTGGCCTCGGCGACCTAAACGCTGCACCCCTGAAATTGAGGACCTTGGAAAGCCTGACCATCGAGAGAGCCGGTATCACCAGTGTGCAGTTGCGGAAATGCGTCGAGCATAATCCGAGGCTAAACCAACTCATCCTCAGAAATGTGATAGGTGTAGATCAGGAGTTTGTGCAGTGGCTGGGAGATCATTACCGGGCGATCAATCAGGCTCATTACGACGCTGGAGGACGTACCAATAGCAACGGAGACACTGAACCCCAAGCAAAACTAGAGAAGCTGGCACTGGAGCACTGCTCGGCTCTGGTCCTCAGATCAAAGACCGATTTCGGCTGGCTGGATTCTCTCTTCAACCTTGAGCCGAGTTCTAGCACAGGGACAGGTACAAGGAGCGCCCACGAAAACGCAACATCGAACAATGAATCATATTATACTCCAAAACCGAACCATCTACGAACGCTGTCGCTACTCGGCTCCAATCCCAACGCCGTCTCCACCAACAATCTCCTCTCATACCTCGAGGAAGGGAAACCGCCAATCAAGCAGGTTACACTACCCGACGGACGGATCCTCGTCGCGAAAAGTGGCAAAGAACAGCAAAGAATCGTTCCAAGAAAAGGACCCCACATCCGCTCCGGGACTGCAAGTCGAAATGCGAGCACGCGCAGCCTCAACGACGTCGAAGTCGACGACGGCGCCGCCACCGACAACGACGATGACAGCGATCTGGACACCTCGACTGGGTCATCATTATCTTCTGGCCCAAAGCCCGGCACGGTGTCGTTTCTCAGCGAGAAGAAATCCCTTGCGCGGTGGACCGGGCACTGGAATGCGAAAACCAGTGCTAATACTAACGGCGTACGCGCCGGTGACGGCCTGGCGCCACTCATGTTGGAAAATGCCGCTATTGAGGTCGATGAACGCCATGCTGCTGCAGCGCAGCACTCGGCGGCTGATACGTCTAGGACATCGAGGCCGGTTGTTACACGGATGAGGTCGTGATCACTCTTGCTGATACGCTGATGCTTATGTTGGGTAGGATCGGGGGGAAGGAGGGGTGTGGCGTGTATCGCGTGCTTGGGTTGGGCTAGGAGGAGAGCGGCGCACTCTGTATTGGTATACGTGGGCTGGCTCGAGTCAGGTGGATAGATGGAAGGATGGACGATTCGATGATCACGATGGTAACTTAATGTATTTGAGTCATGGTTGAATATGGGAATGGGATACGGAACCACAGCGAATGCTTCGCGGCGACATCATACTCATGACAAGACATAAGAACAGGAAGCGATACAGGGCGGGAACGCGACCAACGACTGAAACGAACACTTTCTGGCATCTTGCCCCTTCGAGATCTTTGCAAAAAAAAAAATGAGCATCAACACAGACATGGTGCATTGGCGTGTATCCTCACTCGGGGCTGGAAGAGTGGTGATACTCGGATGGGAAAAACAATAGAACCGGGGGTCGGGATGTTTACCTTCGAGAATTCGACCGGGTCGATGTCCATTGTTCGCATGTATGCGTTGAATGGAAGTGAGTTGTGTCACTCGGAGCTTGCCGACTCCTTTCTAGGTAGCGGGGGCACAGGCTTGCGAGGATCGAGCAGGCCTATTCCTCGGAAGCGACGACCACTTGAAGCCGTGGCAGGTGCAGGTAGACGCGTTAGCCAGTCTTTCCCGCCGGTGGGCTGATATACTACGTACTCGTGCTAGGAGCAGTCCTTGTCCGCGGTCAAGGCTGTGGTTGAGCATTTATTGAGGTTGAAAGCGTGCCATAACTCCAAAATCGAAAACGTAACGGGTCCTGGGAGGGCTTCGCAGATATAAAAGTAGCTAGCGGGACTTTCTTTACATATACTGCTCTGGTTCCTCATCTCAACCCAACGTCTTGAATTTTAATTCTCGCTCAACGGGCACACCATTGGAGAATGCTGTTTCCAACGCAGCTTTGAGGAGCCGACCGACAGAGCACGGGAGCCATGTCGAGATCCTATGAGTCTGGCTTTTATCTTATTCTATTCATTCTTAATCATCAGGACCAAGATCAGTTCTTGCCTCCTGTAGCGTTGCGCTTAGCAAGTCTCTCTTTATTACTCCACTTCATCTTCTTGCCTCCCATCGATATGTGGCTAGTTCCTTAAATCTCCTTTACATGCAAGCACCATGCCATACGTGCATATGGGGTTTTTTGGGAGCCTCGTCCGTGACAGACAACCGTATTTGTTTGCACTTCATACTCTTCCGACTGCGCCTTCTCGCGGGTGCAATACCCGGGCCTATAACAAGTCAGCCTTGCCCAGCCTTGTACGTTTCAGATAGATGAGGGCCTGAATTCCGCTGGGATACGTCTCGGGCGTCTCTCGGGGCCTAATTTGGGCACTTTGGTCGAGGGGCTTTTTTGGGCCCTGCAGCGTGGTAAATAGCTTCAGCGAGGTACCGAAAGGTAGTGCAATGCAGGATAGTTCAGACGGAGACACCCTTTGTAACTACCACATCGAAGACCCTGTCGTGCGAACTGTGCAATACTAGGGATCACCAACAGCTACTGAGTGTACTGGGCACCACTCAGTATGTCATGTAGCCCAGCCTTGCCCACTCCAGGCTGGCATCCCGTACTTCCTTGACTCGGCCTATATGGTCGTAACAGATGCGTTACGTCTCTCTAAGCCCGACTTGTATAATTATGCCAGAATAATTGTCTTACGAGCAGCCCGAGTCTCAATTTTCTTCCATTCTTCCTCTCCCACTTTGCTCAAACCTACCCGGCATGCGACATCCCCATGCCACTGTATCAGCATGATATTCCGACTCTGAATGTGTCTGCACCCAGCGACATGTTTGATCTGCGGATCGTCAAGGTTCGTCCTAACTGAAGGAGCCTGGCAAATGTCATCCGACTCGCTGTCGGCGTTCGAGGAGAGTAGGACGAAGTCGCCCAAGCGTTCTAACTTTCTTCTGAAAAGAGGAGAGAGGAACGTTGAGCTCGCCAACTCTTTCTCCTGTCGGGGTATGAATAGCTGCGTCGATCAAAATATCATCTGCTTCGTCCAAGCTCCGCTGCCATCCTGCGTCGGTCCTTTAGTAGCACTAGGGTCGCGGCCACTCTCCCTTTCCAGCCTGAGAGTCAACATCAGTGTCTGAGTCGTGAAGTGCAACAACCCATAGTCCATAATATCTGATCCCAAGGGTTTAGTCTTAGCCAACAAGTTCAGAGAGTCGTGATTTTCGTTCTTCCCTGCGGAGTCTTTTAAGTGAATCGGCTTCAGATATTTCGTATATATTTCATGTCCCAATCCGAAGGGCTCATGCCAAGTGGCATCGGAAACAATCGAGGTCCCAGACCGGTCCACAAATGAGATCCTCCTGGTGGTTGAAAGCCATGACCACGTCGGGTATGGGAGACTGTAGAGGTCATTTCTCATGGTCATGATATGGTGTATATGCCGCGAGTGCTTGTGCACGCAGCCAGGAGCCCCCGACCACGGCAGAGTGGCGTCCAATTTTTCGCACGGAAGGCCCCAGATGAAGCCCTTCGGAAAGCGATATGCCAGGAGTCTGAGGACCCCAATCATCTGCCAAACCACATCTCTTTCTTCTTTAAAGGCCCTCTTGGAGAATTGGTCGGCCATTTGGCAGTACGCTTTGGTGTAGCAAAAATGTGGCACAACAAAAAAAGACCCCTTATCGAGTTATCCCCATCTGGCATTGACGCAAAGACTGCAGGCTCACTGCTAATGTCTTTACGCCATGCATCGTCTCTGCAGCTCGAGTACACCAGACTTTCTGTGAATACGAGAGCGCGCCGCGAGAGAATCGCCTCTTGGAACGTCCATCCGCGACTTTGTCACTCCGTCAGGTCCAATGCCCGTGTGACTGGGGGTTGAGCGGTCATGAAATGAGTTCGTTCCATCAATGGTCTCAATTCGTTGTGAGATGCGCCGCTGGGCACCTCGTATGCCAGGCAGTCCCGCATGAGCGTCGATTCCAGCAGCAGCCACGACGACAAGTTCAGCGCCGGTTTGAATGCTATCCATGATAGAGGCCTGCTGTAGCTTGTCATCGTCATCGTCTTGTATGACACAGGGAGAGTCGACCCAAAGATACTGCTTGCCAATGTCTTTCACAAGTTGTATGGTATCGGATATATTTTGAGGAATAACCACACCCTTCAATCCATTCAAGGATGAGCATTGTGTGATAATGTCTCGAGTTAACAACGGTGTTGTTGTTGGGCCTCAAACATACGGTAAGGCCGCATGCTCCTCCGCCGTTGCGGCCGAGATGATTCTGTAGTCTTGAACATCAATAAGGCGGATATTCTGTCCTTTTGCTGTTACTCCATCTGGATAACGGCAACGACTGTGATAAGAGGTACAAGATTGTATCCAGTGCTTGATCAAGTTGATGCTGACCTCAGGCAACACATGTCGACCTCGAACGCAGAATGACTCGTCAGACTCTAGACTCGTAGACTTCGAGCTAGTCAAATTTGCAGGCCCTGTCTCTGCTGTCCTGATGATTGTTCCGGCTGCCATCGCTCGTCCGGAAGATGTGATCAGCACTGTGAGGGCACTCTTCCACGGACACAGTTATAGTCCCGGTCTCTGCGGCATCTCTGGAACTTTCCTGTTTGCGCAAGTTGTGCCTTGGTCGGTGAACATGCCGAAACCGCCGTCGACGAATAGTGATGTCGGGTTCGTTAACCGTTCCGTTGCTAGAATGGATGGGCCTAGCGATGGAGAGAATGAGACAACAACCAGGACAAAATTCCTTTTTTTCAACACGCTGTTAGTCGTCAATATGAAAATGAAGTTCCGGGTTACAAATCAAACACTTTTCTTGCGCTCAGGGGACAAAATCGATCTTCTGACAGACGGTATATAGTCTGCCAGAATGGTCAGGCGTCGTCGTTTGAGAGTCGTTGGAAAGGTTAATGCAATCCATGAATTTGGAGACTATGATTCCTTCAACAATTACGAAGATAGTCGGGACTCTCGTACATGTATGGGGTATATTCAAAGCGCCAATTATCAGAGTGTAGCAACAAATATTGGCGGAATCTTCTTGAGGCTGGAGTGGAGCAAGGCTGACACTAAAAGGTCTCGATCAGACCAAATGGTGAGATAACAGAAGAAGCAATCAACGACCATCCCCATGTTATAAATCTAGGCGGACACTGTAAAGACAATCCAGATTATCCCGCCTCGGTGGCGAAGCAAAGCCATGGCCATCGATTGCCAACCAAAAGGCGTTTTGAAACGCCCGTCGATGCGTTGACAACTGTCCGCAGTTGAAATCGAAGAGGCATTACGCTTCACTAAAGATGAACAAATGGGCAGAAATGAAAACTTCTCATGGTTACACAAAGGACTTGTCCAGCCTTGCCGTGCCGCTCGGTGTTGCTTGGTCTTTCGTAGCGACGGCTCCATATAATAAGGGACGGTACGTGGCCGCTGGAAACCCAAGTTAGTTTAGCGTTCAATGGGTCTCGAGTCAGTTGTTTAGGCAACAGCCCGGCAAGTACCCTAGTCGATGCAGTTTCTTGGGTAAAGGTGGGTCGTCCTAACTTGCTGAAACGTTGTCAAACGCTTTATATCGTTCGATAAGAGCGAGATCTGAATTCCATTGAAGGAACGGCTTAAGATGCACGAAACCCTGAGGAAGGCAACGGAGAAATGCGGCCGAGGGGCGCTCGTCTGTGAACGTGACGGTTCAACCTCAATGGAGCACGGAGTACAGGATCATTTCTCACTGGTTCAACGTGATCGGACAAGAACTTCGAGGCCAGGTGATTGTTGAAACCGATGTTCATTTGAGTGTTTTGCATTCCCTAAGGTCCAGTACTAGTGAGCCGAGATGATCTCAGGGACCGCAGACAAGCTGAATCTGATACAAGCATGCTCAAGAACCATGTGTCCATTTCCTTAACAGTAGATGTTTGGTACTTCTGACCGGCTTTGTAGTAGGATGTTCTAGACCGATAACTTTACTATATCCAACGATCGCTCGGTCATAAAGACGTAGGGACTCGTCATAGCAATGGGATGTCGGCGAGCAAATAGCCAGGCAGTACACGCTGGTCAACCTGTTCGGATGATCCGCCCCCAGCACCCTCTCGCTCCCCACCAATGCTCGCCGAGTCGACTCCTTCCGCCTCAGCCCATACGTAGATATATAGATACGTTGAGAGCGTAAATTACACCAGGGGGCGACATTGTTCGCCGGCCAGAGTGCAGCCAACTGACCTATGTCCAAGCAGCCTCCGCCCAGTCCATCTTTGATCGAAAATAGGGAAAATATAGTAATATAAGGAAAACCCTGGGTCCGATCACCAATCACCGAGCCACGTATTCAAAACTCAAGAAGCATTCACACGTCAATCCGACCTTGACTGGTTGACCATTGGCGGGTTTTCGACTTTTTCTGGAGTTTGGAAAGTTAATCCAAGCACGGCTGTATTATTGAGGATATCATGCTCTGTTCGGGCCCCGCTCATTCGGAGTGGGTCCAGAATGACTGGCCCAAACTATTCACGATCCGAAAGTAGGAGTAATGCCAAGTTCACGTCAGACTCAGCTGGAAACAACCTCAACACCACCTTGACAGGGAGTATTCGTGTTATGCCGCTGCGGGTGGTAAAAAGAACCAATCAAGTTAGCCATCGTTGAAGAATTCACAGGCCGCACACGCCGTCACGATGTGCCCTAATGTTACGTATATTTCACCTAGCGAACGGTAAACACGGCGTAAATTCGATATTTTCATCAATGCCACCTAATAGACTGCCTACTAAGATAACCGCGGGTGCCATTTCAGCCTAAATTGCCAATACAAACCCATCTAAATACACTCAAGGAACGTGAACATCCAAATGTGCCTTGGCCCTGGTATGATGTTGCGATCGATCGCCATCGACATTTTGCAATGGAAGAGGCCGAGAAGAGGGAGATCTAACCTGCGCCGAACTGGTTTAGAAGAATACGACACAAGAGCTTCCCGGCTGCTGCTGCTGAAGCCCTTGAAATGTACAATGTGGGCGTCCTCCGCCATCAAGGTGAAGTTCCCACGAGGGTCCCTATCATGAGTTTAGAGCTTCACCGGATTGTGAAGGATGGTAAGAGTCCACAAGCGCCAGATTGCGATGGAAACCAAAGTACTCAGGACCGCCGCAGAACCCAACTAGAACCACTCTCTGCAGGGAATTTCTCGCAGACATGCTGTATTGCAAACGAGGTAAAATTGGGAGAAAGAAATGGCGAAAATGTCCTTCAAGCGAGGCGCTGGTATCCATAATCCTCAATCTCGAAGACTCATTTACATTAAATTACAAGCTTATCATGATTTGATGCAAGATTCTGTCCCGCTCAATAATTATTTTGCTTCTGTGCATACTTCTGATCAACCGAGCAATACGCCCATTTACCTCGGAAGCCACATTGTCGAAACAGGTAGGTCATGGTTAGGAGAACTACCTACAAGCTCGCATGGATTAGCTGAGGTCTGAAGCTCTTCTCCGTACAGCTCGTGGAGGTTTCTGGTGCCAGTCTCTGAAGTTTCATCTCTACCTCTCCCTGAGGATAGGGAGAGCCCGCCAGCCCTGCTGCTTTGCGCCCGACCCTGTGAGACACTCTTGTATTCGCCATCCTGCTCCCAATCTAGTCTTCCAGGCATGAAGTATCCTTGGAGCTCGCTGCGTGGGCTTCCTAAGGCTTTACTGTCGAGCTCAGGTGTCTCTGACGTGCCAACAGAGTATGTCGCCATTGAAGTTGGTTGGCTCTCTCCTTCGCCTTCGGTTAGAGACGCAATAGATCTGCTCTTCCTAAAGCATTTGAACCATATAGCTGCAACGCCAGCGACGCAGACAAGGATGGAGGCTATGACTATCCCTGCTGTGGCTCCGGCCGGGAGCTCTCGTGATATCCCACTTGGTTTGGGTGTGTCATTGCATGTCGTTGTGTTTGGGGGGCATATGGCGACGATTTGAGGCTTGACTGATAGTTCTGGGTATACTGCTTCGTACAAGGTGGTGTACCCCCAGTCGTAGTCTGCGATGATATATATCTCCTGTAAAATCACCCTGCCTAGGGTATACTGACTGTCATTTGCTGCTCGCTTAAGTGGAAAGTAAAAGAAAGTGTCGCTGCCAGCCAATGGAGGGCTTGCTTTCAAATCGAACGCCGCGTACGGGAGTGTAATGTTAAGCCGCTCCGTGGAACCTACAAGTCCTGTACTCAGGGTAAAGGTGATACTTGCGTTTTTAGCCACTAGGGAGGAGTGCTGGGCATCGCTGAGAAGGTAGAGTTGGTAAGTTTCATTCCAGACTAAGTCAAAGGCAGATTCGAAAGCGTGACAGGCCGATATTGGAAGCCAGAGCTGGGTTGTAATGGAATCTAGAGCTGTGACTATTGGCTCCATCAGCATCTTTGTATTATTAGTGATGATGCTGTCCAGTCCAAGAAGGAAAGGCCTGAATGGGTCAGTACCTCCCGCCAGCGTAAGGTTGGCATTCGCGTTGAGACGACTCGCATCGTAACCTCCAATCGTCAAACTACCAAGGCCTAAGAGCGGATAAGAATGGTAGGATGCCCCAGCAAGGTAGCCCCAAGATGTGCTGGGAATGAGGCCGCTTTGTCGAAGCGAACCCACTATGCTGGGAATTGGATTGTTGAACGATGAGATATTGGTTGGTGCTGGGCTGAGCCCGAATACGCCCACATAAAAGTCATCTACTGCATAGACAAAGGTAACCTGCTTGGCTAAATGGGGGCCTCCATATCCTTGCCAGCCGAACTTTGCACTATTAGAAGAAACTTGATATGCGATCGAGCGTTACCTCATACCGTGATATTGTCAAAGCCTAACACAGCCCCTCCAGAATAAGGCAGGTAATGCTGGGGGTTTAGTGGAAGCGAATAATTGCCCTCAGACTCCCACGTCAACGAAGCACTCATATTGAAAACGTTGCCGCGTGCTCCAGGACAGTCAAGTAAGTCCGATAGTGTGCATGCGTAACTCCAAACTGCCCATATCGTGCTGCCAGTAATAGATGGTAGTAGCCTGACGGCTTGTGGTGGAGTTCCAATTTGGACCACGAAGGTTGACCAAGCTCCATCATTGCCATCCCTTCTAGAAGGTCAGAAACCGTTTCAAATTAAATTCAGTATGATACATGCCAATAATTGCTCGGTTGAAATGATACTGGCGCGGGAGATAACGCGTTGTTAGGCACCGTGGGCTCGGCCAGATTAGTCTGTGGCAGGAGGCATAAGGCTGTGAGTATGCAGGAAGAAAGGCACATGCTTTCAAGTCACAAAATTAAATAATGAAAGTGCGAGGCGAGAAGCAGAGATGCAGTCGCGAATTCTGCTATCTTTACTTCCGTGCCCGATTCGGCGTGAAAATATAGAAAATGAGCTTGCTGTTGTCGCAATAGAAGGTGCGTCCACTGGTGAATCGGTAGGTACCGCGGGCAGTTAATTACTGCTCAGACAGCTGAAAAAGCACGAGCGCATCAATGGAGCCAAGTGGTTGCTTTGGCTTCTGCAACGGGGACAATTTTACGAAATTTCAGCTTCATGAGCCAGCTGAAAAGATACATCTAACATGATGTAAATGGACTCGGAGTTCGATCCTTGCCCGTGCTGAGAGAAGCTTTTCTGTAACTTCCCGCCCTGGCGGTCGTTTACGTTCATGCTCAAGCCGGCGACCACACAGGAGATGTGCGGCTACAAACGCATTGATGCTCACGAGCAGCACATGTGAAGCCTCTACTCCTCGAGAGAGGAATGCGTCTGTGTGGAGATGGGGCCAATAATCGGTTTGACTGGGGCACGAAACTTTCGTATCGAATAGGATTTCTGCGGAAAGCCTGCAAAGTCTGTGGAAAGCGGACCCCAAAAAGCCTCGCCCAATTTACCAAGAGCCTCGTCACAATCGCTCAGGCTAACCTTCTATCTATCTTATTACCCTCTGCTCCAAGAAGGCTAAGAATGGGTTTGGATTCGTATTGACGGGGTCCAAATTATCAGGTTTGTGGATGGAAGTCTAGGATGTCGATTGCGCAATGCCTTTGCCGAGCCCCGTTGCCAAACACGAAAGACGGTATAACACCTAGCTCTATGCTACTTGATTCCTAGCAGAGGCTCGTATAACCACCAGTGGGATATCTGGGCAATTCTCTCATACTCCACATGATGGCCCCGCGATTGCGGCGAGGCAGACTTTGAACCCCGTCCATGCTCATTCCCTACATGTCCGAAGGTTGGCTGAAAGTGTCTGCCCAGCACTGAGAGTAGGATACCAGCATGTGCACAGTGGGAAATATGCTTCACGCCTCATGTCCGAGACTGCGAGCTTTAATTAGCATGAAAGCGTCGAGGGGGTGAGCTACTTAAATTCTGCTTAACCAACTTGAAACCTGGGGTTTTCATTTCTTCGTAGGACCTCAAGTGTTGATAGTGCAAGACTTCCAAGCTTTGGTTTGCCAAAAGAAAAAAATGGTACTTCCTTGTGTATTTATACTTTTCTGTGGCCTGAGTGCCTTCGTTTCTGGTCATGTTGCACGTATGGAGGGACACTGTTTCGAGAGATTCATTTTCGCTAACCAGGATACAGGGCAAGTAATCACACCGCCACCGACGACAACGACCGAATATTTATACACCAGTACTGAATGGACAACGTCTACCGTATTTACTACTACTGTCCTTCCCGCAGTCACAATTACGACCACACTCCCTCAGGAGACTATCGTTGTTACCGTGACACAAACTTCCACTTCTTATACGACGATCACTATTACTGAAGGCACAATCTCAGCCACTACCAGCGTTACTGGTACATCAACAGTGCCACAAGCCACAATAACGTCAACATCACCTGCAACGACGGTGTTGTCAACCACATCTATAGCGCCATCAACTACAACGACAATTCAATCAAGTTCAACGACGGAGCTACAGACTACATCTATAGTAACATTCACCACAGCAACACCAAGTACAACACCAAGTACAACACCAAGTACAACTCCGCAGACTACAACTCCACAGACTACAACTCCACAGACTACAACTCCACAGACTACAACTCCACAGACTACAACTCCACAGACTACAACTCCACAG
>Ga0105239_10004160_pt1 | contig 17377 bp, 7 predicted proteins | sample KBSC44metaG_FD_92761 | JGI IMG/M metagenome (GOLD analysis project Ga0105239, IMG submission 92761) | Corn rhizosphere microbial communities from Kellogg Biological Station, Michigan, USA - KBS C4-4 metaG | ecosystem: Host-associated > Plants > Roots > Rhizosphere > Soil | place: Michigan, USA...
CGTCTGCAGATAGGTGACGAGCTTCTCGCGCACTTCGGCGCGCAGATCGGCCACCGCGCCCGAGTTCTGACTGCTGACCAGCGCCCGTAGCTCGACGACATTCTCCGTGACGTTGTTGACCTGAAGATTGACGACCTTGCCATCCCACAGCTTCGACTGTTTGACGATCTCCGTAAGCTTCTGCCGCACCTTATCCACCGGTACGGTGTAGTCGGCATAGAGCATCACCGTACCGATGAGTGAGGCCGAGCTGCGGGTCCAGTTCTGGAATGGTTTGTCGAAGAAATAGCTTAAGGGAACGATCATCCGTCGCCAATCCCACAGCTTGAGCACGACGTAGGTCGAAGTGATCTCCTCGACCGTGCCGAATTCGCCTTCGACGATGAGTGCGTCGTCGAGCCGGATGGGCTGCGTAAATGCAAGCTGAATCCCGGCAAAGAGGTTCTCCAGGAGTGGCCGTGCAGCAAGGCCCGCGGCGATGCCGGCCACACCGGCCGATGCAAACAGGCTGACGCCGAATTGGCGCACGGAATCGAACGACATCAGTGCAAAACCCGCGGTCACGACGACAAGCACGGAACCGATCGCGCGTTTGAGCAGCTGGACCTGCGTCACCGTCTTGCGGGCAAGGAGGTTGTCCGTGACGTCGAGCTTGAAGCGGCCGATATAGCGGTCCATCGCCAGGTTCGCGCCGACTATGACGAGCCATCCGAGGAACACGATGAAGGCTGCCAACAATACGCGATTGATGCCGTCAACGACATGCACGTGCAGCGGTGCGAGCGGCACTGCCGCACTCACGGCCACCATGATGAACGCAAAATTGCTGATGGCGCGCGTACGCGTGATAATCTCACGCAGGAACGGATAGCGGGCTCCGAAAAAGCGCTGGAATATCGACCAGAGCACAAGATGGACGATCACGGCGACGCTGATCGCCGCCGCGAGCAGCGCCAGCACGATCAATGGCCGCGGCGCCCAAGGAAAGAGATCCAGCAGGAATCTGTTTTCGGTCATACGATTACGCTTCCAGCCTCCCCGCCGAAGCATAAAAGCCCGACATTGCAACAGGTTCCGGGGAACTTTCGCAGTGCACCCACGTTGCTTCTCAGTCGAAATCATCACAATCGGGCCTGCGATGTCGTCACCGCGGATCTGTGACTTCGGGGCAGTGCGGCAGGATGCCCGCGCTGTGGCCCGGGTGCAGGCGCTCGGGTTCGACCATCTCGCCAGTGATGATGCATCGACCATCGCTGGAAGCGGGTTGCCGGTTCTGGCAAACATCGATTTATCGGAAACCTCGACAGAGGATCCGTTCGTCGCCGCACATCCGGACTGGTTTGCTATCCGGCAAGCTTTGGATCCCGCACCCATTGTCGATCCGCGTCACGCGCTGGAGGTCAAGGGACGCGCATTCGCGCGTGTCTATGCGGCACCAGACGACTTTCTCGCGCATTGGCGGGACGATCTCGCAGCTTTTGTGAATAAAGGCGTCGCGGGGTTTCGCACACGCCATCCCCAGCGTCTGCCGCCAGCGCTATGGCGTTCGTTGATCGCCGAAATCCGAAAGACGTCCAATGAATTGATTTTCATCGCCGATATAGCAGGGCTGACGCGTGAAGAACTTGCTGCGCTCCAAGGCTGCGGCTTCGACTATTGCCTTTCCTCGCTTGCGTGGTGGAATTTCCGCGAACCTTGGCTGGTCGAGGAATATGAAGCGGCAATACGCGTCGCACCCGTTCTTGCGAGAGTTGCTGCAGACACCGGCTCGATCCCGGCAACCGCCAGGGAACGCCGCGCAAGCTATGCTGTCGCAGCGGTCGCAGGCTCCGGCGTGTGGATGCCGTTCGACTACATCGGCGGCGGCGAGGTTGATGCGTGCCTCACGGCCACCAACGCCGTCATCGCTTCCGACACCATCGTGGCAGAACGAGGCGCCCTTTCGTTACACAGTCATATACTCGTGCGAACGCGGGAGCCGGACCAACGCGTCGCACAGGAAGCGTTGGTCGCCATTGTCAATCCTAACGACGTCGTATCGCCGGTTTCGGCCTCATTAGAAGATTGGGACATTCCGGACGAATACACGCTGTTGCCTTATGACGGCCGGTTGTTGCGCGTGCGCCGCCGCCCGCCGCTTCGCGGTGAAGCGCCAGCGCTCGACGCGAACAGCGCCCGTCTTGTCATCGGCAATGTCTCGCCCTCCGTCGATGACGGCCGTTATGCCGCAAAGCGGATCGTCGGCGACACGATCGTCGTCCAGGCCGACATCTTCACTGACGGTCATCCCCTGATCGCGGCGGAGCTTGTGCTAGGAGATCACCGCATTCCGATGCGTCCGCTCGGGAATGACCGGTGGTGCGCTTCCTTTGTCGCCGACCGTATCGGGCGGCATGAATTTGCGATCGAAGCCTGGATCGACAATTACGGAAGCTTCGCACGCGACCTCGCCAAGAAGCACGAAGCGGGGCGCGACATCGCGTTGGATCTGCGCGAAGGGGAGGCGATCGTGCGCCGGACGCTCGGTATCGCCGCACCCGATCTCGCGGTTCTTTTGGCACAGGAAACGCTCGAAGCCATGCGCCGCCTTGAGACGCGGCCGTTTCTCACGCGCAGCATAGGCTATACGGTCGAAGTCGACCGCAGTGGGGCCGGTTTCGCGAACTGGTACGAACTATTCCCCCGCTCTCAGACGGACGAGGAGACACGGCACGGCACATTTCGTGAGGTCATCGCGCGCCTCGCCGGCATCCAGGCGATTGGCTTCGATGTGCTTTACTTTCCGCCCATCCATCCGATCGGCCAGACCAACCGCAAGGGCCGCAACAACACGTTGACCGCCGGGTCGGACGACCCCGGCAGTGTCTATGCTATCGGCTCATCGGACGGCGGACATGACGCCGTGAATCCGGAACTCGGCACGCTCGACGATTTTCGCGCGCTCGTCGCTGCTGCACGCAAACATGGCCTGGAGATCGCCCTCGACTTCGCGGTGCAGTGCTCGCCCGATCATCCATGGCTTAAGGAGCATCCGGGCTGGTTCGACTGGCGCGCGGACGGTTCGATCAAATATGCGGAGAACCCACCCAAGGTCTACGAAGACATCGTCAATGTCGATTTCTATGCCAGGGACGCGGTGCCCGGATTGTGGATCGCGTTGCGCGACATCGTGCGCTTCTGGGCGAAAGAAGGCGTGCGCATCTTCCGCGTCGACAATCCCCACACCAAGCCGTTCGCGTTCTGGCGGTGGCTGATCGAGAGCGTGCGCGCGAGCGATCCCGACGTCATCTTCCTCGCTGAGGCCTTCACGCGTCCAAAGATCATGTATCACCTGGCAAAGATCGGCTTCACGCAGTCCTACACCTACTTCACCTGGCGCAACACCAAAGCCGAACTCACCGAATATCTTGAGGAGCTGAACGAGGCGCCGGTGCGCGATTTTTTCCGGCCGCAATTCTTCGTCAACACGCCCGACATTAATCCCTATTTCCTGCAGACCTCCGGACGGCCGGGCTTTCTGATCCGTGCGGCGCTCGCGGCAACCCTGTCAGGACTGTGGGGTGCGTATTCGGGTTTCGAACTGTGTGAAGCGGCCCCGTTGCCGGGCCGCGAGGAATATCTCGATTCTGAAAAGTATCAGATCAAGCCGCGCGACTGGGATGCGCCGGGCAATGTCAAGGCCGAGATCGCTACGCTCAACCGCCTGCGCAAAGCGCATCCGGCACTACAAACCCATCTGGGTGTCACGTTCTACAATGCCTTCAATCCGAATGTTCTCTACTACGGCAAACATATAGAGGGTGAGACGGGGCGCATCCTCGTCGCCGTCAGTCTCGATCCGCACGCAGCGCAGGAATGCGACTTCGAGCTTCCGCTGTGGGAATGGGAATTGCCGGATGGCGGTGCGCTGTTCGCCGAAGATTTGCTAACCGGGCGCCACATCGTCTGGCACGGCAAGATCCAGCATCTGCGCCTCGAGCCCGACGCGCCGTATCGTATCTGGCGCGTTTGCCTGGCGGAGGATCAATGATGAACGTCCGTGAAGACATGCCGCTAGCGCTGGCCGAAGTGAGTGTCGAGGAACGTGCGCACGATCCGCTCTGGTACAAGGATGCAGTAATCTATCAGCTTCACGTCAAATCCTTTGCCGATTCCAACAATGACGGTGTCGGCGATTTTCCCGGGCTAATCGGCAAGCTCGACTATCTCGCCGAACTGGGGATCACGGCGGTCTGGCTGTTGCCATTCTATCCTTCGCCGCGGCGCGACGACGGATACGACATTGCGGATTATCGCGGCGTCCATCCCGATTACGGCACCATCGACGATGTCCGCCGCTTCATCACGCTCGCCCACGCCAAGAGCATCAGGGTCATCACCGAGTTGGTACTGAATCACACTTCCGATCAGCATCCCTGGTTTCAGCGGGCGCGTAAAGCTCCGCCCGGTTCGCCGGAGCGCGATTACTATGTGTGGTCCGATACCGACAAGCGTTACGCTGGCACGCGCATCATCTTTCTCGACACGGAGAAATCGAACTGGACCTGGGATGCGGAAGCGGAGGCGTATTACTGGCACCGCTTCTATGCGCATCAGCCCGATTTGAACTTCGACAATCCGCTGGTGCTCGAAGAAGCGATTTCGGTGATGCGGTTCTGGTTGGACATGGGCGTTGACGGCTTGCGTCTGGACGCGGTGCCCTATCTGGTCGAGCGCGAGGGCACGAACAATGAGAACCTGCCGGAAACGCATGACATCCTGAAGCGCATTCGCGCTGAGATAAACGCGCACTATCCTGGCCGCATGCTGCTGGCCGAGGCCAATCAATGGCCCGAGGACGTGCAGGCCTATTTCGGGGATGGCGACGAATGCCACATGCTGTTCCACTTTCCGCTCATGCCGCGCATGTACATGGCGATCGCGCAGGAAGACCGCTTTCCTGTGATGGACATTATGCGCCAGACGCCCGATGCGCCGGATGGCTGCCAGTGGGCGACGTTCCTGCGCAATCACGACGAGCTCACGCTCGAAATGGTGACCGACAAGGAACGCGATTATCTGTGGAAGACGTACGCCGCCGACCGGCGGGCGCGGCTGAATCTCGGCATCCGGCGCAGGCTTGCGCCGCTTCTCGAAGCGGACCGCCGGCGCATCGAGCTGATGAATTCGCTGCTGCTCACCATCATGGGCACGCCGATCCTTTATTACGGCGACGAGCTGGGCATGGGCGACAACATCCATCTCGGCGACCGCGACGGTGTTCGCACCCCGATGCAATGGACTCCCGACCGCAACGGCGGTTTCTCACGTGCCGATCCCGCCTCGCTTGTGTTGCCGGCGATCATGGACCCGATCTACGGCTACGAGGCCGTGAACGTCGAGGCGCAGTGGCGCAGTCCCTATTCTCTGCTCAACTGGGTGCGCCGCATGCTGGTGGTGCGCGGACGCTCGAAGGCGTTCGGCCGCGGAACGATCCGCTTTCTGCGCCCGCAGAACCGCAAGGTACTTTGCTATCTGCGCGAGTTCGAGGGCGAGACCATTCTTTGCGTCGCCAATGTCTCGCGCACCGCGCAGGCGGTGGAGCTGGATTTGAGCGAGTTCGCGGGCCGTACGCCGGTCGAGATGTCGGGCGAGGTGCCGTTTCCGAAGATCGGCCAGCTCACCTATTTGCTCACGCTCCAGCCCTTCGGCTTTTACTGGTTCTCGTTGAGCGCGGAAGCCAACCAACCCGCTTGGAGCACCGCAACCTCCGACAACATCGCCGAGTATCACACCTTCATCATCCGCGAAGGCCTGAATGACATCATCGCCGGACGTCAGCGCGCCATTCTGGAGAAGGAGGTGCTGCCGCCTTATGTCGCGCAGCGCCGCTGGTTCCAGGGAAAGAGCAGCGGCGTGCCCCCCGTCGGCATCGCCGACACGCAAACCTTCGACAAAGAACTGGTGTTCTCAGTGCTAGACGTCAATGGCGAGCGCTATGCCCTGCCGCTTGCAATAGCGTGGGAAGATGCGGCGTCAAGTCCCTTCGAATCCGCGCTGGCGCTCGCGCGAGTCCGGCGGACGTCCCGGATTGGGCTCCTGACCGACGGCTTCGCCACGGCGAAGTTCGCGCGCACCATTCTGAACGGTCTGGCGCAAGGCTGCGGCCCGGGTGCGCTCACCTGCGCGCGCGCGCCGGCGTTCACGGAGATCGCGCCCGATGCCGAGATCGAGTGGCCCGGTGCCGAGCAGAGCAACTCCACGCTGATCGTCGGGCGCAGCGCCGTCATCAAACTCTTCCGGCGGCTGGTCGACGGCATCCATCCTGAAGCCGAGATGGTGCGCGAACTGACGGAGCGGGGCTTCACCGGTATCGCGTCGCTGATGGGCGACGTGACGTATAAAGACGCTGCGGTTGCCGTCGTGCAACGGTTTGTCGACAACCAGGGCGATGGCTTCAGCTGGTCGCTCGAACAGGTCGGGCGCCTCGTTGACGATAAGGCAGTAACGGACAACGAGACCGGGATCGATCTGGAAGCCTATTGTAATTTCATCGAGGTCGTCGGTCGCAGGCTGGGCGAAATGCACACCGTCTTGGCACAGCCTTCGGACAACCCCGATTTCGCGCCGGAAATCGCGGATAGGGAGACCATCGAGACCTGGCGCACGCGGCTCCGCGCCCAGCTCGAAGCCGCGTTCGCGATCCGTGATCTGGGCGATCGAGAAGTGCTGCTCGCCGCCACTGACCACGCACTCAAAGAGGGAGAAGGGCTTCCACTCACGCGCATCCACGGTGATCTGCATCTGGGCCAAGTGCTGGTGGCGGCAGGCGATGCGATCATCATCGATTTCGAAGGCGAACCGGCCAAGCCGCTATGCGAACGCCGCGCCAAGAACTCGCCGCTACGCGACGTCGCTGGCATGTTGCGGTCGTTTGATTACGTCAGTGGCGTCGTCCAGCGCAACGATAAGATCGTCACCACCAGCCAAAGCGCCGATCGCGCGAAGACATTGCTCGACGAATTCGGCCGCACCGCGCGCACCGCGTTCCTAGAAGGTTATGCGCAAGGTCGCGGCCGTCCGCTCGACGCGCGGGAGGAAAACATTCTGACGGTCTTCGCGCTAGAGAAGGCGGCGTATGAGGTCGTCTACGAGGCGAACAATCGTCCCGACTGGATCGACGTTCCGGCCGCGGGCTTCGCAAAACTGGCGGCCGCGCTATGAACATGCATGACGGCCACGACATCGCCGAAGCGCTAATGATTGCGGAGGGACGTCATCCCGATCCTTTCGGGTTCCTTGGTCCGCATGATGGTGTGGTGCGGACCTTTCAGCCCGGCGCCATGCGCGTCGAGTTGCTGCGCGGCGAAGACGCCACCCCGATGCTTCCCATCGGCAATACTGAGGTGTTCGTGGCACATGGCACGGAGCCTTATCGCCTGCGCATCCATTGGAGCAACTCGGTGCAGCAGACTGAAGACCCTTATGCCTTCCCCCCAATCCTTGGCGATGTCGATCTGCATCTCTTTTCGGAAGGATCGCATTGGAACCTGGCCGATCGTTTTGGCGCGTCGGTCGACCGTATCGAAGGCGTGAATGGTGTGCGCTTCGCCCTGTGGGCGCCCAATGCACGGCGCGTCTCGCTCGTTGGCGATTTCAACAATTGGGACGGAAGGCGCTATCCGATGCGGCGCCGGCACAGCGCCGGCGTGTGGGAAATCTTCATTCCACGCCTCACTGCGGGCGAGCGCTACAAATATGAAATTGTCGGTCCCGATGGCGTTGTCTTACCACTGAAAGCCGATCCACTGGCGCGCGCGACCGAGCATCCGCCCGCGAACGCGTCCATAGTTCCGGAACCGTGGCACTATCACTGGAACGACGGCGACTGGTTGGCGCGCCGCGCTGCCGCGCAAGCGCCATCGGCGCCTATTTCGATATATGAAGTGCATGTCGCCTCATGGCTCCGCCCCGAGCACGGCGAAACCATCGATTGGCGCGGCTTTGCGCAGAAGCTCATTCCTTATGTGAGCGCGCTCGGTTTCACCCATATCGAGTTACTGCCGATTATGGAGCACCCGTTTGGCGGCTCGTGGGGTTATCAGCCGCTGTCGCAATTCGCACCGAGTGCGCGGTATGGCAGCGCGGCCGAGTTCGCGCATTTCGTCGATTCCTGCCACCGCGCCGGGATCGGTGTGATCCTGGATTGGGTACCGGCGCACTTCCCATCCGATGCGCATGGCCTTGCGCGTTTCGACGGCACCGCGCTCTACGAACACGCCGACCCCCGCGAGGGTTATCACAAGGATTGGAACACGCTGATCTACAATCTCGGCCGGCGCGAGGTGCAGGGCTTCCTGATCGCGAGCGCGCTGTTTTGGCTTGAGCATTTCCATGTTGACGGACTGCGCGTCGATGCCGTCGCGTCGATGCTCTATCGCGACTACTCGCGCAAAGAGGGCGAGTGGATCCCCAACCGTTACGGCGGGCGTGAGAATCTGGAAGCGATCGACTTCCTGAAGCGCCTCAATGCCGTGATACGCGAGCGCGCGGCCGGCGCTGTCACGATCGCGGAAGAATCCACCGCGTGGCCCGGCGTCACCGAAGAAGACGGCTTGGGCTTTTCCTACAAATGGAACATGGGCTGGATGCACGACACGCTGGGTTACATGGCGCACGAGCCAGTGCATCGGCGTTGGCATCACAACGCCATCACCTTCGGACTGGTGTATGCCTGGTCGGAGAAATTCGTGCTGCCGCTTTCTCATGACGAGGTCGTGCACGGCAAAGGCTCACTCTTTGGCCGCATGCCGGGCGACACATGGCAGAAGCTCGCCAACCTGCGTGCCTATTTCGCGTTCATGTGGACGCATCCGGGCAAAAAGCTGCTGTTCATGGGCGGTGAGATCGCCACGCCCCGCGAGTGGAATCACGACGGCGAGATCGATTGGGACCTGCTCAAGGATCCGGGTCATGCCGGCGTGCAGCGGCTGATCGGCGATCTCAATCGTCTTTACGCGCGCGAGCCTGCGCTGCATGCAAGCGACAGCAATCCGGCCGGGTTCCGCTGGGTGATTGGCGACGACAGTGCCAATAGTGTCTTCGCCTATGAGCGATTGGCGCCGGACGGAAGCAGCCTCCTCGTCATTGTCAACATGACACCAATGCCGCGCCGGAACTATCGCGTGCCTGTCTCGCGCGACGGCTCATGGCGCGAGTTGCTCAACACCGATTCCGAAATCTATGGCGGCAGCAATGTCGGCAATGGCGGTGAAGCCAGATCCCGCGATGGCGCGTTGAACCTGACTCTGCCGCCGCTCGCAACTTTGGTGCTCGCATGACACTCGAAACCGGCCGATGTTATCCCTTGGGAGCGACGTGGGATGGCGAAGGCGTGAACTTTGCCGTGTTTTCTGAGCATGCCACGAAGATCGAGCTTTGTGTGTTCAATGCCCACGGCCACGAGACGCGCCACGTGCTGCCCGCGAAGATCGACGGCGTATGGCATGGCTATCTAAAAGGCGCCGCGCCGGGGCTTGCTTATGGCTTCCGCGCCTTCGGCCCTTATGAGCCGAAGAACGGTCATCGCTTCAACCATCACAAGCTTCTGCTCGATCCCTATGCGCGCCAACTGAGCGGGGAGATCCACTGGAATGAGGCGCTTCTAGGCTACACGCCCGGCGGAAAGGACGCTGACCTGCGGTTTGACCGCCGAGACAGCGCACCTTTCATGGTCAAAGCGGTCGTGACGCGCGACGACTTCGACTGGAGCGGCGACAAGCAGCCCTGCACCGCGTGGGCCGACACGGTGATCTATGAAGCTCATGTGAAGGGCCTCACCAAGCTCCTCCACGCCATACCGGAAGCGCGGCGTGGCACTTATGCCGCGCTCAGCCATTCCGCGGTGATCGATCATCTTCGCCGCCTTGGCGTGACCGCGATCGAGCTTCTGCCTGTGCACGGCTTTTTTCAGGACCCGGCATTGGTCGAGCGAGGTTTAAGCAATTACTGGGGTTACAACACGTTGAGTTTTTTCGCACCGGAGCGCCGCTATGGCACCGCAGACGATCTGCGCCGCGCGGTGAAGGCGCTTCATGCCGCAGGTATCGAGGTTATCCTAGATGTGGTCTACAATCACACCTGCGAAGGAAACGAGCTCGGTACGACGCTTTCCTGGCGCGGCCTGGACAACGTAAGCTATTACCGGCTGCTCGAAGAAGACAAGCGTCACCTCATCAACGACACCGGCACGGGCAACACCGTCAATCTTTCGCATGCGCGTGTGATCCAGATGGTGATGGATTCGCTCCGGCATTTCGTGCAGTCGTACCATATCGACGGTTTCCGCTTCGATCTCTGCACCACGCTCGGCCGCGAACCGTCCGGCTTTGACCCCGGCTGCGGCTTCTTCGATGCGCTTCGACAGGATCCCGTGCTTGCGCCGGTCAAGCTGATCGCGGAGCCATGGGACATCGGTCCTGGAGGCTATCAACTCGGCAATCACCCGCCGGGCTTTTCCGAATGGAACGACCGCTTCCGCGACACCACGCGACGCTACTGGCGCGGCGATGCGGGGCAACGGCCGGACATGGCGGAACGGTTGTCGGGCTCTTCCGATCTCTTTGCCTCGCGCAGGCCGTCCGCTTCGATCAACTTCATCACCGCCCATGACGGCGCGTCGCTCGCCGACCTCACGATATACGAAGGCAAGTACAACGAGGCCAACGGCGAGGAAAATCACGACGGTACGGATGACAACCTATCGCGCAATTGGGGCGTTGAGGGGCCCAGCGCCGATGTGGAGATCAACGACCTGCGCGAGCGCGTCCGGCGATCCATGCTGGTCACGCTCTACTGGGCGCGGGGTACGCCCATGCTGCTCGCCGGTGACGAACTTGGCCGCACGCAGCAGGGCAACAACAATGCCTATTGTCAGGACAACAAAATCTCCTGGATTGACTGGAAGAAGGCGGACCGCGATCTGATCGCGTTCACCGCGCGGCTGGCCGAACTCCGTCGCACCTATCCGGTCATACACGAAGACCGCTTCCGCCATGGAAAGGAAATCGTGCCCGGATTCTGCGATCTCGACTGGCTAGACGAGCGCGATCTCTTTCTCACCGAAGAGGATTGGCAGAATCCAGAAGGCCGCGCGCTCGTCGCCCGGCGCGCGCGGCTGCGCAGCGATGGAAAAATCGAAGTGCTCGCGCTTCTCATGAATAGCGGCGAAGACGCCGTTGAGTTCGCGCTTCCGGCAGAGCTGAAATGGACGCTACTGCTCGACAGTTCTGCGCCTAAGCGCGCCGACGAAGCGCTCGACGACCCTTCCTGTCTCGTTCAGGCGCATGCCTGTGCCATCGTCAGCACGGCGTTCGAGGCGGAGCCGTGACGCGCTTTCGCTTTTGGGCGCCGGCCTGCGATGATGTTGGGCTCGACGTGGAAGGCCGCGTCACGACAATGTCCGCGATCATGGATGGCTGGTTTGAAGCTGAAACCGAGGCGCCGGCCGGAACGCATTATCGCTTTCGGATCGGCGATCGCGCTGTGCCCGATCCGGCATCGCGGCTGCAGGACGATGGCTGGAGCGTGGTTACCGATCCTAACGCGTTCCTCTGGCACGATGGAGCGTGGCGTGGCCGGCCGTGGGAGGAGACCGTCATTTACGAACTTCATGCCGGTCTGATGGGCGGCTTCAAGGGGATTGAGAGCTATCTGCCTCGGCTCGCCGAGCTCGGCATCACGGCGGTGGAGCTGATGCCGGTCGCGCAATTTCCCGGGAATCGCAACTGGGGATACGACGGTGTCCTGCCTTATGCGCCGGCGTCGGCTTACGGGACACCGGCTGATCTAAAGCGTCTCGTCGACTGCGCCCATGCGCTCGGCCTGATGGTTTTCCTCGATGTGGTCTACAACCACTTCGGACCTGACGGAAATTTTCTGCCTCTCTACGCCCCCACGTTTTTCCGTGATGATCGCCACACGCCGTGGGGCGCGGGCATCGACTTTAGCAAGATCGAAGTACGCCGGTTCTTCATAGACAACGCGCTCGCCTGGGTGAACGAATTCCATGTCGATGGCCTCAGGCTCGATGCCATCCACGCCATCGGCGACAACGGGTTCGTTGTAGATCTCGCGCGTGAGGTGCGCGAGGCGGCGCCGGAGCGCCATGTCCACATCATGGTCGAGAACGAACGTAACGACGCAGGACTTCTGCGCGACACCGGAATCGCGCAATGGAACGACGATTTTCATCACGCGGTGCATGTTCTCCTGACCGGCGAAAACGAGGGCTATTATGGCGCATATGCCGAGGCGGTTGCGCAAGGTCTGGCAAAATCGCTCAGCGGCGGCTTCATCTGCGAACGCAGCGGGCCGGGACCGAGGCTTCCGCCCATATCTTTCGTGAACTTCCTGCAGAACCACGACCATGTCGGAAATCGTGCATTGGGCGAGCGCCTGATCTCGCTTGCCGATGCGCATGCGCTACGCGGCGCCATCGCACTGCTTCTGCTGTGTCCGTCGATCCCCATGATTTTCTTCGGCGAAGAAGCCGGCGCGCGCGAACCGTTCCTCTATTTTTGCGACCACGCGGACAAAGCTCTGGCAGATGCGGTGCGCGAAGGCCGCCGCAACGAATTCGCCAAATTCCGCGCCTTCGCCGATCCCAAAACACGCACGCAGATTCCGGACCCCAACGCGCCGGAGACGTTCGAGCGCTCGCGACCGCGCCTCGCCGGCGGCGATGAATGGCGCGCGCTCTACAAAGACCTTCTTACGCTTCGCCGAGTGCATATCATCCCCCGCCTGCGCGGCGCGATGGCGCAGAGTGCGGAAGCAACAGGCCCGAAAGCCGTCCGCGCGTCCTGGCGCATGGGCGATGGCGCCAGGCTCACGATCCACTTCGATCTCGAAGACAAAGACGAAGTGCCGCCACCGGTTCCGCCGATCTGGGATCGCGACGGCACACAATGCTGGATCGAAATGCCATGAGCGACCTCATCGCGCGTGCACGGCGGGCGGGCCTCGCCCCGAACTGGATCGATGCCTCGGGCCATCACCAGACAGTCTCACCCGACACGTTGCGCACAGTGCTCAATGCGCTGGCAGGCTATGAAGCTGGCGATGATGCGCCGCAGGCCGATGCCCGTTGCTTCTCCATCGAAGAGGTGATGTCGGGACGCCGCGCGACCGCGCTTGCAGTCCAACTCTATTCCCTGCGTGCTACGGACGGCTTCGGCGATCTGGGTGCACTGGCGACACTCGCGAGCGCGGTTGCGCCGCTCGGCGTTGACGCTATCGCGGTCAGCCCGATCCACGCGCCGTTCCTCACCGCGGCCGCCGACATCAGTCCCTACGCACCGTCAAGCCGTCTGTTCCTCAATCCGCTCTATGCCGCGGTCGATGTGCCGGATGACGGGAAGGATGGTTTGGTCGACTGGCCCGAAGCCTCGCGGGCGAAACTCGCGCGTCTCCGTGACCGGTTTTCCGTTGAGGAGGCCAATACGGATGCACGACTTCGAAATCACGCACGGTTCGAGGCGCTGGATGCCCATTTCCGCAAGCAAGGACTTTGTCGCTGGCAGGATTGGCCGGGCGCTTATCGCGACCCGCGCAGTGCCGAGGTTGAAGCCTTCGCGAATGCGCATCGCGACGAGATAAGCTTCCAGGTCTTTTTGCAGCATCTTACAGACCAGCACCTCGCAAATGCACAGACTACCGCGCGCAGTGCAGGTATGGCCATCGGACTGATCGCCGACATCGCCGTCGGCATGAGCCCCCATGGCAGCCACGCGTGGAGCGTGCCGGGCGAGGTTCTTCGCGGTCTCACCATCGGCGCGCCGCCAGACATCTTCAACCCGCAGGGCCAGAACTGGGGCCTGACAGCCTTATCGCCCGCGGCCGACAACGACGCTTTCGCCGCGACTTGGAGCGCGTCTATGCGTCACGCCGGCGGTGTGCGGATCGACCATGCGATGGGAATGCATCGTCTGTGGGTCATACCGGAAGGCGCGGGTTCCGCAGACGGCGTTTACCTGCACTATCCGATGCACCGGATTCTCGCCACCCTCTGTGAAGCGTCGCGCCGTCATAGCGCCATCGTCATCGGCGAGGATTTGGGAACAGTGCCGGAAGGGTTCCGCGAAACGATGCGGGGCACCGGCATTCTGGGCATGGAGGTACTCTGGTTTCAACGCGAAGGCCGCGGGTTCCTTCCTGCATCGAGTTGGTCGCCGCGGGCGGCTGCGCTGACCACGACGCACGATCTGCCGACGGTCGCCGGCTGGTGGCGCGGCCGCGACATCGACTGGCTGGAGAAACTCGGACGCCGGTCGGAGCACGGCGATGTGGCGGCGGAGCGCTGGGCGCGCGGCGAGGACCGTAGCCATCTCTGGCGTGCAATAGGCGAGGGCGACGAACCGGGCCCAGAAGATACCGAACCTGTGGTCGAAGCCGCGCTAGCATTCGTCGGTGGTACGCCCTGTGACATCGCCATCGTGCCGGTGGAGGATGTGTTGGGCCTTATCGAACAGCCCAACATTCCCGGCACGATCGCCGAACATCCGAATTGGCGCCGCCGGCTGCCACCTGGAGATGCGTTCGCCCATCCGCAGGCCGGCGCGAACCTGTCCACGCTCGTGCGAGCCCGATCGCGATGACGGTTCGCGCGACTTATCGCATGCAATTCCACAAGGATTTCACGTTTGCGGACGCCGCGGCGCTGGCGCCGTATCTCGCGGCGCTCGGCATCAGCCATCTCTATTCCTCGCCGATCCTCACCGCGCGCGCTGGGTCGCTGCACGGGTACGACGTTGTCGATCATGCCCGCATCAATCCGGAGCTTGGGGGCGAAGACGGCTTTCGCGCCCTCGCCGCCGCGCTACGCGAACACGAAATTGGGATCGTGCTCGACATCGTGCCCAACCACATGGCGGTCGGCGGCGCCGACAATCCATGCTGGCTTGATCTGCTCGAGAACGGCCGCGACAGCGTGTTCGCAAACATGTTCGACATCGATTGGGAACCGGCGCAGGCCAACCTCCGGGACAAGGTGCTGGTGCCGCTTTTGGGATCGAAACCGCGTGATGCTATTGACGCAGGCGACATTGCGCTGATCCGGGACGAGAAGCTCGGCAAATATGCCTTCGCTTATCGCGATCACCGCTTTCCGCTTCGCAAGGAGGACTATGCCGAGGTGGAAGCCGATCTCACGGCCGCCAACGCGCCTGAGCGGATGCGCGCGTTGCTCGACCGGCAGAATTTCCGCCTCGCGTTCTGGCGCGATGCCGGTGAGCGCATAAACTGGCGGCGCTTCTTCGACATCACGGAGCTTGCGGCCTTACGCGTCGAGGACGACGCGGTGTTCGAGATCATCCATGCGACCGTCTTCCGGCTCTACGCCGAAGGGTTGATCGACGGACTGCGAATCGATCATGTCGATGGGCTTGCCGATCCGAAAGCCTATTGCCTCAAACTGCGCGCCCGGCTTGAGGCTCTGAATGTCCAGCGCGCGCGCAAGGACGCACCTTATATTGTCGTCGAGAAGATCCTGGCAGCGGACGAGCGCCTTCCGGACGATTGGAGCGTTGCCGGTACGACCGGCTACGACTTCATGAATCAGGTGTCGGCGCTACAACACAACGGTGCCAATGCGGAACGCTTCGCAGCGCTCTGGAGCCAGATCAGTGGCCGGTCCGAGGCGTTCGATACCGAGGAACGGCTGGCGCGCCGCGAGGTGCTCGAAAGCGCGTTCGCCAATCAATTGCGTGCCACGGCCGCCGCATTTCAGAGATTGGCGCCGAAGATCGTACAGGAAGTGTTCGAAGGAGCGCTCGAAGATCTTATCGAGCGATTTCGCGCCTATCGGACTTACCCCGGCACGCCCAGCCCGCAATTCGATACGGCTTACGAGCGCGCCAGAGCGGAGCGGCCGAGCAGAGCACTCGATATGATCGCAGACGTGATGCGTTCCCAGTCCGATGACGCACGCGATCCCGCGCGCCGGTTCAATCAGCTCGCAGCCCCCATTGCGGCCAAGGCGGTCGAGGACACCGCGTTCTATCGTTATGGCCGCCTTCTGTCGCGCAATGATGTGGGATTCTCGCCTGAGAACTTTTCTCTCGCGCCGGAGGCGTTTCTTTCCAAAGCTATGGATCGCGATCCGCGCGCCATGCTGGCGACGGCGACGCATGATCACAAGCGCGGCGAAGATGTGCGCGCGCGGCTTGCGGCGTTGAGCGAGATTCCCAAGCTCTGGAAGCCCGAAGTGCAGTCGTGGTTTGCGCTCAACGCGCCGCTGCGGCCGGCGAACGTCAAAGCGGGCGACGAATACATGCTCTATCAGATGCTCGTCGGTGCGTGGCCGCTGGACGTGGAGCGCGTGCTTGCCTGGCGGGAGAAATCGCTACGCGAAGCCAAGCTCGAAACCTCTTGGTTCGCGCCGGATGTGGAATTCGAGAAGGCCAATGCGGTTTTCGTGAAGGCGATCCTCGATCCTGCGCAGGGCTTCGTGGTACGGTTGCAGGCGTTCGTGGACCAGCTCGCGCCCGCCGGCGTGTGCAATAGCCTCGTCCAGTGCGCGCTTCGGCTGACCTTGCCCGGTGTTCCCGATCTCTATCAGGGTGCGGAGCTCTGGGACTTCAGCTTGGTCGATCCCGACAACCGCCGTCCGGTCGATTACAGCATGCGCATGGGGATGCTGGACGCAGGGCTCGATCTGAAGGACTGGAGGTTGGGGAGCGCCAAACTCGCGCTGATCCAGCGGTTGCTGACACTGCGCAGGGAGCGGCCCGACATCTTCGAAGCCGGGATCGAACGTATCGCCGCTCCCGATGGCGTGCTCGCGTTCCGGCGTGGAGTGCTGCTGGTGGCTGTACCTTTGCTTTGCGCCCGTTCCTGTATCGAACGCGCCAAGCCGCTTCCCGCCATTGAAGGTTCGCTCACGGTCGACGGACAGCAACTGGATTGCGCCGAGTTGTTTGCGGACTTTCCGGTTGCCTTGCGGCTCTTATGACGGTGCGCATCGGCATATCGGGTTGGCGCTATGCGCGCTGGCGCGGCGTGTTCTATCCCAGCGATCTGCGCCAGAAGGACGAACTGGCATTCGCGGCGAAAACCTTCCCGACCATCGAAATCAACGGCACATTTTATTCTCTTCAGCGCCCGGAGCTGTTCGGCCAATGGAAGAAAGAGACACCGGACGATTTCATCTTCGCTCTCAAAGGGCCACGCTTCATTACCCATATGCTCAAGCTGAAAAACGCAAAGCCGGCGCTTGCGAATTTCTTCGCGTCGGGCGTGCTCAGGCTGGAGCACAAGCTTGGTCCGATCCTGTGGCAACTGCCGCCGCAGATGCGGTTCGATGCGGGCAAACTCGCAGCCTTCTTCGATCTTCTGCCGC
>Ga0105239_10004161_pt1 | contig 17376 bp, 18 predicted proteins | sample KBSC44metaG_FD_92761 | JGI IMG/M metagenome (GOLD analysis project Ga0105239, IMG submission 92761) | Corn rhizosphere microbial communities from Kellogg Biological Station, Michigan, USA - KBS C4-4 metaG | ecosystem: Host-associated > Plants > Roots > Rhizosphere > Soil | place: Michigan, USA...
CCGCCCGAGCCCTGATTGCCCGAATAAAGCGTGAAAGTTTCGGTGACCGCGTCGTACTGACCGATGGCGCCGCGAGCCTCCATCGAATTCACGACGATGCGGTTCTGCACCATGTCGAGGCCGACAACGTGTGCTGCAGAAGCGAAGGCCGCATTGCACGCCTCTTCCTTGCCGTCTTGCCAGTCGAGACAGAGATTGCCGGGGACGTCTTCCCAAATGTGCGCACCAGCGGGCGCTGTCTCCAGCGTGCCTGTGGCGTCGAGGGATTCGTAATCGATCTGAACCAGTTCCGCCGCGTCGCGGGCTTCGGCCAGCGTTTCTGCAATGACCATCGCCACGGCCTCACCCACGAACGTGACCTGGTCCTTGGCGAGAAAATCCTTTGCAACGCCTTTGGGAAACGAGCCGTCTTTTCCTTTGACGGGCGTCATCGTCTTCATCGGCTTGGCGCCCGCGGCCTCAAGATCGGCTTGTGTCAAAACCGCGACCACGCCAGGCGCGCTCTTAGCAGCCTCTGTGTCGATCGAAAGGACGCGCGCATGGCCGTAAGGGCTCCGCACAAAGGCGACGCGCGCTTCATCCGGCAGGCGAACATCGTCAGTGTACTGACCGTGACCGGTGATGAAGCGGAAATCCTCCGTCCGCCGGACGGATTGGCCTGTCCCGAATTTCATGCTGCAGCCCTTAGTGTTTGTAGCCGGGATCGAGCCGGTCGAGCTTGCGCAGCAACGCCGGCCACGCCAGCGCGCCAAGCAGGCCTTCGAACGCCATCTGTCCCTGCGCCGCTGTCTTTTCCGGCACGCCCTGGTTCGGCCAGTTGGGCTTGGTACCGCCCGACAGCGCGCGGATCTGCATCGTGCAGGCGCGTTCGAGATAGTACATGCGCAGGAACGCATCGGCGCAGCTCTTGCCCAAGGTCAGCGTGCCGTGGTTGCGCAGCATCATCACATGCTTGTCGGTGCCGATGTCGGAAACAAGCCGCTCGCGCTCGTCGAGATCGAGCGCGATGCCTTCGTAATCGTGATAGGCGACGTCGCCCGTGATCACCATCGCATGCTGGTCGAGCGGCAAAAGCCCGTCGGCCTGCGCCGACACCGCCACGCCGTCATCGGTGTGAAGGTGAATGACGCAATGGGCATCGTCGCGGCTCATATGCAATGCGGAGTGGATGGTGAAGCCCGCCGGATTCACGGGATAGGGCGAATCGTCGACCTTGTTTCCGTCGATGCCGACCTTTACCAGGCTCGACGCCGTGATCTCCTCGAACAGCATCCCATAGGGATTGATCAGGAAGTGATGCTCCGGCCCCGGGATGCGCACGGAGATGTGCGTGAAGATCATGTCGTCCCAGCCATACATCGCGACCAGCCGGTAGGTGGCGGCGAGATCGAGGCGCAGCTTCCACTCTTCGTCGCTGACCTTGCCTTCAAGCGAGGGGATGGCGTGCACCGCGGGTGCGCGCGTGTCGAATTGTTCGCGCAGATTCATGGCAAAACTCCGTCCGGAAATGGCAATTCCGATAGAGTGGTCTCAGGTCTGCCCGGTGTCAAACCAAGCTGAAGACTGCTAGTTTCGATGGGCGCATGGGGGCGTCGATGGCAGCAAATACCGAAACTCGCGGACGCGTCGCCATCACCATCGCGATGTGCTTTCTGGCGGCACTCCTCGAGGGCTACGACATTCAGGCTTTCGGCATCGCGGCGCCGAAGCTTGTTGCCGCACTGAGGCTGAATCCCGCCGAGCAGGGCTGGGCGGCAAGTGCGGCGATGATCGGACTGGCGTTCGGCGCCTTCATCGGCGGCAAGCTCGCCGATGCAGTGGGACGGAGGCCCGTGCTGCTGATGTCGGTGGCGCTGTTTGGCGTTGGCGCGCTTTGGACGGCGACCAGCGGCAGCTATCTCGCCCTGCTGCCGGCGCGGTTCGCGACCGGTCTCGGTTTCGGCGGGGCCTATCCGGTGCTGATCGCCATCGCCGCCGAGGTGAGTGCGCCGTCGCGGCGAAGCGCGGTGACCTGTGCGCTGTTCTGCGGCATGCCCACCGGCGGATCGATGGTATCGCTGTTCGCCAACATCGCCGGCGAACAGCTGGACTGGCGGACGATCTTCATCGTCGGCGGGGCGCTGCCGATCGCGATCGTTCCGCTACTCTGGTTCTTCCTCGCCGAGACCAGACCGGCCCATGACGATAGCGCCGATGCGAAGCTGCTACCCGCCCTGTTCGGGGATGGACGCGGCATGGCGACGGTCCTGCTCGCATCCGCGAGCTTCCTCGCGCTTGTCGTGCTCTACCTGATCCTGAACTGGCTGCCGTCGCTGGTGGTTGCCAAGGGGCATCTGTCGAGCGAGGGCGCCGCCGCATCCTTCTGGTTCAATGCCATCAGTGTGCCGGGCGCATTGCTGCTCGGTTTCCTTGCCGATCTCGCCGGCGCGCGGCGCGCTCTCGTGCTTGCTTACAGCACCGTCCTGATCTCGCTCTATTTCCTCGGCGCCGCGCAATCGGTGATCGTGATCATCATCTGGTCAGGGCTGGTCGGCCTGTTCACGCCGGGCATTACCTTCGTTCTTTATGGGTTGGCACCAGCGCTCTATCCGGTGAAGGTGCGCGCAGCGGCCTCCGGCGTGATTGTCGGGGTGGGACGGCTGGGCACCATTGCGGGACCACTGCTCGCGGGACAACTTCGGCAGATGGGCTGGTCGGCCGGATCGGTGATCGATGCGATGCTGCCGATCGTTCTGGTGGGCGGCGTGTGCGCGATCACATTGACGTCGCGCTTCCGGGCGGCCGCAGCCGTAACGCAAGCTGCCTGAATCAGGTCCACATCGAGAGCGCTGTACACCCGACGTACACCATGATTCCAAAAATGATGAGGGTGCAGGTCAGTCTTATCAGCCCCAGACCATTCAGTCCGCCACCGCTCAACGCGCGCATCACCTGCCACGCGGCGGCGCCGATCATCAGCATGAGAAACACGCCTGCTTCAAGCATTTCGCGATTGGCGACATCATCCATCGGACGGCCCCACAGTGTCTTTCAGGCCACCGAGGGTAGCGGGGCATCCCTTAAAGAGTGTTAGTGAGTGCCGATGCGCGCCACGGCTGTCTTCCAGCCATCATAGAGAGCGTCACGGGCTGCAATGCTCATCGCGGGTTCGAATCTGCGATCGAGCACCCAGCGCGCGGCGATGTCGTCCGTGCCGCTGAACAGACCTGCCGCAAGGCCCGCGAGATAGGCCGCACCTAAGGCGGTCGTTTCGGTGACGACGGGGCGCTCGACCGGCAATCCGGTGAGATCGGCGAGGCGCTGGCAGAACCAGTCGTTCCGCACCATGCCGCCATCGACCTTGAGCGCCGCGGGCTGCGCGAGCCCCACGGTTTCCATGTCGCGGCCCATCGCCTCCAGAAGATCGCGCGTCTGATAGCAAACCGCATCGAGGGCCGCGCGCGCGATCTCCGCCACGCCCATATCGCGCGTCAGACCAAGGATCGCCCCGCGCGCATTCGGAACCCAATAGGGCGCGCCCAAGCCCGTAAAGGCCGGGACGAAATAAAGTCCCTCGGCAGGTGCGGCGGTCGATGCGAGCGCCTCGATCTCGCCTGCGGAGCGGATCACGCCGAGCGCATCCCGCAGCCACTGCACTACCGCGCCGGCGATGAAGATGCTGCCTTCGATGGCATAGGCTGTGTGTCCGTCGATGCGATAGGCGCTGGTCGCCAGCAAACGGTTCTGCGACGGCGCGATGGCCGGACCGGTGTTGACCAGCGCAAAACATCCCGTGCCATAGGTCGACTTGACATCCCCGGGCTTGAAGCAGGCCTGACCGAAAGCGGCGGCCTGCTGATCGCCGGCAACACCCAGAATCGGGATGCCTTGGCCGAAATATTCCTCGTCAACCGCGCCGAAACTGCCCGCGCTGTCGCGCACCTCGGGAAGGATGGCCCCAGGCACCGCGAACAAATCCAGCAGTTCCGAATCCCAGGAAAGGCTCTTCAGATCGAGCAGCATCGTACGCGAGGCGTTGGTGACGTCGGTCGCGTGAACACGGCCATTGGTGAGCCGGTAGATCAGCCAGGAATCGATGGTGCCGAAGAACAATTCGCCGCGCTCGGCACGCGCCCTTGCACCGGGCACGTGGTCCAGAATCCACTGCACTTTGGTCGCCGAAAAATACGGATCGAGCAGCAGGCCGGTCTTTGCCGAGACCAACCCTTCCAGCCCCTTCGCTTTCAACTCCCCACAGCGCTCCGCGGTGCGGCGGTCCTGCCAGACGATCGCATTGTGGATCGGCTTCGCGGTTGCGCGGTCCCATACCACGCTCGTCTCGCGTTGGTTGGTGATGCCGATGGCAGCGACCTCGCCGGCGCCCCGCAAGACCGCGCGGCAACAGGCAAGCGTCGCCTGCCAGATGTCCTCCGCATCGTGCTCGACCCAGCCATTCGCCGGATAGATCTGCCGAAGCTCTTGTTGGTGGGACGCCACGGGTCGCGCCTCGGCATCGAACAGGATGGCGCGCGTGGACGTCGTACCCTGGTCGATGGCGAGAAGAAATTGCGCTCGAGATGGCATCGTATCGCGGACCGCCCTTTGCTGAACCTAACATGGGATAGGAGCTGTGCATCAGCCGTCAGCCACGCCAGACAAAAAAAAGAAAGCGCGATTCGCAGGGCTTGCGGAATCGCGCTTTCGCGAAGTAGGTACGGTGCAGACGTCAGCGCATGACCGACGGCATCCTTAGGGCCGCAGGCTGGCCCGGACAGGTCCCCGCCTCATCGTTCTGGAAGCTATACCAGCCGTTTACCGGACCGCTGGTCGGCGCGCCGAAATAGTCAACGAAGACCAGTGATTGGAGGTTGTAGGTCGATCCGTTCAGCGTGTAGGGGAACGCGCCGTAGTTGGCGTTGTTCTCCAGCGGATCGCCATTTTCCATCAGCGTGTTGTCGAGACAGTTCACGCTGTTGTCGACGAAGGGATCGTCCATCCATTCGCCGAGTTCGTGCGACATGGCCGAGACGTCCTGCGAGAAAGACCCGGCTTCGTCTTCATAGGTCGTGTACGCGTAAGTCTGGCCACCCGGCTGGCTACCGCGCGCGGAGTGATACCCGCCGATGCAGCAACCTTCGAGCGGCGCCTCGGTCAGATAGGTGTTGTAGCTGACGAAGAGCGGCAGCACGTTCGGCTTGATCTGTGGAAGATTGCTCATCATCGCGCGAATCTGATTGTCGAAGGTGTTGACGTACATCTCGCCCGCAGGATTGGCGCCGAACGGGTTGGTGATGACCTTGCCCTGTTTATTGGCCACGGTGATCGTTTGCTCGGGAAGCACGGTCGGGTCGATGAGTACGACATGATAGTTTGTGTTCGTGCTGACCGACGACCAGAAATTGGCGCGCTGGTACGCGTCGATATACTGGCCGTTACCAACCCTCACGCCGCCTTGCGTGAATTTCACGCCCTTGGAAAACAAGGGTGACGCCAAGATGTTCTGAATGAGGGACTGGCCGTTGGGAAGCGTCACGGCGAGCGGGTCGAACGTCATGTTTCCGTTCTTCGGGCCGAAGACCATCTTGATCGGAATGATGTAAACCTTGACCTTGGACACCGCGTTGCTTGTCGCCGGATCGGCGCCCACCATCGTGAAGTTGATGGTCTGGCCAAGCTGATCAGTGAAACTGCCGTTCCATTGCGGCAGCGGGGTGGTCGCTCCCGCGTGTGGCGTTGCGGAGTCTTGATGGTTCGGCAGCGTGATGAATTTCGGCTTGGGCGCCGATTGCGACTGTGCGGCCAAAGGAATGGCCACAGCGCTCGCCAGCAGAGCTAGCGACGCGAAGGATGCTATGCGCATTGGGTTTCTCCTGCGTGCACGGAAAATGGGTTGGTTGCGATTCCCCCTGACAAGTCGCGACGCGACGCAGCGTTAACGCAGTTCGCCCGCCGAAGTTCCGCCACTCGCTAAGTGGTTGAATCAAGCCCTTGGACTCTCAGGAGAAATTTCTTCCCGTGCTATCCAACCTCTCGCGCTGGTTGGATACCAATGGCGTCGACCCGCAACCCTTGCCTTGCTCATTGACGCGATGTCACACTTTCGACGGGTTCGGACAAGGAATGCGCGCGCATGGCGTCTGTCTGCGTCATCGGCGATTCGCACACAGCCGCCCTCAGAACTGGATGGAGCGTTATCCAGCACGACTTCCCCGAGTTGAAGCTCGATTTCTTTGCGGCCATGGGGAAGTACATGAGCCAACTTGCCGTGCAGGATGGTGTTCTTGTCCCTCTTTCCGATGATCTTCGTAGGCGAATGAAATACACGTCCGGCGGCATCGAGACGATCACCGGATCCTATGACTACTATCTGATTTGCGGCTTGGGATTACGTGGCCCGCGGATCGCCGACGCACCGGACGACATCGTCTTGCAGAGCATGCTTCAGGCTGCGCGCGATTCGCTCGCCGTTCGGACGGTGAAGATGCTGCGGGAAATCACGCACGCACCGATCGGCGTCATTCCCGCGCCACGCCGTTCAACGAGCGCGCCCGAAGCCTTGGCAAACCCCCGTCGCGTACCCAGAGGCGTCAGGTTATTCCATTCGGCCTGCGAAACCGCCTTTGCGGAGGTGCACGCGGAGATGTTTTCCCAGCCCGCTGAAACGCTGTCGGAGGGCGGCGCTTATACCAAAGCCGAATTTGCACGTTCGCCGGAGCGTCTGTTCTTCACACAGGAGGGCGAAGATCACACCCATATGGACGCGTCGTTCGGCGCGATCGTATTGCGCCATGCGCTCAATCGCCTTCTTAACCGTTCATCCGAGCAACAGAACGCATCTTCACCCTATGAAGGGCTGCCAGCTGAGGCGTTCTGGCGCAACGGTGTCGTCGGTCATGCCCCCGACGCAATTCCGGGGATTTACCGCAACAAATTCGCGATCGGCAAAACGACGGCGATCGCGACGGCCGGAAGCTGCTTTTCTCAGCATCTCTCGCGCTTCCTGCGCGCTCGCGACTTTTCGATCGTCGATGCCGAACCCGCGCCCGACGGAATGGACCCCGAGGTCGCGCGCCAACACCAATACGGAATCTTCTCCGCGCGCTACGGCAACATCTACACGGCGCGGCAGCTCAAGCAGGTCGCGTTCGAAGCGTTTGAACGATTCGAGCCGGCCGATGCGATCTGGGAGAAGGATGGGCGGTATTACGACGCCATGCGGCCTGCGGTGGAACCCGACGGGTTCGCGACGCCGGATCAGGTACGCGAGGCGCGCAAGGAACATCTGCGCGCGGTGCGGCGGGTCATCGAGACCGCGGATCTATTCACCTTCACGCTCGGCATGACCGAAGCCTGGATCCACCGGCAGAGCGACACCACCTATCCGACCGCTCCCGGCACCGTCGCCGGGCACTACGATCCGGCTATCCATGCGTTCCGGAATTTCTCGTTCCTGGATGTCTACCGGGACCTCATTCAGTTCTTTGCGCTCGCCAAGCGCGTCAATCCCAGGATCAAGTTCCTGCTAACGGTATCGCCGGTCCCGATGACGGCCACAGCCGCCGGCGAGCACGTCCTGACCGCATCGGTCTATTCGAAATCCGTGCTGCGCGCGGTCGCAGGCCAGCTCGCGTCCGAAAGGGACGATGTCGACTACTATCCCGGCTACGAGATCGTGACGTGCGCGCTCTCCAAAGGCGCCTACTACAACGAAAACCTGCGCACGATCAGTCCGGAAGGCGTGGCCGGCGCGACCGCAGCCTTTCTCTCTGCCTGTGCGCGTTTATCAAAACCCGAACAGGTTTGGGAACCCACCGAAGCCATTCCGGAAGAGCCCGCCGATGACGATCCCATCTGCGAGGACGTCCTGCTGGAAGCTTTCAGCTAAAATTGCACAAATCCGGTTTACCGGTTTCCGATCGAAAACCCCGAAGAATCAAGCTGCTGGCTACACGGTCCCGTTACCTTAACATCATCTTAACGACCACTTTGGTACAGGTTCCAACCGGCATTCTTGTGTTTATGGGCGAGGGGCATCGTCGTGGGTCTGACTGCGCGGGATATGAGCGATATGGGGCGCCTTGCCCAGTTGGCGGCGCATCCCCAGGGCGCGACGCGTGAGGAAATCTATCTGGCGGTTGCCTCGCTCTATCGCATCCAGGGCCATTATCTGAACGAGCGCGAACGGGGGCTGATGCAGGAAATCCTGCGCCGCCTTGCCGGCGATGTGGAAATGGCGATCCGCATTGCACTCGCCGAACGGCTCGCCAACGATCCGAGCGTGCCGCACGATCTCATCCTGATGCTGGCCGACGATCACATCGAGGTGGCGCGGCCCATCATCCTGCGCAGTCCGCTGCTGACGGAGTCCGATGCGCTGCGCATGATCGCGCAATATGGCGCGGCGCATCACGAGGCGATCGCCTGCCGCGCGCATATCGGCGAGCCTATAACCGACGAACTGGCGCGAAGCGACGCCGAGCCGGTTCTCACAGCTCTGGTGCGCAACGCAACCGCGAAGATCTCCGCCGCTGCGTTCGAAACGCTGGTAGAGAAATCCAAATCCATCGCAGCGTTGCAGGATCCGCTCGCACGCCGCGCGGACCTACCGCCCGCGCTTGCTTCGCAGATGTGCGAATGGGTGTCCGAAGCGCTCAAAAACCATATCGCACGGCATTACAGGCTCGAGCCCGCCGTGCTGGATCGCGCGCTCCATCAGGCGGAACAGGTTGTCGCGAGCGCGCCACTGCCGCCAAAGGCGCAACCCGTCGAAGGCGCGCAGAAACTGATCGAAAAGCTCGCCGTTTCCGGCCAGCTCAAAGCTGGCTTCCTGTTGCGGGTCCTCAATCAAGGGCAGATCGACCTGTTCGATCTCGCGTTTGCGCGCCTGGTCGACGTTCCGCTCCCCGACATGCGCCACAAATTCTATGAGACGGGTCCGCGCAGCGTGGCGCTCGCCTGCCGCGCCGTCGGCATCGACCGCTGCGTTTTTCCCACCATCTTCAATCTGTCCCGGCAGGCCCGCCAGCTTCGTCCCACACTGACCGCCAACGACGTGTCGGACGTCCAGAACGTCTTCAACTATTTCAGCAAGGCGGGCGCCCTGGCGGAGTTCCGGGCGCACTAAGAAAATTCGTGGATTTCCGCCGCACCTGCTAGGATGGCGGCATGATCGATCCCTTCGGCCGCCACATCACCTATCTGCGCGTTTCGGTGACCGACCGGTGCGATTTCCGCTGCGTCTACTGCATGCCGGAACACATGAATTTCCTGCCCAAGGCCGACCTTCTGACGCTTGAGGAACTGGAGCGGCTGTGCGGCGCGTTCATTGCCAAGGGCGTGGAGCGGCTCCGGATCACCGGTGGCGAGCCGCTGGTGCGCAAAGACCTGATGACGCTCATCGAGCGGCTGGGAGCGCGCATCGGCGATGGCGGCCTGAAGGAATTGACCCTGACGACCAATGGCAGCCAGCTCGCACGCTTCGCGCGCCCGCTCGCAGAGGCGGGCGTCAAGCGCATCAACGTGTCGCTCGACACGCTCGACCCGGACAAGTTCCGGACGATCACGCGCTGGGGCAATCTGAGCAAAGTCCTGAGCGGGATCGATGCCGCGTTGGACGCCGGTCTTCAGGTCAAGATCAACATGGTGGCGCTCAAGGACGTGAACCGCACCGAAGCGCCCGCGATGCTGGAATGGGCGCATGAACGCGGCATGGATTTGACGCTGATCGAAACCATGCCGATGGGCGAATCCGGCAGCGACCGCATCGACCAGTATTTGCCGCTGTCGGTGGTGCGCGCCGATCTGATGCAGGCCTATACGCTTGAGGACATCGCCTATCGCACAGGCGGGCCCGCGCGGTACGCGCACGTGGCCGAAACCGGTGGACGACTTGGGTTCATCACACCACTGACGCACAATTTCTGCGAAAGCTGCAATCGTGTACGCGTGACCTGCACGGGCACGCTTTATATGTGCCTCGGCCAGAACGACGATGCCGATCTGCGCACACCGCTACGTCTCAGCAACGACGATGCTCTGCTCAATGCCGCCATCGACGAAGCGATTGCGCGCAAACCCAAAGGCCACGATTTCGTGATCGACCGGCGTCACAAGCGTCCTGCCGTCGCGCGTACGATGTCGCTGACGGGCGGTTGATGACCAAAGCGATCCATTTCGTGGCGGCGGACGCACCCGACGCCCAGGCCGCGCTCAAGATCATGCAGGAGCGTTATGACGACGCGGGCGCGGATGTCAGCGACATCATTGTCGCGCTCGGCGGCGACGGTTTCATGCTGCAAACCCTGCACGCGTTTCTGGGAAAGCAGAAACCAATCTACGGCATGAATCTCGGCTCCGTCGGCTTTCTGATGAACGAGTTTCGCGAAGAGGACCTGCAGGAACGCCTGTCGGCGGCCGAGGCCGCAAAAATCCATCCCTTGCGGATGCGCGCGACCAATCCTCAAGGGGTGCAGGAGGCCCGCGCCTTCAACGAAGTGTCGCTTCTGCGCCAGACGCGGCAGGCGGCGAAAATTCGTATCCTCGTCGACGACAAGGCGCGTATTGCCGAACTCATCTGCGACGGCGTGCTGGTTTCGACACCGGCCGGCAGCACGGCCTACAATCTTTCGGCACACGGCCCGATCCTTCCGATCGATGCCGATCTTCTGGCATTGACGCCGATCAGCGCGTTCCGGCCCCGCCGCTGGCGCGGCGCGCTGCTTTCGCATCGTGCACGCGTGCGGTTCGAGATTCTGGAAGCCGCGAAACGGCCGGTGAGTGCGGTGGCCGACGATCTGGAAGTGCGCGGCGTGACTTCGGTGGACGTCGCGGAAGACCGCAGCATCGCGACCACGATGCTGTTCGATGCCGGCCATAGCCTGGATGAACGGATTCTTGCTGAGCAGTTCGTCGATTAACCGGGCAGAAATATCTGCGATCCGTTCAACTTCACTTAGCCTTAAGGACCGTTAAGTAACCTCCGAACGTCGGCGCGAGAGAGCGCGCGCGTTGGGTGCCGGGGCGGGATGAACGGTTATCGTTTCGATCGACTGAAGATCATGGTTGTCGACGACAACGTGCATATGCGCAAACTCGTCGTCACGATCGTGCAGGCATTCGGCGCCACCCAGGTCGTCGAAGCGGTCGATGCCGATCAAGCCTGGAAGCTGATGCGCGAGTCCAACCCCGATGTGATCTTCCTCGACTGGGTGATGGAGGGCATCTCGGGCATCGAATTCGCCAAGATGGTGCGCACCTCGCCGCAAAGCCCGAACCCCTTCGTGCCGATCATCATGCTGACCGGCTATACGCGGGTGGACCAAGTCCGCCAGGCGCGCGATGCCGGCGTCAACGAGTTTCTGGCCAAGCCGGTTTCGGTCAAGGTGATCCTTTCGCGGCTGATTTCCGTGATCGAGCACCCGCGGCCGTTCGTGCGGACCAAATCCTATTTCGGCCCCTGCCGCAGACGCAGAGGCGACGACGAGTACCGCGGCCCCGAACGGCGCATAGGCGCCGAAGCGTCCGTGGATTGAGCACCCGAAGGACCAGATGACCAAAGCACATCCGATCGAACTTTTCATGCCGCCGAACATGCTCAAGGCGAAGGTCGGCGGTTCGATTGCCGGCTTGGACATGTCGGCCATCAAGCGCGCCGAAGCGGCGATGGACACGCTCAAGACCGAGTTCACCGACTGGGTGAGCGCCGATGTCGAGAAGCTAATCGCCGCCCGGGATGCCTTCGCAGCCTCCCCTAACGCCGACACGCGCGAAAAGCTCTATCGGATCAGCCACGACATCACAGGCCAGGCGCAGACATTCGAATTTCCGATGCTGGCGCGGGTCGCGAAGTGCCTATGCCAGATGATCGCCGCGATACCGGATGCCGCCAACCTGCCGAGGCCGCTGGTCGATGCGCATGTGCATGCGATCCGCATCATCTTCCGCGAGAAGATACAGACCGACAGCAATCCGATGGCGCTGGAACTGGCCAAGGAACTCGAAGCGCGCGTCGCCGAGCTTTCCGGCGCCGCGTAAGAGCCGCGACGCCTACATCGCTTCCTTGAGATTGACGGAAGTCTGCGCGTAGCCCGCATCTTCGCGGATGCGCAGAATCTGGCCGTTCGGACCTGCCTCGACCCATGGCGTCACGGTCACCGGCGGATTGGCCTCAGCCGCTGCGACAGCTTCAGAGACGGTGCGCGATCCCGCCAGTTTCATCAGATTGAGCTTGGTGGGAAACACCACATTCCAGGCCTTGCGATCCGAGATCGCACGTTCCGGTCCGATCCACGTCGAGTCGACGGAATCGCGTCCGTCGTGGCTCCCAAGGTGGCCGACCGGCGACGGAGCGATGAAGAAGTGCGTATCGAAGCGCTTCGGCATGTTCTCCGGCGTGATCCAGTGCGCGAACGGCACCAGTTGATCCAAGGCCAGCCGCAAACCTTCCTGCCGCAGCAATTCGAGCAGTGGGATCTCGTGTTTGTCGAGCCGCGCGCGATAAGGGTCGAGCGCCTCGAGCTTCACCGCATCGACAAAATCCCCCGTCGTCGCGTCACGCGCGAGAAGGATACCCGACTCTTCGAACGCCTCGCGGATGGCAGCCGCGCCGAGCGCGCGTTTGTCAGCCGACCAGTCCGCACCGCCATCGGCGAAATCGCTCAGCCCCGTTTCATTGTCGTCGTGGTGAACCTTGCCGCCCGGAAACACCAAGGCACCGGAAACGAAATCGATCTGGTGATGGCGTTTGACCATGAAGACTTCGAGACCGTCCGGCGCGTCGCGCACCAAAAGGATGGTGGCGGCCGGCACCGGTGCGACCGGTGTTTTCTTTTCGCTGCTTTGCATCCGCGCATTGTGAGTGCGGTCAAAGGCCTGCGCAACAGAACAGACGCTTACCTATGGGAAGGCGTAACCGAAGACAGCAGGTCCATGACACCGGGCGTCATCAGGAACGGCGCCACCGGAAGCGACGTGTCGTCATCGCTACCACCAGACGGAAACGTCGACAGATGCGGCGTCCAGTTCATCACGCTCGACAGCAGCGAAGAGTTGTTTGTGAGGCTCGCGGAGCCGGTTGTGTTGTAGGTGACGTGCGCCTCTGCGCCGTGCTCCACCTTTTGCGTGCCGGAAGGCTCCTGGAGCGCCCAGTTGTAAACCTCGCGCACGGACTTGGCCGAGCCGTCGGCGCGATAGAAGACGTTCCGGTTGGCGTCGGCTGCCTGGGGGAAAAGATCGGCGGCGCAGGCATTCGGTTTGGACGCGTTCGTCTGGATCAGCTTGCAGGCGGCGGCCGGCCCCAGGAAATGCGCGACATAGAGTTCGCCATTGCAGACACCGCGGCCCAGCGTGCCTTCGAGCGTCGCACGGGTCTGGTTGGCGAATTCGCCTTCCATCAGGGCGGCAATCTTGGGGTCCTTGCGCAGGGCAAGAATTGCCTCCCGGTCGGATTGATTGTCCACGTGGAAGCGGCCGCCGCTTTGGCTGATGGCATCGGCGAAGCCGCCAAGGCCGTATTTGGCCCCGTGCTCCTTGACCAGCCCGAGCCAGGTCTGGCCGACGAACTGGAACAGTCCTGTTGCCGACGAAGTGCTTGATTGTGCTTGTGGTTTCAGGCTGCTCTCCCGCATGGCGGTGCCGAGCAAATAATGAAAATCCGAGCCCGTCGCGGCGCTGGCCTGCTTGAGCGCGGCGATGATCTGGGACCGGTCGGTCGTGTTCTGAGCGGCTTCTGCCAGCATGGTTTCGGGTTCTCCCGCGTAAGAAAGAGCAACCGCCATGCCAGAAAGGGTTAAAGCGCGTTTACGAGTTGGCGGACGAACGCATCGAGGGCGTCTGCCTCATAGGGCTGCGCTGTGCCCTGCCCCCAGACAGGTCTCGCCCACGCGGCATCGCCTGGATTGCGCGCGACGATGTGGACATGAAGCTGCGGCACGAGATTGCCGAGCGCACCGACATTGATTTTCGCCGCGGCGGTCAGCCTCTTCAGACCATCGCTCGCGCGCGCGATTTCTTCGATCATCGTGCGGCGATCTTCGGCATTGAGATCGAATATCTCTGTCGCTCCGTCGCGCCGCGGAACCAGGATCAGCCACGGATAGCGCGCATCGTTCATCGCGACCACGCGCGAGAGTGGCCAATCGGCGACAAAGATCGTATCGGCCGCCAGTCGTGGGTGCAGAGAGAAACCCGCCGTCAACCGCTCGCTCCCGCGCTTTTGACCCGGCATAGTGACACGCGGGAGCGGCAGGCCACAGGGGATTCATGCGGATCGGCATCGTCGGCGCCGGCGTCTCGGGGCAAGCTGCCGCCATCGCACTCGCGCGCGCGGGTCATGCGGTCGAACTGTTCGAGCGTTTCGAAACCGCGCGTCCGGTCGGCGCGGGACTGCTGCTGCAGCCCTCGGGTCTCGAAGCGCTTGCACGTCTGGATCTGCGCGGCGAAGCGGAACGCTGGGGCGCACGCGTTTCCGAACTGGACGGGCGCATCGCGGGCAACAAGCGCGTTCTCGATCTCGCCTATCGGAAAGGCGAATACGGTCTCGGAATCCATCGCGCGGCGCTGTTCGACATTCTTCACACCGCCATGCTTAGCAGCGGCACGCGGCTTTATCTGGGTTTCGATGTCGCCGCCATCGAAAATCCGGAGTGGCCGTCGATCGTTTCGCACGCTGGGCAGCGCGAAGGTCCGTTCGACCTCGTGCTCGATTGTGCCGGTGCACATGACAGCTTGCGAGATACATTGAACGTCAGCGCACGCGCACCGCTTTATCCCTGGGGTGCGTTGTGGACAACATGCCCCGACCAGAGCGATGCCTTCGCCGGCAAGCTCCGGCAGATGTACGAACGCGCGCACATTATGGTCGGAATACTTCCGGTCGGACGCGTGCCGGGTGCGGGTGAGGTTTCCTGTGTCGCGTTTTTCTGGAGTCTTAGGCTTCGGGATTTCGCGGCCGAAAAAGACGCGGGGCTGGACGCCTTGAAAGCCCGCGTGCTCGCGCTCTGGTCCGAAGCGGAACCCATTGTCCGGGAGATCGCGCGCTTCGACGATCTGACGCTCGCGACCTATCGCGATGTGTCCGTGAAACGCTGCCGGCGAGGGCGCATCGTGGTGATGGGCGACGCCGCACATGGCACAAGCCCGCAGCTCGGCCAGGGCGCCAATCTTGCGCTGATCGATGCCATCACGCTGGCCCATCAGCTCAAGCGGAGCGCGGATCTCGATACCGCACTGGAGAACTATGTTCGTGCGCGGCGTGCCCATGTGGCGTTCTATCGCCACGCTTCGCGCGCGCTGACGCCCGCGTTTCAATCGGACAGCCGGATCGTTCCGTGGCTGCGCGATACATTCCTGCCTTACGCCAATCTTCTACCCGGTGGCCGCCACATGACCCGGACCACCTTATCCGGCATGCGCAAGCTGCCATGGGGATCATGGAAACTGCCGGATTGATCAACCCGTGCCGCGGTGTTCAGGTCGCGCGGAAACGGCGTGGATCGAAAGCCTTAAGACCCTCCGCACGTCCCAGAACGAGGCGCGACAGGAGGTCACCGATGGCCGGCGCAAAGAGAATGCCGTTGCGATACTGGCCCGAAGCCACAAAGAGATTGGGCACCGTCGTTGGGCCGAGCAGCGGCAATCCATCCGGCGAACCCGGTCTCAACCCGGCCCAGTGTTCGTCGATCTGCCACTGGCGCAGTGAGGGCATCAGCCGGACGGCGTGCGCGCTCAGCCAGTCTTCCGCCGTGTCGGTCAACGATGTATCGAAGCCAACGTCTTCCAAGGTCGCGCCGATGAGCAGGCGGCCACCGCGCGGGACGAGATAGACGCCGTTCCCCCACACCACGTGCTCTGGAAGCTTCACGCCGGCTGGCGGCACAAGCGCCAGCATTTCGCCTTTCATCGGTTTCACCGGCGGAATGGCATCCGATGGCAGGCCATCGATCAGGCCACTCCACGCACCGGCTGCGAGCACGAAGGCGTCGGCGTGATGGATCGCGACCGGTGTGTGGACGGAAACCGCGCGGCCTTCGTGCACCACAATCCGCACCACCGCTTCGTTGGCCGACAACGTACCACCGGCGCGAACGAAAGCAGCGGTCAACGCACGGCCGAGCGCACGGTTGTCGACCTGCGCTTCGCGCGGATCCCACAGCGCACTCTCCAGTGCACCAAGCGACGGCTCCATCTTACGTGCTTCTCCCGGCGCGAGCATTTTCAGTTCCGGGTCGACCTGGGCATGCGCGGCATGGATCGCGGTCTCTTCCGCCGTCAGCGCGATCATCAACGCCCCGCTCTGGCGGTAGCCGATATCGATGCTTGATGCTTCTTCGACCTCGCGTGCGAAGGCAGGCCACATCCGCTGGGAGCGTTGCGCGAACTCAGCTTCCGCTGCCGGCGCGTCGGCCATTTCGCTGTTCGCGGCAATCATGCCGGCAGCAGCCCAGGTCGCGCCAAGACCGGCCTGACCACGTTCCAGGATCAACACATCGGCCCCCGCTTGGCGCAGGCGCCAGCCGATCGCGAGTCCCGCAACGCCAGCACCGATGATGACGACGTTCATGCCGGACTCGCTGTCAGCCGGACACCGGTGACGGCAAAGCAAGCGATCCAGATGCCATAAGCGATCACGCCGAACCAGGACGGTACAAGGCAGGCGATTGCGTACGCCGCAGTGCAGATCAGTGCATCAATGAGACGGACCCGCGGTTCCGAAACGGAGCAGACCGCGACAAATCCAAATAGCAGGAAGCATGTGGCCAGCGCCCGGGCTGGATCGGCGAGCGCAAAGGCGAACGGCACGCTCGCGTAAACAATACTGTCGAGAACCATGCGCTGACGCGTCCCGGTTTCCGCGGTCACGAGAACAGCGAGCAATCGCCCCAGCAGAAAGACGGCGAACCCGGCGGCATAATAGTCCCGGGCGATCAGAGGAAGCGCGAGGAGGCTTACGGCAAACGCGGCAATGTTCAGCACCGCAGGCGAAACACCGCGGGCAGCGGCGCGCGCAACAAGCTGCGTTCGTATGGATTCAAACCGTGGCTCGAGGCTCACCCGCATGGCCGACCGCTTAGGCGGGCACGGCCTCGGCGTCAATGTGGCGTCAGGGCGGGAAGATGCCTTCGGGGCTGAGGCTGCTTTGCGCCATCGGCCGATCCTTGCGCAACAGACCGTTCAGCGCCTGCATCTCGCGCAACACGAAGTACATTAGAAGAGATTCCACAGACTCCGATTTGGCGGTGGTGAGACCGCCGATCGAGGCTTCGATTCCCCCTTCGCCCGTCAACGAAATTTTGACGCCGTGAAGCTCGATGGATTCGCGTTTCATAATCAATCTCCAGAACGCAACACTCGATATCGTTGAGCCAATAGCGCCGTCAACAAAAGCAGAGTACACGCCAC
>Ga0105239_10004164_pt1 | contig 17372 bp, 12 predicted proteins | sample KBSC44metaG_FD_92761 | JGI IMG/M metagenome (GOLD analysis project Ga0105239, IMG submission 92761) | Corn rhizosphere microbial communities from Kellogg Biological Station, Michigan, USA - KBS C4-4 metaG | ecosystem: Host-associated > Plants > Roots > Rhizosphere > Soil | place: Michigan, USA...
CCATCGTGCTTATTCAGATAGAGATAATCCTTCTCAAAGAAATCATTCGATACATAAATATCAAGCCAGCCATCTTTATTAATATCTGCAACAGTTACACCAAGGCCAAAACCAATCTTACTGCTGTATATACCAGCTTCTTTTGTAACGTCAACAAAATGGTTGTTATCGTTGCGATAAAGCTTATTACCACCAAGGCTATCCGGTATATTTCGCTGGCCCTTTACCAAATCATAATTGCCAACAGACTTAAACGAATTGGTAAGCAGGTAACAATCTAAATCACCATCATTATCATAATCAAAGAAAGCTGCATGTGTTGATAATCCGCGTGTGTCAAGACCATATTCATGTGCCTTTTCGCTGAAGGTGAGATTACCATTATTTATAAACAACTCATTGCTTCTTCTTGCGCCCCTCATATCACCAGACTTGCATACATAAATATCCAGCAAACCATCGCCATTTAAGTCTGCCATGGTTACTCCCGTTGACCATACACTGTCTGATGTAACCCCCGCTTTAACCGTAATATCTTCAAACTTAAAATTGCCTTTATTGAGATAAAGTTTATTTGAATGTTGATTACTGCAAAAGAAAATATCCGGTAACCCATCATTATTTACGTCACCCACGGCCACACCGCCACCGTTGTAAAAATTTCGAAACGTATAAGGATTGAATTCTTCTGTATAGGTTACATCGTTCGTAAAAAAGATGCCTGTTTGCGAAGACGAAAGCTTATCAAAAAGTGTTGTAGCTGATGAAGGATTCTCTTGTTTACATCCGCTAATAAATGGAATAGTTGCAGCAATAGCAAATACTGCAACCTGGTAACAGGTAAAAAATTTTATGAGGCCTTTACTTAGCATTTTATAGAAAAGAGCATGCATTGTATTGTAGACATTTTACGCTTAATTGTTGCCATGAAAAACAAATGATAAACGTAATGCGACGCAACGATGATGCCATGAAAAACAGAACGATGGTAACCAAAAATTATTACCGCTTGAATTGACCTTGCATTACATTGAATGCTAAAGAAAGCAGGCGAAACCATGTTCGCCTGCATTCCTTAGACAAGGATTGATTATGCTAAGTCAAACCTAAACTAACTGCTAGAGCTTTTTTTGCTTTCGCGATATTTTTATTTAATTATAACCCGGATTTTGTTTCAGATTCTGATTGGCGTTTAACTGCGTCTCAGGAATCGGGAAAATATTTACATGCTTATCTCCATCTGCAGGATGGAAGCGCCATGCATTGTTATATTTTCCAAACCTGATCATATCCTGCCTTCTGAATGTTTCTGCAAACATTTCTCTTGCTCTTTCAGCAAGGAAAGTATCAGCAGTAAGCGTTGCAAAAGCCGTAACTCCACCATGCTGTGTTCTTATCTGGTTAACAACGGCAAGCGTAATAGGATCGTTCCAGTTACTGTTCTTGCGTGCTGTTGCTTCTGCTTTTGTAAGCAAAATATCTGCATATCTAAAGATGGCCCAGTCATTATCAAGGTCTGATGTCATGCCTTTATAGAACTGCCATTTATTAATTCTTGCGCCTGATTGCCTCCATGCATTTGGTTCAAGCTGGTTGATGTATGGAGTAAATGTAAGCGGAGCTCCATCAGGGTCTGTTACATCAGCGCCACCATCAGACAACCTGCTTCCATCTGAAGCATATTGAGGCCCCACAAGAAAGTTTGATAACCGTTTATCAAGCGTTCCTGTAGTGTTGGAGCCTTTTTGATCAAGACCTACTACTGTGCCCTGCGGGCCGGGGTTTTGTGTGGGATCTATATAAGATTGATAAAACTCCTGTATAGTAGCAAAACCATTCCAGGGTTGTGCATTAATATTGTATGTGGACTGGTTAAGATAACTTAATGTCATCATGCCCATATTAAAGCCTTTTGCTTTAATACCATCGTAAGGAACGGCCCAGATAAATTCAGGTGAACCTGTATTATTTCTTACAAAGTTGTCGCTGTAATTTGGCGCCAATACATACTTACCGGAGTTGATTACTTTATCACAAGCATCAATACATTTTGCCCATTGTGCAGTACCAGTGTAAGTTTCTGCATTCAGGTATAACTTAGCCAATGCAGCCCACGCTACATAGTAGGTTACGCGACCATAATAAGGACCATCTTCCGGGCCGCTTTTTGTAAGCCCTTCCACATTATCAAGCAGTTCTTTCTCAACAAACTCATATACCTGCTGTCTTGTGCTGTTGGCTGGCGGTGTTGTGTTTGAAAAGTCAGTAACAATGGGAACATTACCGAACATATCCAACAGCCAGTAATAATAAATGGCACGCAATGCTTTTAATTCAGCCACGTAAGTAGGAGCACTTGGAGATGTACTTTTTTCAAGTATAATTAATAATTTGTTGATAGACGAAATGCCTGAATAGCAGAAGTTCCAGCCGTTGTTTGGTGTAGGGTCTGTCTTGTTATAGGTATGCTGTTGTAATCTTACCCAGTGGCCACCATCACCCCAGTCAGCACCACGTTGGGGCACTACCATTTCGTCTGTAGTAACTTCATTTAAAGGTATCATATGATTGTTGCCACCAAAGCCATAGAGCGGGGAATATGCGGCACCAACAGCGGAAGCAAGTTCTGCATCCGTCTTATAAAAATTATCACTGATAACAGTGTCGTACAGTAATTTTTTCTCATCAAGTTTGGTACATGAAAAAGCCGCAAGCACCGAACATGTGATGGAATATTTTATGATTGATCTGAATTTCATTTTTTGCAAGTTTAGATGACTGTAATAATTTCTTTAAAGACCAACATTAACACCAAATGTGAATGAACGTGTGTAAACCCATGTTTCTCTTCTATCAATACCTGGTGCTAACACATTGGTACCATCCTGGTAACGAACTTCAGGATCAACACCTGTATAACCTGTGATTGTAAAGAGATTTTGTCCTGTGAGAAATATACGCAGGCTCCTGATTTTTCCAGTCTTAGGAACACTAAATGTGTACCCGATAGTAGCATTATCCATTTTAATGAATGATGCTTTTTCAACATCATAGCTACTATATATCTGGGCATCATTTACTTTAGGATCAAAGTACTTGCTGTTTACCACGTTATAGCTGCTTGCTACATTTGGATTTTCGTAGAATGCACGGAAGGTGTTAATTAACTGATGACCAACTGAACTACGCAAGAAGAAGTTCAAATCAAAATTCTTATACTTAAAGCTGTTGCTCCAGCTAATTTCGAACTTGGGTAAGCCGTTACCAATTATCATACGCGGAGGATCTTTGGAAGCATTTACACCTTTGCCGGTACCATCATCAAACAAATATTTTCCATCAGCATCTACACCAAGGTATTTGTATCCATAAAGAATACCAATTGGCTGGCCTTCCACGGCTCTTGTAAGCTGTGTAGCTTCCTGTCCGGGAGTACCCAGGTTAGTAGCACCAACGTAAGATCCTTTAAGTGAAGAGTCAAGCTTTGCCAGTACAATATGATACCTTGAGAAAGTAGCACCGGTATTCCATGTAAATGTATTGCTACGTACTACATCATAATTAATGGCGGCTTCAAATCCTTTGTTGTCAAGCTGACCAATATTCTTCCATGTAGTTGTATATAATGCCGGAGGAGACGGCACTGTTACATTGAAAATAAGGTCTTTTGTTTTGCGGTTGAAATAATCCAATGTACCAGTTAACCTGCTGTTCATAAAAGCGAAGTCAATACCTACATCAATTTCGTTCTTTTTCTCCCATTTCAAATCAGGGTTGGGATTTCCCACACCTGCATAAACCTGTGAATAAACGCCATTACCAGCGTACCGGTTACCTTGTACAGTTAACCTTTCCAAAGAAAGATAAGAGCTTGGTGGCAATGCACCTGTAACACCATAGCTTGCTCTTAACTTAAGATTGTTGATTGTGGGTACATTTATTAATTGTTTAAGGTCAAGACCTGCACTCACGGCGGGGAAATAACCCCACCTGTTGTTTTCACCAAATTGTGATGAACCTTCCCGTCTTAAAGTACCGGATAAGAAGGCCATATCTTTATAGTTAAGGCTTGCCCTTCCAAAGAAAGCGATAAGCCTGTAACCATTTTTATAACTGCTGGCTGTTCCTAAACCGTTAGAGAAATCAAGCGCAGCGCCAAGGTTGTCTTGCGATCCATTGGTAACAAAATTACCGCCTTGTGCTCCAAAACCCTGGAAAGTAAAGTCCTGGTAAGAGTAGCCGGCTACGGCATTTACGTTAAGGTCACTTGTCACTTTTGCATCATAGGTAAGCGTATTTTCATACAATTGATTGAATGATTCATCATCCTGCCTGTATGCATAACCATGCCTGCCAAAGCCTGTAACACCAAGGAAGTTTCTTGATATAAAAGCTTCAATCGGTAAATAAGCATCGCGGAAGCTACTGGATGTCTGTTGAGCGTAGCGGGTTAAAAATTTCAATCCCTTGAAAATTTCATATTCCGCGGTACCTGCAACATTCAATCTTTTAATTTCCTGATTGTTGGTGTTTTGTAACAGCATTGCGACAGGGTTTGAATAATCCACCAGGTTAGATTCAAAAAAGCCGCCACCTGTAAGATCATATAAAGGATCTTTACTGTAAACAGGCGCCGTCGGATTGAATATTGTAGCATATTTAAAGGCATCAGAAAAACCTAACTGCGCTTTTCTTCTTGTTGTGCTAAGCTGGAACGTGAATACCAGCTTATTATCAAGCGTTCTGTGCGTAAGGTTTAAACGGCCATTTAACTGTTGAAAACCGGTAGTGATTGCAACACCTTCTGCATTTCTGTAGTTAATAGACGCACTATAAGTTGTAGTGGGGCTACCACCTGAGAACGATAAATTATGTACATGCGTAATTGCTGTACGGGTAATTTCTTTGTTCCAGTCTGTGTTCGATTTATAATCTGTTCCTTTTCCTAGAGCCTTGAATTCAGCCGCAGTCATGTGCGGAGTAAACTTAACAGGAGTCTCTGCAGTTACGGCTCCATTATAAGTAACCAGGGAAGTTCCTCTTGAACCACTTTTTGTTGTTATGATAATTACGCCGGCGGAACCACGTGTGCCATAGATGGCGGCGGCAGAACCGTCTTTAAGAATGTCCATGCTCTTAATATCATTAGGGTCAACAGTGTTAATGTCTGCCCCAATCTGGCCATCCAACACAATTAGAGGTTGCGTATTTGCACCAAGTGTTGAAAGACCTCTTAGCCTAATGGCAAAACCACCGTTAGGGTCGCCGCCGGGACGTGAAATGGACAAACCTGCAACCTTGCCCTGCAACAGTTGGGCAACATCGCTAATATTGCCTTTATTAAATTGTTCCGCATTAACGGTTGTAATAGCGCTGGTAACTTCTTTCTTTTTCTGTGTACCATAACCAACTACCACCACTTCTGATAGTTTGTCAATACTCTCTTTAAGGTCAACATTAATAGTTGTCTGATCGCCTACCTGTATTTCCTGTATGCCAAAGCCAAGCGCTGTAAACACGAGGGTGGAGGAAGGAGGAACAGTAAGTGAATAGGAACCGGTAGCATCTGTAATTGTACCGTTGTTGGTTCCTTTTACCTGTACACTTGCACCCGATACAGGATTCTTGTCCGGTCCCACAACCTTGCCGGATACTTTCTTGTTTTGAGCGTTAAGTTGGGATGAAATAAATAAGGTGCATAATAAGGGAATGATGACTCCCTTGAGCATTTGTTTAATCTTCATAAGCAATAATCGTTTTAAATCAGTTTGACTGTAATGGGTTACATATGAATGTCTTGGGTTAATCAAAGCTACCTTTATTGATTGTAACAGAAGGTATTCAAATGATTATGATTAGGGATTCAAATGTTAACTTGCAAAAGATATGTTAAAGCGATATAAAATTGATTTTTAGCAAGTTATGCAGTCATGGTATTCATTTGATAACCGCAAATGAACAAAAAACTATGCTGTGCTGTGTAAGATTTTTTGCATTATGTGCAAACAATATAAACAGGAAAAGAGTCCCTGCCTCCTAAAATAGCAAGGCCATCCGGGAGAAGATTTTTGTATTCGGCTGAAGAGATTGAAGAGATATAGTGGATGCTTTCTGGAGACTATTTATCCTTTCTTTCCTGTAATTCTTTTAAAATGGCATTTAAACTTTTTTGATTTTTCATGTAAGGGGCAAGGTCAAATATTTCAACTTTTCTAAACTCAACTGGATGACTTTCGCTTTGCAGAGAGATATAGCCAGCTTTTATGTATTCGCCATCTTTAAAGCCTTCTTTTTTTACCCACGGGTCTTTACCATCATAAGATGGTTTTTCATAAACAAGTACTGTATCCGTATTTACGATGTGTTTAATTATTGAGTCGCTTAACACAAGTGCCTCCACGTGTACCCATTGGTCGCCATGAAAAGTTTGGGAACTTGAATTAGTGCAGTGTGGGGTAAAAAATTTGTGGTTCAGTATTACGTTGGTGCCGGGAGTGCAGAGGTTAGCCGTTGGCCTTTCATCTCTTCCGTTACCGCCTAGCATTTGCTCTTCAAGTGAAATGGGGAAATCCTGGTGTAAGTCCATTGTTTTGGGATCCTGCCCCTGCAGCATCGCACCGCTGTTCCTGTATGCCCAATCAGGGCCACCTTTTACCTGATCACCGGTGAACCTGTACTCTACAACAAGTAAATAGGCAGAAAATTTCTTTTTATAAAAGATGTGGCCGTATTGCTCCTTAAAATCATCATACTTATCGTAGCTCACTTTCATTGTACCGTTCTCTACGCGAAAAGTATTATTGTAGTTATCCCCCAAGGGATGATCTTTTATTTTAATCACCCAGCCATTAAGATCTTTTCCATTGAACATTTTAATCCAGCCTGCTTTAGTAACTTTTTTCTGCGCATCGCTATTTATAATGGAGATAAAAGAGAGAGCTAGGGCGAATAGTCTTATAAAATATTTTTTCATGGCATAGTGTTTAACCACTACAAACATATCATATTTACACATCAAAAAAATGCCAGAAGAAATTATTTGGTAAATTCATATAGGATGTAGAGATATTATCATTACTCACCCCATCTCCCGGTTGAAATTTCGAGGCCGGCAAGATCCAGCATTCTGTCAACCACAGTTAAAGCAACATCTTCAATTGTTTTGGGTTTACTGTAGAAAGATGGTGTCGCCGGACAAATAATTCCCCCGGCAAGCGTAACTGTCTCCATATTTTTTATATGAATAAGATTATAAGGTGTATCCCTGACCATCAGCAGCAATTTTCGCCTCTCTTTCAATATTACGTCCGCAGCCCTTGTTACAAGGTCGTCGCTTGTACCAGCAGCAATTCTTCCGAGTGTACCCATACTGCAAGGAACAACCATCATAATATTGTACCTGGCTGACCCTGAGGCAAAGGGCGCTGCAAAATCATATTTATCAAAATACCTAACCGGGTAGCCGGTATAGCTTTCATTTCCTATTTCCGTCTTCCAGACTTCTTTTGCATTATTACTTATTACCAGGCTTAATTCATCCCACTGTTCTTTTATCGTTAACAATTTTTCTATAAGCAGTTTCGCATAGAGGGAACCACTGGCGCCAGTAATTGCTATCACAATTTTATTAGCCATATATTGTTTTACAAAAACAAATGTACAAGCCAAAAGTTGAAAGAGATTAATTCTGTGCCGGGTATAAAACAGCGAGATATCTTTCCTGTAACGGTTTATAATATCTAAACAGGATAATAACTGCAATTACAGATAATATGAGAAGGGATATGGTTCCAACATATGAATAGCGGAAACAAAAAGGTATTAACATAAAGGAAAACAGCCTTATTAACTCAATATGAAACACCCACTTTTTTCGTTCCATTATGGCGCCGCAGTTAATAAGCGTAAGTAAAACAACCAGCGCAATTATGGCTTTGAATGCAGCGCCACAGTATTTTTCAAACAGTATAAAAACAAACAAAGAAACAAGCAGCAATATTATTTGCCAGATAACGTAGCGATTTAAAGGTGCTGTAATTGCATTACTACCTTTTTCCAAGCGAAAAATTTTTTCTGCTCTCGCCCGAACCAAAGGGTCTATTTTATCAGGCCTTCCAAATAAAACAGACAGCTTTTCTTTTATTGTTTTCTTTGAACAAAAACTTATCCATAGCTCTATATAAAAATGGAAATGCTGCCATAAAAAGCTGTAAGTATTTAATGGCTTGGTTAACCCATATACTGGTTCTTCTTCCTCTTTTTGAAATGTGCCGAAAAGTTTGTCCCATATAATAAATACATCGCCATAATTTTTGTCGAGGTATTTTTCGTTGCTGGCATGGTGCACCCTGTGATGTGAAGGAGTAACGAGAATATATTCAAGAATACCAAGCTTACCAATTAACCTGGTGTGAATGAAGAAGGGGTAAATGCCATGTATTAACAGCATAGTCGTAATCATAGATGCAGGAAAACCAAGTAAGGGCAACACGGCCCAAAAACATGTTCTTACAAACGCCTGCATTAAGGTTATTCGTGCAGATACAGTATAATTGAAATCTTCACTTTGATGATGAACAACATGAACGGCCCATAACAGGTTAATTTCATGTGCCAGCCTGTGATACCAGTACCACAGAAAATCGGTACTCAATAATAAGAATATCCAAAGCAGCACACCAGGCTTTATGTTGAACACACCATACTTGCGCTGAATGAAATCGTACACAAAATAAAATGTGCCTGCAATAAGCACATCACACATTCTTTCTGCAATGCCTATGCTGATGTTGGCAATAGAATTATGCAGGTTAAAATAATCAAGCTTTCTTTTTTTTGCCACAAAATATTCAAGCAGCATTAAGCTGATAAACAGTGGCACTGCAAATGCAAGAATGTTTAACTTCATGTATACTCAATAGTATGTAGCCAGTGCTAATTCTTGCCCCTGGCTAAAATGAAAATGTCAATGCGTTGCTGAAGTATTTTAAATTAAGAAACAGACCTGTATTGTACAGGCTGGTATTGATAAGTGTATTGCTGGTTGGTTTGATATACTGCGGTAAGCAACTCTCTCACAAAATTTCCTTGTAACCTCGTGCCATAAGTTTCAAGATTATAATCAATATGCGAATAAGCAATTTGCCTGTCCGGGGATACCACATAAAATGCAGGCAGAGGTAAATCTTCCTGCTCTACACCGGAAACCCATTGCCAAAGCGGGTTAAAAGCATCATACAATCCAAATAATTCTGCAATAGAATTATCACGATCGTAAAAAATGGTTAGATTATTTTGATTCCTTGCTGCCTTCTTAAAATATTTCGCTGATGTATTGGTAAGCACTATCAATTTGCCACCCATTACCTGTATATCTGATTGCAGGCTCTCTAACTCTTTTATATCCGGAACCTGTCCTGCAGGCACATTATAAAATGTAATCACCAAAGGATGATGATAGTCTAAAAAATCCTGTATGGAAATAGTTATTTCATTTGCCAGCGATCCTGATGCAAGGTGCTTTGCTATTCCATTTTCATTATACAGAAAGAAAGTTGGTACTGTATTGCCCTTGATTAAAGGATAATATCCATAATGCCGTGCACGCGCAGAAAGCAAATCAGATGAATTTACCGGGCGAAGGTTGGCGCTAACCCTGTTATAATTAGTTGACATAACTTCTTTACTTAAGAATTAAAAATTGACAATTAAAACGCGAGAAGATGTGAATGAGAATACTCTTTCCCCTTGAAGAATTTACATGTAGCGCATGCAACAACATCGTATAACTGTAATGAAAGTATTCATGAAGTATTAAATTCTATTGCAAGATTAAGGCAGAGATATTAGTCCACCAAATTTATGGACTAATATTTTTAAAAAAATCCCTGACAATTTGTGTTGAAAAAAATGAAGTACAAATTATATGAACACGTTGCACATTGCTGAAGTGATTGCTGAACGATGAACGTAGTGCGACGCAACGGAAGAAAAATAGTAGTACTGCGGCCTGCAACCAAAAAGTATTATCCTTTTTTCATTAAATGATAATATACTATTACACCAATACCAACGGCCCCAAGTATAAGGGCATATATCCACCAAAGATCTTTTTTAGGTTCTTCGGCAAGCAGTTCATGCATTTGAGTAGAAGTTTTTTCGTCCTCTCCCACTCTTATGGTATGCTCTGCATTTTCGCGGATAACACGCTCTACTTTTAAATCGGGAAAATATCCGTCAAGTAAAACTGCCGGCTGAAAAGAATAAGCGTTGGCAAATGTTTTTGTAATCTTTCCGATACCAGGCAAAATGGCTTCTCCATTATTGGTGATATCATTTTTAAAGTCAAAAGCAAAGTCATTGAAATAGCGGATTGCTTCTGTCTCGTTTAAACTAAACTGCCTGGAAAGATATTTGAACAACTGCTTATCTGTGGCTATTCCATCATGACTAAAACGGATAACCGGCAATGGGGGATGTAATGTTTTATTAGGAAAATCAAGCCTTGCAGGCACATGCTCAACAGTAAATAACCCTACCCCCGGTATAGATAACCGTTTGTATTGTAAAAGATAACTGTGCAATAAATTCTGCATTGATGGCATGTGACTTGTTTAAAGCTGTATAGCTTTTCTTCAGGCGCAATATTAGTACAAATATTCATTTCTTTATGAATGTTATTTGTGGTACGCCGCGTTGAAAGCTTATTGTGCAAAGGAGTACACCACACCTGCGAGCACATTAAAACCAAGGCTTTGATACTGGTTCCAGCGATAGTATTTATTATTGAAGATATTATTAAACTGCAACCACACATTAAGCTTTGGTACAACGGTAAACTCAACACCGCCGTTTAAGTCAAAAGCCGGATCAAGTTTGCCTGCGCCCAACTGTTGGGTACGATAACGTGAGCCGTCCCAAAAGAATACATCACCTTTTACCAGTAAGTCTTTCATTATCTTCCAGCGCAAGGCACCATTAATTTCCATTGGCAAAAGTCCCCATGCCTTTGCATTGTTTTCAAGATTACTATACTGTGTAAATGTTGCTCCTGCAAGTAATGAGAAGTTCTCCTGTACGGTATAACCTAACTCACCATGAAGACGTACCGCCTTCATTTGAGATTCATTTACTACCTGGAAAGATTTACCCGTAACAGTATCATTTACAAATAAAGGCTGGTTATTGAATTTAAGATAAGATACCCTTGCATTGTAAGTGATATGATTACCAGCAGACCCTTTAAAGCCGGCATACATTTCATTTATTCTTACGTTATTGAGGAATGTTGGCTGTTGCAACCAGGGATTCATTTGTGCTAAACTGCGGTAGTTGGTCTTGTTAAAATAACCCACCCAGCCAGCCTGGAATATAAACTTCTCTTCCTTCATTTTCACGTCTGCAGAGAAGTTAGGCAACCAGTGAAATATTTTGTTATCCCATGTAGGGTTAAAGCCAGCTATAAGCTTAAAGTTAGGCGTCTTAAAATGCAGGGCAGGCGTTAGATAGAACAAGTTGTTGTTAATTGTTGCTCCCGTATCACGTTTATAGTTTGTAAAGTCTGCAGTAAAGCCAACAGCAAAGGCAAATATTTTTCCGATGGATTTTTCGATAGGTGCATTCAACACAAAGTTTTTTTCATTAGCGTTATGATTATCACTAAAGAAATCCATATAGATATTCGGGTTGTAACTCAACCCGTAAATATTATCTGTTTTATTGCGAAGACCGATTTGCGCACCGAATAAAGAAAAGCGCTGACGCAGGCTATCTTTTGTATAAATATTCTTTAATGAATCTGGTTGAAAGCCGTACTGGTACTGTGTGCTATTATCAAAGAACAATTTACCACTCCATTCATTTTTATTATCTGCGCTGTTGAATATACCGGTAACATCAACGCTTTGTTTACTTACGGATTGAAAGGGCAAACTACCTTTTGAAGAAGTGTGCTTGGCATGAACATTTACAACAGAATTGGCACCGTCACCCAATGATAATCCTGCTTCAAGATAAGGCGTGGTATAATTGCCGTAACCGGCCTTAATAAAGCTCTTGTTTTCCCAATGAATGGCAGTATCTATATTGGCCGCCAGCGGTTGCAAAGTAGCCGGCTGATATGCAAAAAATAAATTTTGTGAAGGAATATCATAAGTAAGCTGGGGCCTTGCTGTATCTGGCACCGGTGCCGCGCCGCTAAAATTTACTTTTGACGCATTCTTTAATACCGGCTTAAATGACGAAGTAACTACAACTGTTTTAGGCAACGTGGTATCTGCTTTCTCTTCTTTTTGTGGCTGTGCAGCTCTTGTTGCATTTTTCTTTGTAACATTTGTTGTACGTGCTTTAGGCTTTGCTTTGGCTCGTTTCTTTCTGCCCTGCGCCATTACAACTGTTGCAGACAAAGTAAACAATATGACTATAATAAAAAACCTTTTCATTCAATTACTTTTATTATTAACCACGATTTTTTAAACTGATTTTGCTGATCGTCCTGACAATAAATAGCCTTTATCATTTCAATCATTTCACTTAACCAGGTATATTATTTTTTAATACCAGCTAATCTCTTTGTAGCATCTTCGTTGCGTCGCAATCACTTAATCATTTGCACTTGTGGCGACTTTTGCTTAGCCCTCAACCTTGCTAATATTTTTACTCTCACGCTTCAGAGCAAGGTTATTGTGTACCTACTTTACTATTCTTATTTTTTTCAGCAACAACAACAGCAAGTTTATCCTGCGCTTCTTTACGCAAGGTTTCATCTGCTGCGTTTTCAGATACGCTTTTTAGCGTTGCTTCAGCATTAAAGTAATCCTGCTCTTTATAATAAACATCGCCTAATAAGATATAGGCTTTGGTAATCCAGTAATCATAAGAACCTGCTTTGTTAATCACTTCAAAGCTGGCCTTTTCTGCTTCCGGTAAGCGGTTCTGTGCAAGCAGAATTTCTGCAACCCTGTACCGGGCCTCAGCCGAATATTCAGATTTACCTAAAGCAACTACCTGTTTGTAAGTGGCAGATGCATCATCAAGCTGGTTATTGTTCTGGTAGTTTTTCGCAACAACCATATTTGCCATCATCTTATCATCTGTAGCAAGACCTTTTTGCTGTAAAAGTTCCTGCGCATTAGGCACCGCGTCTGCAAACTTCCCAAGCTTATACTGGCAGCGCAGTAAGCCCCTCATGCTCTCAAGTTTGTTATCAGTTGTTACTGCAATATCTTTTAGCTGAGTAAAATATTTTTCAGCGGTTGCATAATCCTTCAACTCAAAATAACTTATGCGTGCCGCCTGCAATGCGCTTAACTCAGCATACTTATTCGGTGCTTTTGCAGCCACTGCTTCATAATACGTTACCGCATTTTTAAAGTCTTTACGATTGTTATAAATATCAGCCACCTGGTAGTTTGCCTCTATAACATATTTGCCATCCGGATATTTCTTTGCATAATCGTTAAGACCATTTAATGCTGCGTCATAATTTTTATTCTCATAAGCAATGTTTGCCGCCGCATAAGTAATAGAATCTTCTTCTGAATAACTTACATTCTTACCATTCTGCCGCATGAAAGAAACAAACTCAGCAGGCTTTTGATTCTCTACAAAGATGCTTTTTACATAATCAACCGCTTCATCGCTTTCTGCAGAATTAGGATAACCGGCAATAAGCTGTTTAAAATTATTCAGCGCTTCATTGTTGTTATTAAGATTATAATATGCGACGCCCAGCTTCAGGTAAGCCTGGGGCTTATACGCTTCCGCATTTTTTGCTTTAAGAATATTGCTTAACGGGGTTATTGCTTTCTGAAACTCTTCATTTGCCATATAAGTACCCGCTATTTCCATGTTGGCATCAGGCACCAATGGAGAAGATGGATAACGCTGAGAAAGTGACTGCAATAAAGTTATTTTCTCTGAATACTTGTTAGACGCACCGGAGATGATTGCTGTCTGGTATAATGCGTAATCAGCAGCAGGCAGGTTATAGTTTAATACTGTTTGATACATCTGCAATGCCTTGCTGAATTTCTTATCCATGAAATAGCAATCAGCGCTTCGTAAATAAGCGTCTTGCTGCACATTATCAGAAGAAGATGTAATAGATCTTGTAACCTGCTCAAAGTAAGTTAGCGCCTTAGGATAGTTTTCCTGCTTAAGATTGGCGTAGCCTAAAATATATCTCGCATTTGTTGCATTTACTTCACCATAGCTAACAGGAGTTCTCATATAATTCTCCATATAGTAAATGGCAGAATCAAACTGGTTAGTACGGTAGGCAATTTCACCTTTCCAGAAATTAGCATAAGGCACCTGCTCCTGGTTGTAAGGCAAAGTATAAACTCTGTTAAGCAAAGCATCTGCCTGCACCAATTGCTGATCATTGATCAATTCAACCGAACGTCCATATAAAATGCGTGGATACAACCGCCTTACAGTTTCACTCTGGCCACCAAGACTTTCAAACAATGTAAGTGCATCCTTAAAGTTATTGGTATTAGCCAGCACGCTTACCAGTAATTCTTTTGCTTCCGCAATGTTTTCACTCTTTGGATAGGTATCTACAAAACCACGCAGTTCATTCAACGCAACATCTAAATAACCCAATTCATAAGAAAGCTTCCCGTAATTGAATTTTGAGATTTCCTTTTGTGTAGGATTACTGCTGTTAAGCGCACAAAACAAAAAAGCATTACGTGCACTTGATTTCTGATTGGTCTTTAAATAAGCATCAGCAAGAAGATACATGCTGTTTTGAGAAAGAGAATCTTCTTTACCACCCAACTCTTTAAAACCGGCTATTGCATTTTTCCATTGTCTTGCTTCATAATAACAATAAGATAATTCATATAAATCTTCCCGACTTACTTTCTGAGTATTGCTTACATACTTTTCAAGATAAGGCATTGCTTTGGCAAAGTCTTTCTTGTCAAAATAAGCATGACCCAATAGCTGGCGAAGCTTCATATCATAATACTGACCACCTTTAGATAATGCTTTCTCTCCTGCCTCAATGGCTTTGTCTCTTTCACCATTAAAATAATAAATCTCCGCTTCGTAGTAAGGCACCACGCTTTGATAAGATGGCTGGTTATCCACAACTTTAAAAGCGGTCATCGCCTCTTTATAATTCTTTTCGGAAAAACTTATAAAACCATAGTAATAATTAGCATCATAATAATTAGGATCTGATGGTATTTGCCTGATGGCATTGAACAAAGGCTTTGCTTCTGCAAACTTTTGCAAAGTGAAATAACCATAACCCTGGTGAAATTTCATGTCGGCTATTTCACGGTTGCTTAAATTATCAGGTGCCGCTTTCTCATAATAATCATTAGCCTGCTCAAATTTTTGTTTGCGATAATAATACTCACCCAAATGATAGCTTAGCATTTGTATACGTGGCGTATTGTGTTCTATCGCAATAAATTCTTTGGCTTTATCTTCTGCAGTAATATCATTTAGTTGAAGTCCGCACACCAACGAATAATAAGTTGCTTCCAATTGAATGGTTACAGGAATGCTGCTATTGGCTTTTGTTTTATCGCCCAGCATTTTAAACATGGGATAAGCAAGACTAAACTGATCTTTCTGAAAAAGTTCTTTTGCAAGTTTAAAATCTGCATCTGGGTCATCATTGGCCTTTGTGAATTGCGCATTAGCAGCGTAAGAAGAAATGATAATTACGCTAAATACACAAACCGTTTTTATTGTATGCTTCATATACGTTTGACGGAACGAATAATTTTTTCAAATATTTCAAATAGTTTCTTAATAAAACGTAAAACCGCGCTAAAGGTAACATGCCGGCAATCCCCAGCAAGCAAAGAGCATTCCACAATTGTGGATAACGTTTAAATAGGTCATGAATAGTCAGTGAAGTCATAAAGCATAGATTATGAAATCGTGAAGACCTTTGCCGACTCAATGACGCCCATTGACTATCTCATTACTATTGACTTGGCTTTTATGTCTTTATCCAGTTTCCCTATTTTTGCACGCTAACATTGTTATCCATGAAGAAACTTTTATCAATAAGTTACAGCAACGGCGCATTTAATTTTTCTATGCTGCTCATCAGAATAAGTTTTGGCGCGATGATGTTATTAAAACATGGATTGCCTAAGCTTATGAAGTTTGCCACCTTGCAAAATGAGTTCTATAATTTTCTTGGGATAGGTTCAAGATTTTCATTAATACTTAACTTGTTTGCAGAAGTGTTCTGCAGCCTGTTCCTTATACTTGGCTTATTTACAAGACTTACAGTATTGCCATTAATTATTGCAATGCTTGTTGTAATTTTTGGTGTTGATAAAGGCAAGCCTCTCGCAGAATCAGAATTGGCCATATTATTTTTAACTGCATATATAACATTATTGTTTTGCGGACCGGGAAGAATAAGTGTAGATGGAATGATAAATAAGTGAGAATTTAGAATATGGAAGTTACAAGAAATGACATCAACCCGTTCAAAGTTCAGTTGTTTAAGGTTCAACGTTTTTTTGTACTGATGTAAACCACAAACTATAAACCAACAAACTTCGATGTACGAATCAATCACACAAATTCGTGTTCGCTATGCAGAAACAGACCAGATGAATGTGGTGTATTATGGCAACTATGCACAATACTTTGAAGTAGGCAGGGTTGAAAGTATTCGCCAGTTGGGTTATACATACAAAGACATGGAGACAGAAGGTGTAATGATGCCAGTTGTTGAACTGAATGTAAAATACCTGCGCCCTGCAACTTATGATGACCTGCTTACGGTTAAAACACAGATACGTGAAATGCCCCATGATCACAGAATTGAGTTTCACCAGGAAGTGTTTAATGAAAAGGGAAAGTTGCTTACTGCAGGTAACGTGAAGCTGTTTTTTTTAGAAACAAAAACCTGGAAAAAAACAAACATGCCTATTACGCTGCGGGAAAAGCTGCTGCCTTATTTTTCCTGATAATCTTTGTACATTAGCTACATGGAAATTAAAGAACCGGCACCCAAATACTACCCTAAAATGTCTCCATCTGCTTTTTTGCAATGGGAAAGAACGCAGGATTACAAACATGAATATGTGAATGGGGATATTATTGCAATGGCAGGCGCTTCTGCTAATCATAACACTTTGCTTGCAAATATCATAGGTTCGATACAGCCTTTTCTTAAAGGCAAGAGCTGTCGTATTTATCCAAGTGATTTAAGAATTTTTGTGAAATCAAAAGAATCTTTTTTCTATCCGGATGCAACAATTGTTTGTGGTGAACTTGAAATGACTGATGAGTTTGATTCGGTAAAAGACACGGTAAAAAACCCTTCCGTAATTTTTGAAATACTTTCTCCTTCAACAGAAAATTATGACTTAGGAAAGAAGTTC
>Ga0105239_10004167_pt1 | contig 17362 bp, 18 predicted proteins | sample KBSC44metaG_FD_92761 | JGI IMG/M metagenome (GOLD analysis project Ga0105239, IMG submission 92761) | Corn rhizosphere microbial communities from Kellogg Biological Station, Michigan, USA - KBS C4-4 metaG | ecosystem: Host-associated > Plants > Roots > Rhizosphere > Soil | place: Michigan, USA...
CCACCACCACCACCACCACCACCACCATCACGGCACTAACTTCAAGTACTACTACCTCAACTGCTGCCACCTCTTCGACTTCTATATCCACAGGCTCCTCTACCACTACTGATACGAGTAGCTCTACTAGTACTACTCTAAATACAGTATTAAATTCTGCGACTACAACTACCAGCTCTACTACTAGCCCTCCTCCTCCTCCCACCACTGACTCAAGTGACTCAAGTACCTCTACTACAACCACTGCTACCTCAACTAGCACCTCTACAACTACCTCTACTACCACGTCTACATCAACTACATCAACTACATCAACTACATCAACTACATCAACTACATCAACTACATCAACTACATCAACTACATCAACTACATCACGAACCACTAGTCCGACGACGACAACAACAACAACAACAACGAAACGGAATTAATACGGGAGCCGTGTTTTGAAGGGAGCTCTTAACACAAGGAGTTGCACGGGAGATTCCTTTCGATTTCCATGTATAATGAATTTCAAGCACATTGGTAGAGTCTGGATACGTGGCATGCTGAAAAACAGGCCTGCCACCTAACACTTTGTATTATATTTTTGCCTTACGGGTGCCTTTAACACCAGTGACAACCTCATCAGAAAGCAAGAAGTCGGGATACGTAAAATCACGTCCTGCTGAGGCACCACAGGTGTGCCAGGCTCCTCCATCAACTAACAGTATTGTCAGACAGCAGACTGAGAGAGCTCCCACGGGTTCAACTTACCAACAATAGTCTCTCCGTTCACATAGTTTCCAGCATCGGAAAATAGATATACCACAACGTCTGCCATATCCTTAACCGTTCCAAGTCTCCCACTGGGAACACTCTTGACAACGCTGCTGTCATTTCCGTTCTTGATCAACCGATCTGTGCCTTCCGTGCCAGTCACACCTCCTGGCGCAATTACATTTGATGTGATGCCTCGGGGACCAAGCTCGATTGCCACCTGTACCGCCAACTTGTCGACGCCCGCTTTTGCAACAATGGCATGTGTCTGCAGGGGCGTTCCCGTATAGCCGAGTGTCGCACTAATAAAGATAATCCTGCCACCGGTGCCAGCTTTGGAGCTGCGCCTGCCATCGCTCTTATTCTTCTGAGCAGATGTGATAAGATGTGGTAGCGTAGCTTTGAGTGTGTTCCAAGAGCCGAACAGGTCAATGTCAATCACCGTCTTGAACGCGTTTTGCGACAGCTGCGTAAGTGGTGCTAGGAAATTTCCCGCAGCCCCGGCTCTATGGGTCAAATTTATTAGCCCATCGGTCGTTAAGACCCAAGACGCGGGAACACAACGTACATCACATAGTCAATCTGTCCTAGCTCCTTGACACATGTTGCAACAGCCTTTTTAAGACCCTCAAGGCTTCTCACATCAACAGCACCAAGCCCAAGAACTTTTGCTCCTTTCCGGGCGGTGGCGATATCTTTAGCCACTCTCTCTGTGTTCTCCACATTCCTCCCAACAATACAAGCATTTGCTCCGAGGATTACAAGCGCGCGGGCTTGAACACTGACAAGGCTCCCACCTCCACCTGTGCAAAAAACAACTTTCCCATCTGTCGTCCGGGTCGAAAGTTAATGGAGTTTCTCGCAACAACATGGATTGTGGAAGAGAAGGTGGTTTGCAATTAGCATTCCAAGGGATCACTGGCAGTTAGATTTCTTACCAAAAATACCGTCTCGCCAAACGTCACTGAGTACCTCCTCGCGGGGAATAGACATTGCTTTCAGTTATTGGACGAAGGAATAGAGAAAGAAACTCTCTTGATTATTAACAGGATTAATTATGCATCCGGAGCCATTGCTCTTATTGCTTTGAGACCGGGCGATCTAGTCTCGTCGGTCAATAGTGGGCCAACGAGTCAAAGTTGCTGACTGTGCCGGTGCCGTCAGGCGCGACCCGGTGAACCAATAGTATTCAGCAAGGCTGAAGCAGGCAGCACCAACAACCTCGGCCCACGGCTGAGACCAATATTGTGAGATTGCTACAATCTATGAACTCGAACAAAGGAAATTATGTTTTCATTACTATATCGAATGAAATCCTCGGTATCGCTTAACCCATACGCTGCATCAACATGCACTCGGTGATTCCCTAGACGCCGCTGCTGCACTAGAATCCTATGCAACCCATACCCATATCAACTCGCTTTGGCAGAACCGCTTCGCAAACAACGGCTAACAGTTGTAATATCAGCAGCTGCAAAAGGTCGGATGCTGCTTCAATCAGCTTAACTTCAATATTGGATATTTGAATGCCTTCATCTGGGCCTCGGATCCTCTATCGTGTCAAATTGCGTCGGCGGAAGTGGCTGGAATCCTGGAATTGCCCGGATCCTTTTACGAATCTCACATACTTTCTGCCATTCCTCCGTTTCCCATTGATTCTGGTCTCTGGCCCATTCCTCAACCACGCTCTGGATCTCTGCGAGTCCTGCATTCGCTTTGCGCCTCATCTCCGCAACCAACGGTCGACTTGCGGCATAAGCATCTCTAGCATTATAGGCGTCCACTTTGAGTGCGTAGACTTTTCGAATGATGCTTTGACAATCTCTTATATCATCTGATGTAACCTCCGCGCCTCGAGTCTTTTCCACTGTTTCGGCATGTGACGGGAATTGCGGTTCTTCGGAGGGAGATGGGTAATGCCGTGCCAGCCATCTTCGAAACGCGGTTTCCTCTTTGCTGGCCTGATGAATATTAGGCGCATAGTTGAAGTGTCTCCCGTTGAGAGCAAGAATGATATTTTGCACATTCTCGGACCAAATCAGAAAAATGATAACGCCGATCGTGATCATCAGATAAATAAATGTGTTCAGTGGCAAGCCGCCAACCTTTGCTGCGCTCTTCCATTTGAAGACGACCGCATCATCAGCGACGCTATGCTGCCATTCTTCATCGGGCACCCCTGAGTCCACAAAAATCCATGTAGATGAAAGTGGTGCTAGCCGCCAAAGAGACGTGCTCTCATTGACCCAATTGACCATATCCTCGAGTGCAGTGCTGTTGGCGTAATACACCGCCATTTTTGCTAAGAGCGAAGACGCTCAGAGACACCTGTAGAAAAATCGACAATCCCAATTTACTTCGCTCAAGGAATTGTAGAATTTGAAAGTGAATGTAGAGCCTCTTGGAAAGATCTCTAGTCACCTTGATCACTGCGAGTGAGGATCCAGAAGCGAAACAGAGAGCCTCACGTTTGCCAAGGAAGTGGGGACCGCCACAGAGAGATTTTGGAGGGCACTTGATTGCCTTACAGTCATTCCTCAGATACGATACTGTACGAGGCATTCGGTATATTGGTACGGAGTATTTTCCTTGTAATGAAAAAGACGCCTCGCCTTGCAGTTGCCTGGCAATGGTCGCCCTGGCCCAAGTGGCTGTCGGGCAACGTCTCGTAAATCGTAATTGTGGGCCTTCGGGCTGATCCTTGCTATCACGAACCTGGCCGGAGTCTAAGGCTAGGTAGGGCCAAAAGCACCATACGGTGTGCCACACTCTCGTTTACAGCCTACCAGATCTATGTCCCTTGACTCTCAGAATTTGGGCTGCAGCATAAGATTTCACAGTGCAAGACTTTTAGCTTGTACTCTAGCGTCGGGCTCTGGAACAAAGTCTTTGGCGAGCGGAAAGGGAAGCCAAACATCAGAGAGTTTGTAGTTCATGCCCTTCCAAGATTAGGATGGCTCCTGTAGCTCTGCATGGCCCAGGAACAACCTCCATGATGCAGTTCGGTATCGCATTGTGATTCACCACTTGGAGAGTGAAGCATTCTCAATCATGTAAGCACAGTAAGGCTTTGTTTGAATGGTGACACAAAAAGGTCTAAGCATTTCCGCCTACCTATTCCAGGGTAGACCCACCCCAGTTGATAGCTGAATACTAGACAAACGCCTCGATTATTCGATCGTAGTCCAACTAAGATTAGTAATATCATTTCTGAGACGTGCCAACTCCAGAATGCGGGCTAACGCCAACTCCGTCCGATTACCGTTGTGAAATTCGACCTTCGTCTGCTGTCCTGTGCCTCATGCTGTCAAGGGTAGTCGAATCCAATGGAAGCCAGTTCCTGGTCATTGAACGTCACCCAAAACCTGACCTGTTTAACGCGATCATTGTTTGTGATTTGAATGTGAAGCTTGAGATCTGCTTTGTAGAAATGTACTCGACTATCAGGCATTCTGATCCTTTGAAAGGCAGAGTCTGGAAATCCACCGAGATTGTAGTTCAGGACTCCAACAGTCCGCATTTCTGTAGAGTGATACAATTGTCAGAATCGTTATTATGCAAAGTGAAGAAAGAGAGTTGATTATACCGTTTTGGAGATATACCACGGGGGCATGACCGTCATCATTTGCCAAAAGATGTGTGCAGAAGCTTTTGTTGTCTTGGGACCTGAACTTGCGACAGATGTCAAGGCTGGCGTAGAGCGGCCGTTCCGAGAGAATCAAGTCTCCCTTCTTCACAAGCCATGTCATCTGGTTCTCTGCCTTTTGTTGTGCATCAAATGGATCTTGGTAGATTACGTCTCCAGAATGCTTAAAGGCCGAGAACGGCTGTTGTGTTTTTACACCGTAGTTATGGGCTGCTCCTCTCATGTAGACAGTTTCTTCCGTTCGTCTTTGGAGACCGTACATAACAGCTCCACGCGCCACTGCAGCCCAACAGTGTTCCCTGAGGATTTTCACATCAGTAAGATCAACAATTGCAGTGGGGTCTGAGCCTTACTTTTTTGATGGTCGTTTTGTTGGCACTCTTCGGGAGGTTGTCCACCTGTTGACTTCATGGAATAGATGGTCTGAACATGCAAAGCCACCCACTAGAGCTACAAACTGTAAACCCATTCGTTAGTGCCGAGCAAAACTTCGCTCAATATTTTCAGCCTTACTCTAGCGATGGATCCGAATCTTTGTACTTGGCCCATTTTAGCGGAAATCAGTCCAATTGTCCCTTCAACGCAGTCATGGAATGCCCGTTTAAGATCCTCACTACTTGGAAGTCAGTAATTATCAGTGTAGGGGAGATATTCAGGGCCATTACCCAGTGACAATTATTTCCCCACGGGCGATCCCACGCTCTGGAGCGTTAAGTCCAGCAAGAGCTTGTGGCAATCTAATTAGTCTCTTGAAATTGTCAGAGCCATCCCAACGCTCTTTCACGATCTGAATGCTTTCGAGCAGTAAAGCCCCTTCAACTCCCAGAGCCCGATGTCCGCCAATGGCACCTTCGGGGAGTTCTTTGGATAATCTCTCGCTAAGGGAAGGCCCAACCCTTTCCAAAATGTTGGCCTTAAGCTTGGAATCGATAAAAGTCGATCCACACTTCTTGCCTAGTATTTCGTTAGAACTCGGATTGTTGGATGTGATTTTAACCCCGAACCTATGCCAATTCCTATCTCTCGAACTGAGATTACCGGGTCGAGCTGAGTCACCTGAAATGCAGCGACATCCTATAAGAAGGGAAGTCTCAGTAATAGCAACAATTCACAGACTCCAACATCACCTACAACTGTACCACCTCCACAATCTGCAGTAATAAAACAATCCCCGACCTAGCGAGTATGTAAGCTCAAATAGTTCCGTAATTAGGGCATGAAATTGACCTTCACAAGGGGTTCATCCTCATCCTCTTGAATTGACTTTAATGCGTACAAGGCCGCCGCAACAGGCTCTGCGACAACGATCATTTCATTGAGGTTTCGGAAATTGCTTTTGTTGAACCCAGCTTTCTGGATTGCATTCAGAGTCAGATTTTTGGCTGAGTAGGACCATATCTAGCGGTGTTAGAGCTAAACGACAAGACATATGAGTCAAAGGACTTACCGTGGGACATGTCACCACTATATCAATTGGGAATCTTTGGAGTAGCGCCTCTCCCACGGAGTAAGGCATATCCAGCTTGACAACATGTTCTCGCACGAAAGACAAGTAGTCGCTAACGATTTCGACCGGCTCTTTTGCTGGATACTCCGGTAGGCCTCTACTTCTTGCAATTTCTTCCAAGTTGAGATCTTTCATCCCATTCAGAGCTCCTAGCAAGTGGTTCAATTCATCAACGCGGTCCTGCTTGTCCAACTCTAGCTTTGTCCAGACGAGACGCAATGCCTGAGGCGAAATATCATAACCCCATTGGGCGTTGTGTTCGTGACTAGAACTATAAGCAACCTGGCTAGGTACTTTGACTTGACCTCCATGGGGCCAAGATTGACAGTCCGTGATTCCATCGTCTGCCTCTTCGACACCGAGGTTGGAGCTATTGTGTTCACGCCCTGCCCAACCATATGCCACACCTATATCCCGTGAGTATTGATAGAATCTTGGATGATCTTTAGTGCAAGATTTGCATAAAAGATACATAGACAAAAGACACGCACCGGTATACGTTGTTCCGTAATCCAATGCTAGAACAATTCGACTTTCCAGCTCTGCCATAGCGGGCAGAATATGTTTTCTGAGGTACGAGGTAGTTTGCAAGCTTGGTGCTCTCAATCCAACCGTGTGGCTTATTCTATCATTGGAACAGAATCACTCAAAGGAAAGCTGCAGTGACATAGGAGTAGAGTGTAATAAATCGCTTGAGCTTCATGTGATTTTACCACTGGCTGTCTACTAGAAGAAGTGCCACGCAAAACCGTCGGAACTCAAGAAGAAAGAGTTACTTCTCACGGTTGTCCGAGAAGGTCCGAGAAATTCATACCGGGGTGACTAGGTTTGCAGAAGAGGAGCCTATTCTTTGGTATGTATTAGTACGAGAAAGTGTTCCGCTATCTGCATCAGCCAGCATCTATTGACCAAGGCGTGGGGACTAGAGAGGATGAACTGAAGATTTCGGCCGCTGGACACGGAATCTGTGCGTTGTCGTGTTGAAATCCGTCATGGAAAATGAGTGGAGAGACTAGCGTTCGCCTATTGCTTCAAGGCAACAGGCAAGCCATAGGCTGAGAACTTGCGTCGCATGAGCCAGCTATGTACACTGCCTTCCAATTCACATACTACTGGGGTGTTCAGACGCCTTCCTGGTTCCCACAACCTTATGATTAGCCCAAGGCTCTCATTCTCTGCCGATCCGCCAGGTTGTAAGGCAGCTTCGTGGCGGTTGCTCAACTCGTGCCGCTCACCAAAACTACTGGCGCAGCCACAGTCTATCTCAACCTGTATTCCAACAACTGATTTGGACATCAACACAGATTGAAACATTCTATCGATTTCCGTCGGGAGCTAGTTCACGAAATGCCGAAGACTATTCCCATTAAAGACGTCCGCCTAGCCAGAAACATGCTCCTGCTAACGAAAGAAGCCTTTCCTTTGACCCTCTTCCTAAGAACCAAAGTATACAACCGCCCTAGATAGAAATACACGGCTCTGGAGGGCACCACCGCGTGCATTTCCGTTTTTCACTAACCCTGGTTCCACGATAAATTGTACTGTTCTACGTTGGTCCACCGCGGCGTAGCCAGGAGTCGCATCTAGTATGCCTTCAGCTCCAGATTTCATATCTTCGCCTGGTGACGGAGCGTATAATTGAACCCGGCAGCGCTCGACAGCGATGATCAAAGCAAATTCACATGCCGTCTTAACGATGTCTTGGATCTTCTCCATTTCGATAAAAGCACCCATCTGTGCTAGCCACGTCGAAATCGACTGTTCCAGATTTAACACATTCTCTTGGTAGCTCTGGCGAATCTGGCGGTCACTTTCTTGCGTAGACTGTTTGTTCTTCAGTGCTGTCTGCAACCTTTCTATCGTAGTATATCTCCATTTCTCAGCAGATGATTCTGGGTCAGGGACCAGTCGACTTGCACGGTTATCTGACAATGATCCTCCCAAACAGAGTGTCAGCTGGTACTCAAAACATATACTGATATAGCCTCTTGACTTACCGTGACTAAAAAGAAGGGACCATGTTTCGGCGAGCCTCTCGCCATAAGTACCGAACACACTGAACGGAGATTTGAAAATAAGGTCGATGACCATACCCCACAAGAAACTTTGTAGGAGCAACACGTTGTTGGACGGTTGCAGTCGCAGCTCCGAAGCACGTGCTTTGAATGGCTGATCAAACCGAAGGGCTGAAGGATCAATATTGAATGCAATAAGATTCTGTACCGCTGCTTTGAGTTCATCGAAGAGTAGTACAAACGTCCGGTCGGGTTTTGCTTGGAAATTGTCGACTCCCCTTCGCATAGCTTCTTCGGCTTTCTCGACTGTCTTCTTTGTCCAGGTGTTTAGCTCCTCGAGTTCCTCGCTATGTTTTTGCTGCTCACTCAGGACAAACGTCTCATGATTGGCTTTCATAACATCGATTTGATTCTGGTAAGAGGACTGCAGCTGTGCTTGCTGTTCCGAATGATTGCGGCGAAGAGCCGTCACATACTCATCGTGTCTTCTTGTTAAAACCATTATCTCCTCCCTATGCTTCGATTCAATACCTTTCACAGTTGTGTCGTGGTATTGCCGAAAATTCCGGAGATCTGTTTCAAGAGCGGCTCTTGCATCCTTCAATTGCCCAATCTCTTGACCACGCTTGTGCAACTCCCCTTGTTGGTTGAAGATCTCTGTGTCTGCTTGTTGCAGCCTGTGCTGCATGTCATTCAGAGCATTATTTCGATGCTCAACCAGCCCTGTCAGATGACGAAGCAAGTCAATTGGCTTATTTATAGTGTGAAGTTCCACATTGTTGGCCTGCAAAGAATGCATCATCTCTATGCTCATGGCCTCTATCTCGTCTCGAGAACTCCGGAAGATCTCATCTTCACGGATCCCTCGTCCATCATCTGACCTAGGACGCTTCCTCGAGCGTCTCTTTGATCGCCCTCTTCGACCCTTTACCAAATTTCTGGGATGGTGCGACGAGGATTTGTCCCTGGATGTTCTGCCTTCACCGCTGTATCCCTTCCTTGAACCCGATAGATAAGACAGGAACGTGGCAAGACACCCCATGACGGAGCAGTAAAGGAGTCTCGCAAATCTAGTTTGACGGTGGAATCTCAGCTTCAACAAAGTTCTAATGAGAAACACTGAGGGAGGCTGGTAATTAGCAGTTGGTCGGGGTGTGTTAATAGACTAGATCAGGCCAGAGGTAGGTCACAACAAGTCAGAGATCGATCAATCAGCCTCTTTCTTTCTCTTCGAGCCTCGATCCGTGCTTAGTATGAGGCATGTCTTATGCCAATTCCCGTATTTGACTGTCGGAACCACGAACTTCCAAGTTGCTGATACGAGGATATAAGGCAGTCACCCGGAAACGGCTTGGGGATTGTGGCAACCAGACATTTGTAATGACATTACACCCTCTTATCACTCCCAACAACCTTGGAAAACCCCTGGCGGTGCAGGCAAGGACTTAGAGTACAGTAGTGGTAGGTTCTTCTTGCCCGAATCTTAAGAGGCAATGCAAGGTTGCCTTTTTCTTCGTTACTGCGAGCGCGCATGAGGTCCACATATTACCTACTTAAAGCCGGGCGTTGGTCCACTAAATAATAGCGTTGCTCGGTGGAGCCCTTCCAGCTCGCCACAACCCGCTCTGGAAAGGCAGCCAACCACAACCGCCTCTCACGCATGACGATAAGTGGTTCCAGGTTCAAGAAGGCTGACCTATTTCGTTAGCATTGCTTCCGGGCAAGCCATCTCTCCTCACAAAGGGCGTTCCAGACCGATACCGACGCACTCTGTACTTACTGCGCTTGTGATACGTGATGGTTGAGGGAAAGTCGCCCTTCCTTGGCCAGGGCTCAAGTGATGTTAGCTGAATTTCTCTGCCGCCAACAAGTCAGCCCAAGGCTTCACCCGATGATCCGTACTCAGTCCTGTCGCCTCTTCGGCATTCAGAAGCTTCAGCGATGGAAATCAACCATCTTTTAGCCCCATGTGAATTTGCAAAATGTCGTTCTCAAGTGTGAGTGATATCCAAAAATGGACTCTCTTCCATCTATGTTCCTTTACACTGTAACCCAAAGCCTTTAGTTCACTTCGCTGGCAGTCTCCGACAAGGGCTAGAGGTTATTACTTCTCCCACACCTATCTGATTGTACCTCACCCTGAGGCCGGGCATCATGGTCAAGATTGTCTCTTCGTTGTCATCATTGAGCGGGGATCTGGAAGGAAGTCTGTTCAAAGACAAATCTGCCGTCGGCCGGATCGTCGCCGACTGTCTGTTCTTCACTGCATATTGGGTTGTTGCACTCTATGCCTCACGCAAGGGGACAATATGGGCATCCCGAATGGCAGAAAGAATTATATGGGGTATTGGTATCCTGATGATGTGAGTTATCCCGAAAAGCAAGTTATCTTCGATTTCCTCTAGGCACAGAATTGCAAGAGAAGACAAAAACCCCAATGCGTTTATCGGAGTGGATCAAAGTCTCTGACAATATGACGTCCAGTTGGTATATCCTCACCATCGTCGACCTGTTTCTCCATGAAGTGCAACTTCGAGTACCGTATGATTATTTTCTCGTCGACTCGGTTCTCACAGCCTTAAAATTTACAAGCGAGACACTGATAATCTGGAATACGTACAACATTGTGGCACTACAACTATACAAGCACATGGATATCGCCTTAGCTAAGGGAGCACTCCTGTTCGGGGAGACATTGGTCGTCATCCTCATGATCATGGCAATCTACTCGACTGGTAGCATGATTGGAGGGCAGATTGCCTGGCTTTCAATTGCCGACTCCAACCTGATCAATAGTCTCGCCTATCCTCAAGCGAGGTTTGAGGGAGCCTTCTTCGCGATCCAGTGGATAATTGCCCTTTTCGGCCTTGTCCTGGCTGTGATCAATTGGTTATACGAATTCGCAGAGGAGAATGTTACTACTGTACGTCTATGTCTAATGCACCAGCAAAACTTCTTCCTGGCTCTTTACTAACCTTATTTCTTAGATGGGGTGGACATTGGGGGCAGCATCTTGGTTCTACTTTTTGCTGTCAACTTCTGAGTTGGCATTCTCCGTCAAATATCACCTCCACCATAAAATGGCATCTAAGGATACCGGACTGGCGAGGGATGCAATATTTGGAGTATTTCTAGTGCTGTTCCTCATCTGCTTCTCATTCAATATCACTCCGAAGAAAACTGAAGAAAGGAACACAGCTGTCGCAGGACCACATGCGAAACTCCTCAGAAGGATGCAACAAGAGAGTCGCGGATACATACTGCAACGACTTGATGCAGTGGCTCGGGAAGATGAGGTTGCTCCACCTTCTTTCCACACCCTTGTAGCAGAATTACAGGGAGATCGAGACCGAGCACTCTCCGATCAAACGAGGGAAGATTTGGGCTCGCTTAGTGACGACGAGAAACTGCAAATTAGAAGGTTATACGACCAATTCTTGATCAGACTAGACAGGGAGTATGGGCATATGAGAGTGGACAATGTTCCGAGAGAATTCTAGAGAAGGGGATCGAACAGCAATTCTATTTCTCAATAGGGTCGGCGTATAGGGAGTGTTTCAGATCTATCGTCTGGTGGATCTTGGCCGGTGGCTTCCAAAAGCGAATGATACCCGTAGTTTGCACTGGGCAATATCTGGTTGCTATGATCAGGAGTTAGGAGTTCTTCGGTGTTAAGATAGCTACCTACACCATCAAATCCTCGCCATTCTTAATTCGGACTGCGACGGCAGCCCAGATTCCAGGCCTTATTCCATCAATATCCTTCATCCCCGAGAGAAATTCTCGCAGAGTCATCATATAGCGTTCTTCATCACGACCAATGCTCGTAAGCATCTGAGCCACAAGTTGACGGTCTTCCTCTCGGGCCAGTAATATCCATTCCCTGAACGATTCCGGTATGTGCTCCCGATCCAATGCTGAGATCGCCTTGGAATTTTCTTCTTTCAGCTTCTGGGACCATTCGTGTAGTCCGGCCGCCAATATCGGTGCTTGTGAGTGACTCCTCTTCTCACCCAATATGGTTCGTAATTGCTCAAGCCAATTTAGCCACGATGACATGTCCATATGATCGACAGTGGACTGCACCAGGTCGGCCCCCTGATACTCTATCATCCACAACAAAAGATCTGCCCAACATCCTAGATCATATTTCTTACGGAACCCTTTCAGAAGTAGGATTGCGGCCAATCCAGGGCATGCCATGTAAGCGCCTCGAGCACCGGCCTGAACTACAGCCTCGATTCTTCTCGCATAGCTTTCCTCCATTTCGTGGACTTGTTGAATACATTGACACCGAGCCCGAACTGGCAACGTGTAGCAGGACAGTAGGCTTCCTGCCAGTAACTTCCGTTGTGCGTGTGCTGGTTTGCGCCAGATTGGTACCAGCGCTTCGGTGATGGCTTTGGACTCCTCATCGAGTTCTCCCTGGTTTGTAAACCGAACTTGACAGTACTCATTAAGGAATGTTATCCTTTCACCCCCATCTGCGAGCTTGCCGATGTCTCGTCGGAGATCTAGAAGGGCATCGCTGTCCTCAGGTGTCGGCAAATTCTGCAATGCTTCTACTGTAGAAGTGTTGAGTCTCTCATGCAAGGGTTTTGTTTTTCCAAGTCCTTCCCTTAAGCGTAACAGTTGATGGATGCCAAGATATGGATCTCCGCCGCCTTCAAAAGCAGTAAGCAAGGTTTCTTGTATTGTCCCAACCCCCCTCTCCGCAATATCTTTGAAGAGACCCGAAAGACAATTGAGGAGTTCTTCATCAAGCGCCCCATTGAACGTATCCAACATCGTGGTCATTTCGCTGACTTGGGTCAGGATATCACGAGAGTCGAGGATGTGATAGAGTGATGAAAACAACGACTTGTTTCCAGTGGCTCTCAGGGCCTCTAAGAGGGCCATGCGGTTGGTGTCTATCTGAGACCGCTGGTAAAAATGAATGAAAACGTCTATCGATATTGAGGAATCCCATATGTTCGATAGGTATTGTAGGATTCGGTAGACAAATTGGACAGCATCACTCTCAATGTGGCGCACCTGGTCCATAAAACGACCCCGCCAAGTTGCCGCCAGTCCGTGTTCGCTCGAGCTCGCTATAAACGCTTTAAAAAGAGTCTGATGCGACTCAAATACAAAGTCTGGCCCGTCCAGGGCAATAATTTCTGTGAGCTGGACACGCCGACCAGGTGAGATTCCACTCCAAGCCCCGATTCGTTTATGGTTTGGCTGCCAAACCTTCCACGAGCGCCATGCCGGCAAAATGCTCATGATTGCTGAGCTGAATGTTCTTGACGAATTCATGAGTGTTGGAAGGTTACAAATAAGCGAATGAGCGGACACCCAATCATTTTCACCACGGTAAGATTCAAGCAAGTCCCGAAAATTTGAGCCCATGCCGCCCAGAAGCTGTTGAATAAAGTGAGGAGGAAATAAATCCTCCAATGTACCTGCGCCTTCAGCCGCATAATATGCTTGAAGATTGGCTAAAAAATCAAACTTTCCACGATCAAGAAGTCGTCTTAAACTTTGGACCTTCTTCATCTCAGCTGCATCCACGGCATATGGATTGACATTGTTGACAGCCTCAATCGTTCTCAGGTGAGCGACAATAGTTGAGTCCATGCGCAAGTCAACGTTAGCGTGAGTTGCGAGCAGCGATCTGAGGGCAGAGCGGCTAAGGGCCGTGGCACAGGCAAGGATGGCAATGGGTTTATCAGGGGCCCGTTGTACCAACAGCGTCAATCGGTGGTCTCTCTCAGTCGTAGTGATTGTTCCCTGTCTTCTGAGATGTCTTTCAGTTGACTTTTTCAACCTCGCGAACAGCGGCGAGAGGTCAATATTGGAGTTCAGAACATTTCCAGAAAATGGTCCAGTTGCATCGTCAATGTCTTTTTGCCATTTCTCTTGACCTTGTCCCAGATCTATCTCGTTCGATCTCAAATTCGCAAGGGACTCACAGCGAAAGAGTCGTTGTCGCAGATGACTAAATCGGAACCTCATTGCCTTCCACAGGTGTCGACAGGCTCGACTACTTCCAGGGTTCGTCTGTTACTAGCAAGGATTATTCCATCAGTATCTTACACTCTTGTGCTGTAGTAACATCAAACAATGCTCTCAGCCTCGTTTCGGAAAATACCGTCAGTGCTTGCATGACAAGACTACGCTGTCGCGAAGAGATGGGCCAGTTTTGGATGCTAAGTGTCGACTCGACCCTGAGTGAACCCATCTCCAGATCAGAGCAATCGGTACTGTAGCCTCAATTCGAGCCACTTGCGGTATCGAAAGCAAAATGACTGGATTAGGCCAGCTGAACGCTGTTTGGTGGAGTAAATGGAGTGGGGCAGGAAATACTTACTGAACGGGCAATGCATTGTGCCTCTTGTGACCATTTCAACACTCTCAAGTTTGCCAGATCAACTTCAAACTCCGCTAGAAGCAGAAGATTGAACATGCAAACAGCAAAACAATCCCGGTGGCTGTTTGGTCGCCTTGCAAATGTGCCCGAGGCGCAAACTTGGCAGAGGCCAAAGTGGACTAAATGCGGCAGGACTCCAAGGCTGAGGGTGTTTCACTACGGAGCATTCCGTACCAAATCCCGCAAGCCCAAGGCAGCTTTGAGACATCCACCCTCCCGCAACAAAGATACCCAAGCTTCCGAGGAATGTTGTGTGAAAAGGCTGATATCTCCCGTAGTCATTGGGCATCAATGCATGCAGAACGGAGGACCGTGGCCGGATGGTAGCGCCACATTTCAGATATCGATTTGGATTGCTCACTTTGTGTCTCATGCTGAAAGGGTGGCTTGTGCCCCGTCACAATTTCACCGCTTCACCAAATACCAAGTACCTAGGTATTTCGTAACGAGATATGGAAATAATACTTCATTACCTCGTCATTTCCAAGTGATCGCCCCCTGGAACAGGCAACAGCAACGCCTTGAGTCCTGTCAACTTCAGCCTACCAAGATTTTTAGCTGAGCCGTCAACTCCTCTCAAGCCCGGCTTCGAATAAGCTCAGCTCGCTTGCCTTGAGACACCTGGCTTACCGAGTCTCCTCCCGCAGATCATTTCCACGGTTTCCCCCTTCCTAGACCAGGAGTCATGAAAACGGCCCCGAGGAGTCGGCCTCTATGTGGCGCCCTCCTTCCACGGGATCGGCACAGGGAATGCACTGTTTTCGGGCGATATGCATGCAGTCGAGCTACTCGTACGAGCACCTGGGTAAGTAGCCAAAGTTCCACTTCACCTTGATCAGCGAGTTAACTGGAACTTTTCAAACTTCTCACTTCACCAGTCCTCATAAGTGTCCCAGAAGGGTACGAATCCCGCGGTAATATTATTCGGGGCCTTCCTGTCTGGGACAATGGATATTAATAGAGAGGATTTTTAAGGTGACTATCCCACAGCGTCATGATCAACATGTATTTTCAGCCTCACATGGGATCCTGTTCGATCTCGCCCAGCCACACGCCCTCAGCCTCATGCCGAGCTTCAGCCTTGCGAGGCCAGCTATGACGACAAGAGCAAATGTGCACACCACTGGCAGATGGACCCTTTGATTCATCATAGTACATAGCATGCTGCACAATTGGTACATTAAGTTTGGCTTCGTTGCCCCTGTGCCGAATTCGGGGAGTTCCAGCTCTCACCAAAATGCCACAGCACGAGGGTGGGTGCGAAGCTCGCAGTGGACCAACCTCCCTTCAGCCTTGTCCACCTCCGCATCAACAGCCTCGATCCCCGCACCACCCCTTTTATCACAAGGCTGTGCCCATCCGATATCGGGCATATGTCCAACGTCTCCCCAATGTCTTCAAGATACATAAACACATCCATCTTACGTTGGGATATTGATTGTCCAATCTTCTTGCTCTGATTTGTCTTCCTCCATTTCACCCTCGTTTCCATTTTGTCTCGAGACTTACCGAGCTCGCACCCCCTCTTGTTCTCTGCGTCACCAGAGGCCCTCGTCCGACAGCATGGCGCAGACTACTAAAATGGAACAAGCCGTCTATTCACACGGGCATCATAAATCGTAAGTGCTCTTGGATCGTTGATCGAATCCATCACTAGCTTTGCTCTGTCAAACAAAACGACAAAAGACGAGCTGTTTCGACTGCACATCCATCCATCTCCACAGCTGGACATTTGGTATCTTCAACGACCCACACATCCATCTCACCACATAAACCTAGCAAGCATACACTAACCCATCCCCAACGCCCACAGTGTCGTACAAGACCACGCGCGGCGCACGGCACAGGACTCGGCGGCGTTCCTCCTACCACACATCCAAGCCAACTTCACGATTCTGGACGTGGGATGCGGACCGGGAAGCATCACGGCGGATCTGGCGGCGCTGGTGCCGCAAGGCAAAGTGATCGGGTGCGACCCGGTGGGATCGGTGCTGGAGCAGGCGACGGCGGACGCGGCGTCGCGGGGGCTGAGCAACGTGGTGTTCGAGCCGGCGGACGCGAACGCGCTGCCGTACGCGGACGAGACGTTCGACGTCGTGACGTGCCACCAGGTGCTGCAGCACGTGTCGGACCCCGTGGGGATCCTGCGCGAGATGCGGCGCGTCACCAAGCGCGGCGGGCTCGTCGCCGCCCGCGAGGCCGACTACGCCACCTTCGCGTGGTATCCGGAGCCGCCGGCGCTCGCCCGCTGGGCAGAGCTGTACCAGCTGATTTCCAGGGCCAACGGCGGCGAGCCCAACGCGGGCCGCTACTGCCATGTGTGGGCGCGGCGGGCGGGCTTTGAGAGCCACGACATCGGCTCCTCCTGGGATCATTGGCGCTACACCGGCGAGAGGGTCCGCCAGTTTTCCGAGAGCTGGGCCGGCAGGATCGTGCAGCCCGGGTTCTTGAAGACCGCGGTCGACAAGGGCTTTTGCAGCGAGGAGGAGATCAGAGGCATCTCGGATGCGTGGAAGGCCTGGGGCACCCAGGAGGACGCATTTATTGCAATTCCGCATGGCCAGATTTTGTGCCGGAAGTCGTGATTATTATTATTGCGCATGGAAGCACAGCACTGCGATGGCGTTGACGATTATTGGTTGTGGGCAGCCACGTCAAAAATTCATATGCAGGCCCTGTGTGGCTCTCTCTATATTGATTAACTCGGAGCTGGAGCTCTCGACTTTTCGTGCTGCCCCTGTCCGCACCTCGTTTCACTCCCACCACCCCCTACCTAACACAATTCTCAACCCAGCTCAACCCAGCTCCCCTCCCATCAACCTTGCGTTCCACTCCCTCTCCATCCTCTCCACACGCGCCCAGCTATCTCTCCGTTTCTTTTCCGCTGCGAGCTTACCACTGGGCGAAACAGCTTTCTGATCCGCACGAGCAGAGGGTTGAGAAGCTGCATGTTTTGAGGTTTCGGTTTCGGTTCCAGTCTTAGCTTCAGCCTCGCCTTCCTCCTCCCTTCTCCGACGTCCGAG